>Ga0265293_10000752_pt1 | contig 74604 bp, 59 predicted proteins | sample Munlanlewell138R_FD_192505 | JGI IMG/M metagenome (GOLD analysis project Ga0265293, IMG submission 192505) | Leachate microbial communities from a municipal landfill in Southern Ontario, Canada - Leachate well 138R | ecosystem: Engineered > Solid waste > Landfill > Unclassified | place: Canada... | reverse complement strand
TGTCTTGTTGATAATGGGAAAATAACCATATACAGTAAAGTTAACACATCAATTACGTTACCTTTAATAATTAAAATAAAATGATAGGAAGAACAAATGCAACATTTAGCATTAAAGGCGGCTATGTAAGACCATTAGAATGGTTACAAATCGAACACTTAATTACGGAGGGGGAAGAGAAAATGGTCGGTTTATATGCGGTGTGGGATGCTGCCAATGTAGCTAATAATTATTTTAACAATTATTGCACGATGGTAATAACAGGTAATTGCACGGTTGATTGGGGAGATGGAACGGTTGAGAATTTCGCAAGCAATGCGAATGCTGAACATGTCTATGATTATGATGATTTGCCTGATTCGACTATATGTGAGCGAGGGAATAAACAGGCTATTATTACCGTAACTCCACAGGCTGGACAGCACATAACGCAATATAATCTTGGAAATAAACATAGTGCAGATATACATTACCAATCGTCATCAAATTGGTTAGATATAAGCATTAGCGGAACGCATATATCTCGGATATTGATGTATAATAATTGCAAGGCTATATTTTTGGAAAAATTCAAAGCATATCAACAGACGACTTTATGTACTAATATGTCATATATGTTTTATTATTGCTATTCCTTACAAAGCATTGATTTAAGTTCTTTTAACACTTCGAATGTTACAAATATGGCAAATATGTTTAATGCTTGCACTTCCTTACAAAGCATTGATTTAAGTTCTTTTAACACGTCGAATGTTACAAATATGGCAAATATGTTTTATTATTGCACTTCCTTACAAAGCATTGATTTAAGTTCTTTTAACACGTCGAATGTTACAAATATGGCAAATATGTTTTATTATTGCACTTCCTTACAAAGCATTGATTTAAGTTCTTTTAACACTTCGAATGTTACAAATATGGCAAATATGTTTAATTATTGCACTTCCTTACAAAGCATTGATTTAAGTTCTTTTAACACGTCGAATGTTACAAATATGGCAAATATGTTTAATTATTGCACTTCCTTACAAAGCATTGATTTAAGTTCTTTTAACACGTCGAATGTTACAAATATGCGATATATGTTTAATGCTTGCACTTCCTTACAAAGCATTGATTTAAGTTCTTTTAACACTTCGAATGTTACAAATATGCAATATATGTTTAATGCTTGCTATTCCTTACAAAGCATTGATTTAAGTTCTTTTAACACTTCGAATGTTACAAATATGGCAAATATGTTTTATTATTGCACTTCCTTACAAAGCATTGATTTAAGCTTGAGTAATCTCAATTCAATAACAAACAATACATCCATTACGCAATCTAATTATACTCTATCTATGTGTAGACTTCCAAACGTTCCATTATCGTTTTCAATTGAAAACTCGAATATGGATGCAGCGAATATAAATGCGCTATTTACAGACTTGAAGGATTTAACCGCTCTTGCACAACAGACAATAAATGTAAAAGGCAATCCGGGTGCAGCAACTTGCACAACATCAATTGCAACGGATAAAAACTGGATCGTAATAACAGCTTAAAAATAAAATGAAATGAAACTTATTATTTTAGAAAAAAACGAAAAACTAATAGCCGAAGAAGGCTACATTACACAAAAAGGAGATGTGGTTGATAGATTCTTTGCAAAAGAAATGCATGCAAAAACAATCAATATAGACAATTACAGAGAAGCAACAGCGGAAGAAAAAGAAGCCTATGAAAATAGTTTATTAAACGCAAATAGGTTATAATGTTAGTAATATTGGATAACGGACACGGTATAGATACGCCAGGGAAGCGAAGTCCTATATGGTCGGACGGCACGCAGTTGTTCGAGTGGCAGTTTAATCGTGATATGGTTTATAGGATAGCCTCTAAATTGAATTTCAAGGGCATTAGAACGCACATCTTGGTTTCGGAGGATAAGGATATATCTTTGTCGGAAAGAGCTGTTAGAGCTAATGAAATAAAGGAAAAATCGATATTGGTTAGTGTTCACGCCAATGCAGGTAAGAAACCTGAGCAGGGCTTTGGCTTCGAGGCTCACGTTATAAAGGGTAAGACCAAAGCGTTGGATTTAGCGGAACATATTTATAATTTTATCAGTTGGGTGTTGCCGAATTATAAGCTACGTAAGGGTGATGTCAGTAGTGGGTATCAGGCGAAGCGTACCAACCTATACATTCTTCGTAAGGTGTGGATGCCAGCCACGCTATTAGAGATAGGCTTTATGGATACGTTTAAGAACTGTCAATTGTTGATGTCGGAATTATGGAAAGACGTTATGTCTTCCGCTATCGCTGACGGAATAGAGAATTATATTAAAGAAGAAAACAATAAAAAATAAATAGATATGGAATTGAATTATTTAAAAACATTTACAGTATTTTTAATGGGGTTGCCTGCTATGATAATAGGTTTTTATAATCCCATTGGCGCTACGCTATTAGCTGTAGCATTAGCATTCTTATTTGACCTTCTTATCGGGGTAATCAAAAGTAAGATATTAAAACAAGCAAAGGTAAGTCGTGAGGGCGGTAAGCGTGCATTGGCATTATTTGCCGTATATATCTTTCTTATCGTCTTTCTATTTACACTTGGAAAGTTGATGAAAGACCAATTCTTCACGCAGAACATAGTCATTATAGTATCTGTTGTTACTATATGGTTTTATGTTGTCAACGGCTTTAAGAACCTGTCTATATTGTTTCCACAGAGCAAGGTGTTACGTTTCTTTGTGTGGGTGCTTAACGTGGAGTTCGTAGAGAAGATAGGGATTCTGAAACGCTTCTTGGCGTCGGAGGAAGATAAGAAGCAAAAGCGTAAATATACAAAACGTGTTAAAGAAGAAAGTAATGATGATAAAAAAATGTTATTATAAATTTTTAAAATTTAAAGATTATGAGTACAGAGAGTAAAGAGAAAAAACAGAGCGACATCAAAGCTAAGGTTTACGAACAACTTAACTTAGGTTTGGGTAGGGAGCTTCCTAAAGGTATAATCCCTCGTGCCGACGCCATTATTATAGGTTTAGTGATGAACCTTCCTGATGCTAAAGAATACAAAGAGAACGGTTTTGTGAGCCATAAGAACATTTATCATAATTATAACAATAAGTATGAATTTTCTATTATGGATTTCAAAGATATGTTTCCTTTTGGTATGGCGTATGGCAAGGTGTTAGCGGTAGGGAGCAAGATAGAGAGTGATGTTGCCGTAGGCGATAAGGTGTTGTTACGTTCCAATCCTAACGACACTTTCATTTATGACGGTTCTGTCTTTCATTTCATCCGTGAGGTGGACATAGCTGCTATCGTTAAAGAGGATAAGGAGTAAAAAAAATATAAACAGTAGAGATATGAGTGGAGATATAGTTAAGGTTAAGTTCAGGGAAGGCGATGACGTTGCTTATAAGAACAATCTCTATCAGCCGATGACGGTTCAGGAGATAGTATATAGGAAAACGGAAGTCCCTTATAAGGAGAAAGAGGATGGCAGTGGCTTTGAGACTAAGCCTGCGTCTAAGCTCGTAGGGCTTATATGCACGTGGTTTGACAAGGACGGCAAGTTTCATAAGGAGTTGTTTCATTCACGAGTGTTAGTGCCGTGGAGTATAGCCGAACAAGGGGCTATGGCGGTACATAATTATCTTAATGCGATATAAAAGATGTGTGATATTACGGATAAAATAGAGGTGCTTACTGAAGGCGATAAGAATAATAAAGCTATTATACTTTTGTCGAAGTTGATAGAAGATAGGTTTGAACAGATTAAGGATAAACAGATGGAGACAAGCGAGGAGCTTCAGAAGCTCAACAAGAATATCCGTATATTGGAAGAGAACAATAAGGCTATACAGAACAATAATGAAGAAATTGTTTGTTTAAAGAAGATTGTCAGCGAAATGGACACTCTACATTTCTTTAGCAGACATCCTAAGTTAGGAATTATCTTTTTGACGTTTGTTATTCTTGGTGTTCTTCTTGCTTATGTGTCGGGGATAGACACCATATTTCTGTTGTTTAAATAAATATTGTCGATGAAAGATATTATGTTCATATTAGACGAGGAGACGGGCGACGTTAGCGTTGTTCAGGAGGCAATGCAGATACCTGCCGTGTACGACCTGTGGCTTTATGATAAGATAGGCGACAAGTCTTTCTTTCATAAGGTATGTAAGTACACCTATCATTTGTACAGCAGGGTGCATCCGCTTGCCAACCTCCCGGACGCCGAACGTAGAGAGCTTGTCAAGAAAAGTTATTTCGACGGTAAGTTCCCTCGTAGCTTCGCCGACAACAAGCGTATCATCCGTTTCGTTGATATGTATCGTACGTTGCAGATGGGCGTCGAGGAGAGACTTGCCTTGAAGATTAAAGAGGCTATCGCCGTCGAGATGGAGCGTATCGCTAACTTGGAGTTGGTAACCAACAAAGAGATAGAGATACCTTACGAGGCGTCGTATAATTTTGACATATATAAGAAAGACAAAGATAAGTACGTTAAGATACCCGACAATAAGTTCAGCGGTGTCGTCAAGAAACGTATAGAGGTGTATAACACCGATTTGTTAGTTAAAGAGATTGAGAAGGCTTTCAAGTTGTCCAAGCAGTACGACGAGGCATTGCGTAGGGCAGCGATAGAGAAAGAAGAATTAAGAGCTAAGTACGACGGTATGTCGTTATTAGAGAAGTATCACGCTATGGAGAAAGAGGCTCAGAAGACGTATTTAAAAGCGGAGTTGTGATTAGTTTTCATTTATAAAAAGGCATTATGAGATTCATAGACACAAAACGATTTGCTCCTGTCGCCAACGGCGAAGACCTTCCTAAGGCTAATGACCTACTGTTTAAGGAAGCTAAGGAGCTTGTCGGTCTGAACAAGAAACTGCGTATAGAGTATCACGCCGATAACAATATCGTTATTGACGAGGAGTGGTGGCGTAGGCAACTGTATCGTTGTTATTACGGCTATACGGTTCAGAATGCTGTCGACTACGGTGGCGACGCTATCGTTGACGGCATAGACGCTCTATGGGCTGGTGATGACTGCTACCTCCCGGAATATGAACTTACATTTAAGAACAGAGCTGTACACATATCCGGGCGGTATTACTTCTACCTCAACTTTTGGCGTATACGTGGTCTTGCTGACGGTGCTGTTACCAAGACATTGATAAAACCTAAGTTTCTTATGTTGGACGTTATGTATAGCTTCCGCCGTGAGATGATGGTACGTTTTAAGAAAGACAACCAAGAGACCAAAGCACGACAGATAGGCTTCAGTGAGAAGTTAGCGGGTATGGACTTAGCGTATAACTATCTGTTCTTGCCTATGAGCCAAAATATCATCGTTGCAGGCGAGCAGACCGATGCCGACAACACTTTCAATAATGTTACTCGTGGGTTGGATGAGCTTAGCAACACGCAGTTTTACTTACAGCGTAAGCGTGGTTTCGACAACAAAAAGCATATAATGTCGCTTAACGGCTCTGAGGTGTTCACTGAGAATGCTAATGACGACCCGCAGGCATTAAGCCGTTACGCTCCTACGCTGATAGTATATGAGGAGGTAGGTAAGGGTAAGAAGGGTTGGAGCTTGAAGGTACAGCGTTATGCAGCACCGTCTCTTAAAGTGGAAGATAAGAAGACAGGCTATCAGCTTTTCATCGGCACGGGCGGTGAAATGGAAGAAGGTGTCTATGATTTACAGGAGAGAGCTTATAATCCTGATAGGCATAACATCTTGTCGTTTACCAATAAGTGGGCTAAGGAAGGCTATGATGGCGACGTTAAGGTAGCACATTTCAATCCTAAGTGGATGTATAAGATAGTAGACAGCGACGGCAATGCGTTGAAGGCTGAGAGCATCGCTGCTATCAAGAAGGAGGCGGAAGGTAAGAGTGAGGAGCAGAAGTACACGCATCAGTCTACGGAGGCTATCTTCTTAGACGACGTTTTCCAAAGTACGACGGCGGGCTATTTGGGTCCGGAGCGACGACGGCTGTTGACGGAGAGATATAATTATATCCTCACACATAAGGACGCACAGATAACGAGGAAAGGGCGTCTTGAATGGAAGAAAGCAGGGAGTATAAAAGACGGTGTTTATTTTGTTGACGCCACAGAGGACGAGCTGATGAGAGAAGATTGGTGGTTAGAGATAGTGGAAGAACCTGAGGTTAATTTAGACGAACAGGTGTATGTCAACTTATATATGCAAGGTACGGACACTTATAATCAGGATGAGAGTGAGACCAGCGACTCATTAGGGGCTGTAACGGTATATAAGAAATGGCGTAATAAGAGTGAAAGTCCGTTTTTTAACACTTATGTGGCTTTGCTGTTGGAGCGTCCGAGTATAGACACGGGCGGGCAGAATAGGTTCTTCGAGCATACTCTGATGCTATCGATATATTATAATTCTACTAACAATATAGAGTTTGTTAATCCGTTTATCTTTGAGTATTACGAGAAGATGGGTAAGGCTAATATGTTGTTGGAAAGACCGTCGTTGACGTTTGCGGGACAGATAAAAGACAATAAGGCTTCTAATAGGTACGGCACTGACAAGGCACTAAAACCTTATGTGCTTAGTAATTTTAGAGATATGATGGATGAAGACCAGATTAACAGGTTGTGGATACCGAGACAGATATTAGCTTTTAGTAAGTTTAAGTACAGACCGGGTAGGCAGTACAACTGTGATATAACGATGGCGTCGGCGATGGCGTTGATAGCTTTCAAGGAGACAGAGTTGTTAGAGATACAAGATAGCAGTCTTAAGACTACAGAACCACAGTATGTGTGGAAAGAAATTGACGGATGTTTAGTGAGGGTGGTGGTATGACGGATATGATAATGACATATAATCCTAAAGACAGCAAGAAAGGTAAGAATATCCCTTTCGATGAGGACGAGATGGTTAAGTATATCATGTCGGGAGAGGGTTTTAAAGACAAGCCTTACAGGGATACTATGGGTTATTGGACTATAGGTTATGGTTATAAGCTGTCGGATAACAAAGATATAAGTGTGTGGGAGGGTGATTATGCTGACGGCATTACTAAGGAGGAGGCTCTTGAACTAACGAAAGGTGTCTTTAAAGAGAAAATAAAGGCTTTTGAGAGGGTTTCTAAATCAAAAGGTGTGGATATATCAAAAATGCCTGATGATGTCTCTACGGCTTTAAGAATGATGTTTTATGGTGGTAGTCCTTCCGATGAGAAGATATGGGATGCTATCAAGGCTGCTGAGAAGGACGGTTACAGTGCCGCTTCTCGTAGAAGGATAGCACAGCATATATCACGTAGGAGTGAAGGATTAGAAGGTAATGTAGGCGTAAAAAGACGGATGGCACAGCTTAGAGCTATGGTAGAAGGTAGATATGACTTTGATAGGACGAGAGCTAATTTCGGTAATAATAAATGGAATGTATATAGCGATAGTGATTTATATAAAGATTTTTATTATGAAAATTATGACTACACGAAAGAGAGGTTGTCAGGCAACGAAAGGCGTAGTGTTTCCGACTATAAATACACAGGAGGTAGCGATGTTCCTGCTATAGGTAGTTTCAATCCGTCGAAAGAGATGTTTCAGCAGAGTGATAAGACGATAAGAGATAGAGAAGGTAGCGTGCCGAGCAATACGTTAAATAAATTAAAACGAGCGTTTGGGCAATGAAGAATAAAAATAAAAATATGCGGGAGTTTGTCAAGCAACGTGCTAAGGTCATCGGTAACACCGAGACACGTACTGTTACGGCTATCAAGCAGGATGTCATCAATTGGATGTATTATGACAATGAACCTCGCCGTGAGAAGTATGAGTATATGATAAAGAAGGGCGACGCACGTATGCCTATGTATACGGTGCATATACCGTGTCAGAGACCTATCATAGACCTCCTCATCAGCCAGCAGGCTAAGCGGGTGTGGCAGTTCTCGACGTTTACGGTAGACAAGGAGAGCGTCAAGGCTAAGTGGGAGGCTAAGCAGAAAGCGTACTTAGACGCTGAGATGAACAAGCGTAAGTCTATGGTGGACTTCTATGAGGATAATATCTTTCAGATACAGCTACGACTGCAACAGATACAGGAGATGGCACAGAAAGAACCTCAGAGTGAGGAGGAGGCTCAACAACAACAACAACTTGTACAGCAGATGCCGTTAGTGAACCACGAGTTCCAAAAGATAATGAAGCAGTTCTACGAGATGATAGAACTCACACAAGAGGAGAAGGATAAGATAGAATATTATTATTCTTATTCCTATAAGGACATCCGTGAGGAGATAGCACAGCGTGCTATGTCTAAGCTACGTTCTACTTTTGAGGTCAAGGCTAAGAGCATATCTAACTTCAAACAGAAGGCGGTAATAGGTAGAGAGGCGTGGTTGGTATATGTCAATGAGAACACCAAGCGTCTCGAATATGACACCCTGAACTGTATTAACATCAAGTATCCGCACGTCAAGGGTATAAAGTACATCCAAGACTTGCCGTGGGTATCTGTCGTTGACACCATCACGCAAGATGCCGTCAAGGAGATGTACGGTGATGAGTTGAAGAAAGAAGGTGTGGACTTAGAACAGCCTATCTTGAAGTCGTTGCCTAACGTGGAGAATAAGCATAGCTTCATAAGCACTCCCGGACACGGAGCTATCTACACGGGAGCGTTAGATAGTAAGAAAGATATTATAGTAGAAGAAGGCATCAAGCGTGAGCGTATATGGTTCAGAGAGCTTAGAGAGGTAAACTTTAAGGTGTCTAAGAATATGCGTGATGATGCTATCGTTAAAGAGTTTATTCATATGATACCTATGGATAAGGTAGTCATCGATAAAGAAAAATACAAATATGTTAAAGTAGAAACAGAAGATAATAAAGATTATTATTATATAAACAAGAATGATAAGACTGATAGATACCTTGCGTCGGATGTCGTTACTTACGACCCTGCGACAGAAAAAATAATCAAGCGTTACACTTACGATAGATATTCTTGTGTCGTTATCAATAATGAGTGGGTAGTAGATGTTAGGAAAGACCTTTTCGTCAACAGGAGTAAGGACAGACACGCTAAGTTCTGCTTGCCTGTCTTTGGGCGTACGCACAGCAGTCAGCTTGACAAGCCGTATAGTATCATTAAGAACACTATAGACTTACAAGACTTATACAACAGCATATATATGTTACGGCAACTTGCTTATGCTATTGCAGGAGCTAAGGGGCAGATTATAGACAAGAGTCAGAAGCCTGACGGTATGCTTATGGACGAGTGGGAGGCTAACATAGCACAAGGGAGACTGTATATTCAGACGGTAGACAGCTCAGGGCGTAAGATTAACAACAGCTTTAATCAGTGGACGTCGTTTGACAATACGGTGTCGTCGTCGGTGCAGTATTACGATAATGTGCTTATACAGATAAAGGAGACTATGGGTGAGATAGTCGGTGTTCCACGTCAGCGACAAGCACAGATAGTGAAGGGCGACCTTGTCGGCAACACGGAGATTGCCTTAGAGCAGGCGTCGTTGATAACGGAGATATTATACGAAGAACACGATGAGATAGAAGCTAAAGCTCTCAATGAGTTGTTGTCGTTACACCTTAAATACGGTAAGATAGACAACACTTATTTGGAGTTCAACGATAGAACGGAAGGTAGAGAGATATTTTATCTTCCGGAAGATTTATTTAAAGATGTAGATATAGAGGTTAATGTTTATAATAGCACTAAGGAGCAAGGTAATCTTGAGATGATGAAAAGCATATTGCAGAATGAGTATGTTAAGGGAGCGTTGGACGCTCACGACCTTTCTGTTCTTGTAGACATTGACAGCATCACGGAGATGCGTAAGAAGACAGAGCAGATAATAAAGAGGAAGAACGAGCTTATGCAACAACAGCAAAGCAGTCTTATAGAGCAACAGAAGGAGAGTGCTAAGGAGGTAGAGCAGTTTAAGGTAGACTTAGAGATGCAGGCACAGCAGCATAATAATTTTATCGCTGAGAAGCAGCTTGAGATAGCTGCTTTCATAGCTCAGGCTAAGGCTCAGGTGGACGAGCAGAATGTGCTGTTGAAGCAACATATAGAGAATATGAAGCACGAGAGAGAGCTTGCTAAGATTGCCAATGAGGATAAGGTGGAGATGAGCTATCTTGCAGAACAGAGTAAGAGTACTAACATACAGCAACGGTTGACGGCGATGCAGATGCGTTTGGATGCTCTGTTTAACGCTTTCAAACTCGGTTTGGATAATAAGGCGTTGGATAACGATTTAAACGTTAAGACTAAGAAGATTGCTGCTGAGAGTAAGAAGGCTGAGGCTATGCCTAAGAAGAACCCTGAACATTTAAAAGACAACTAATATGAATGAAGAAGTAGAAAAAGCGAAAAAGCGTCTTAGAGACCTTGCTCTTAAAATTAAAAAAGAAATAGAGGGTAGTCCTTTTCAGGAAGGTGTTACGGTGGGAGCAAATAATACTGCTGATCCTGAAACAGGAGAAAAACCAGGAGATGAATTAAAACCAGGAGAAAACGGTAAGGATGCTAACTACAAAGCTGCCGTAGTAGCTAAAATGCAAGACAACATAGAGAAGAATAAAGGCGATATTATAGGAAACAAGCTCATTAACGATGCTATCTCTATCGCTGAATATTTTCATAATAAGAAAGAGCCGCCGTATCAGAGAGGTAGTGTTCCCGATGTTCCTTTTATGGTAGGGCAACGTATCAGTGCCGACCCTTACCTACAAGACATCAACAGAGGCAAGATTGCTGCTATACGTAACTTACGTGGAGCAGGACGACAAGACCTTATTCCTACCGTGTTGAAGCAAGCCGATAATAAGGCTGCTGAGATACGAGGTTCTATAGACGCTAAGAATGCAGAACTTAAAATGGCTGCCGATAATGCTAACATGGGTGCTATGATGCAAGGCATACAACTTGGCGTCAGCAACAGACATTTCGACGAGCAGATGCACGCACAGCACGAGGCTATGCGAGGAGCGGCACAGAGCGAGAACATTACTAATATAAGGGAGACTTTGTCGGACTATCAGAACTCTATGACTGAGAATAGAGATAATGAAATCAGCAATATGATTTATGCTCTCTCTGCCGAAGACCCTGAAATATTAAAGTCTTTAGGAGCGTGGCTTGAGAAAAAAGGCGATAGTAACAAGGCAGCTTACGATAAAGCTACGGCAAGACGTTATGCTCAGACAAAAAGAAGAAGTAAAAGACGTGATGCAAGGGATAAACCTCTTACTTACGGCTCAGGTGGATAAAGAAAAAAATATTTATTAAAAAAAAAAAAAAAAAAAAAAGATATGACAGAACAAGATTTAGGAATACAGGATATGTTAGACGTAACACCTTTTGCGGAAGGCAAAGAGCCTGTAGCAATAGACATGCCGTCGGGAGATGAAGGTGTTGACGGCGGTAGTAGCGGTAAAGAAGGAGGAGGACAGAGTAGTCCTGAGGGTAGCGAAGGTAAACAATCAAGTGCGACGGCAGAAGAAGTTATAGATTATGGGTCTCACTTAGACGCCATATCTAATATCCTCAACGAGGGCGTAGAAGATGATAATCTGAAGATAGCTTTCAACAAGGCGGTCTTCACGGACAAGAAAGCCGACGGCACGGATTATACCATAGCGGATAAGAAGTCTGCTATCTTCGGTGCTATATTAGACTGGGTGCAGTTAGGAAGCAATAAGGATGTAGACACTTTTGTCCGAGACTTGATAAGCAAGTCTTTTGATAAGGAATTTGATATTAACGACTATATAGATAAAGGCAGTGGTAGTGGTCGGAAGACTACCGACGAAATCGTAAGGGAAGTCTATACTAAGAAGTACGGACAAGGCACAGATGCCAACTTAACAGATGACGAGGTAGAGGAGAAGCTGAATTCACTCTCCGAAGCTGACAAGAAGCTATTGTTTGCCGATTACAAAGAGGAGTTGAGAAAAAAAGAATTAGACGATAGAAAGAGAGCTTTTGACGAACAAACTAAAGTTTTTAATGATAACGTAGCTAAATACAATAAAGACGCTGAGAAGGCTTTAGAATTGTTTGTAGAGCAAGCTAAGACTAAAGATGTCTTTGGTGGTTTCAAATTCGGTCAATCCGACAAAGAAGAATACTTAAAAGACATTCCTACGTTTATGAAGCGAGAAGTGATAAAGTTAGAGAATGGAGATATGGTTGCTATGTCCCCCGCTGAGGTGCAGCTGACGGAGATGATAAAAAACCCCGAAGCCATAAGCGAGCTTATACCTTTCTTGTGGATGAAAGCTAAAGGCAAACTTGATAGCTATTCAACACTATTAACGGAAAAGGTTAAGTGGGATATGTTAGACCGCTTAGATAACAGTAAGGAGCAGAGTGCTGCCGTAGCAGGAAAACCTGACTTGGAAATAAAAGATATGATGGTAGAGTCGTTTTCTCAACGTTAAGCAGCAGTTACTAAAAAAAATAAATTAAATAAAGAATTAAAAAAATGAAAAGATTAAATTCAACGCCACAGGTGGTGGCACAGGAAAGTATCAGTTCCAAGATGTTGATGGAGCTGGGAAGAATGAATGCCGACTATGTTCCTATTATTATGTCGGCACACAAAGACGTAGCACCTTTGACGTCGTTTTTGGTGTCTAAAAATAAAATGACAAGAGGTCTTAACTATTCTTCGTCTTTTTTCGACGAGAGTGGTAATATCACAGGTAAGTATAGAGCCGTAGGTTCTAATGTCCTTGAGTATCGTATCGAGAAAGCTGATATTCCTATCGGATTATTCAGGGCTAATGCCGACGGAGAAACCTATATTGACGACCTTAATAGTGCCGATAATATCGGTAAAGGGAAAGAAGGTTTTTGGATTTTCACTGATAACAATGTCAGCGGATACAAAGACGTTATTGTTCTTGCCGACGGACAGACACAGTTGATTATCATCAACGACCCTGAACCGAGTAGTAACGACACTTATAAGTTGTTCGTTAAGTTGGTATCGGGAGAGTATGCCGATGTGGTAAACAAAAATTTGCTTGCCGACGGTATGGAGTTTCAATTGATTCACACTCTACACGAGCAAGACTTCTCCGAAAGAGGTAACGAACGTTACTTTGCAGGAGCTATCGGTCGTGCATATCTTACCTTACAACGTATCAAATATTCGTATTCAGGAACGGCAGCGGCTATCGACAAAGCTAAAAAGGTATCCGGATATTTTATGGAACACGGAGGAGTACAATCCTTCATCACCGAAGCAGACTATCAGATGACACGTATAGCAGCTCAATTCCAAGAGAATGCTTTGTTAGAAGGTAAAACTACTGTATCACAAGACCTCAACAAATGCGTCTTGACAGACGAAAGAGGACGTGAGTTGTTAGCAGGTAGCGGTATAATGTATAGTGGCGACGGAGCAATGCGTTTTCCTATCACATCTAAAGGTTTTACAGACCAATGGTTTGAGTCGTTTATGAGCGAGATAGACCCCTATGTAAGCACCGATAACGAAGGATTGCGTGAAGTAGTGATGATATGCGGTAGTAGACTTAAAATGTCATTCAACAGCTTCTTGGCACGTAAGAACAAACACGTTCAAGTGCAAAATATGGTGTATAAACGTGGAGAGCAATCAGGCATTATAGACACCTACAACTATTATGAGTTCTCAGGAATACGTTTGGTGTTGCTTGAAAGCGACCATTTCAAAAACCGTGCAGGCATACCGTTGAATGACGGAAGCCGTAGCAATGAGTGGATGGGATATATTATTCCTACAGGTAACACTCCCGCAGGACAACAAGGACAGACTATCTGTACGTTACGTCCGAGCGTGAAAGGTATGGTAGCAGGTATAGACAAAGGTGGTAACATCGCTTCGTCTGTAGACGGTACGCACGTACATATGTTGTGGCAAGTGGGTATCATCTCTCTTAACACTCCTTTCATCGTTGAGAGACCTTGGAATCCGAATACCATTTACGCATTCAATTAAAAGAGTTATTTAACAATTAAAAAAATAAGATATGAGTAATAGAAAAGTAAGATTTTGGTTAAAGAGCGTAGCAGCAAGAAAAATGGGTTATATTATACCTATAGTGGAAGACAACGGCAGGTTTCTGACGGGTCAAGACCTCACCTATAAACAGATGGTAGGGGAAGAACCGTTGACGGAACAGCAAAGCGTCAAGTATCCGTTTGTGATAAACCCTAACGTACCGCATAAGATAAGGCATAATGTGAACATAGACCCCGACAATCCGGAGGCTAAGGCAATCATAAAGGCAGCCTTGTTGAGTGGTAGGATAGCAGCGTCAAAGGTGGAATACAGAGACGGCATCCACGACGGTTATATTATAGACCCTGAGGTGGAAGCTAACGCAGAACTTAAGGAGTTTGATATGGTGGCAGCAGCATTCGATGTTATCAAGGAGACTAAAACGGAAGATTTAGATATTCTCACTCTGTTAGTGTCATTGCAACCCGGTGTTACCAATATGGAAGGAATACATACCGACAATCAGAAGCTGTCGGCGTTGTATAAGACCGCACAAAAGACACCCGCTGCTATCTTGAATAGTAGTACTAAGCACAACCCTCAAGTGAAGGAACAGCTTTTTATAGCCTACTGTATCAAACATAAGCTCATCGTTAAGAAGGGAGCTAACTATGTCGTTCGTGAAGGTAGTCAGGAAACGGCTTACTTAGGTACGACAATGGTAAAAGCTATCGCCTACTTAGATGCTAATGCTTCGTTGAAGGACAGGCTTTACACGGCATTGAAAGAGGTAGAACCTTATTACGATGTTCTTATTAGTGATAGAGTGGCAGCAAGTGAAGATAAATGCTCGTTAGACCAGCTAAGAGATAAAATAGCAGCCTCAATAGAAGACGACCTTTTCACGGCAGGGGAGCTTATGGAGGAATACAAAGGTCGTATAGGTGATACTTACACTAAAGACTATGTCGTTCTATATCGTGAAGTCGGTAAGAAGAAAGTGATATACGAGACTAAGGAGTTTGAAAAAGAAGTTGCCGAAAAAGATTTAAGAAGTCTTAACGCACACGTTTACCCTCCTAACGGTATGTTCAATAAGTATAAAGACCGCTATAAGGAGATTGAAGACATAGACGACAAACGTAAGCTACTCGTAGAGCTGTTCGAGATAGAGAAAAACAAGAAGTTAGAAAGCGAGATACAAGCAATGATGTTTGACGAATAATCGATAATGTTATGTTGAATACTAACAAAGAAATGTTTACCTACTTCTTAGACGGTATCAAGAAGACATACACCGGTACTGTTCATCCTGCTGTCTTCACACGTTTGTTTAATGAGTGGGGTATGATGCAGTGGATAGCCGATAATATGTCTATCAAAGAAGGTATAGAGCTTACTACAAAGCAAATGGATGACCTTGAAACACTATTAGTATATAAAGAGGAGCTTTCGCACCTTATAGATAATAAGTTTGCCATTAAAGATTTAAATCATAAATACTTCCGTATGGCTAATATTATGGTTAAGGTAGATTACGATTCTTTATATTGCGATAGATGTAAACGTAAAGGTTTAAGTGAGTGGAAGAAGGTTCACGTTATGCGTACGGGACAGGAAGCTACTATTCGTAATTCAGTATTTAGAAGACCGAGTGAGAATAGGGTGTATTATGTGAGGACTAATAACGAGGTGCGTTTTAACACCAATGGCAGGGTTAATGTCGTTAAGGCTCTTGTGAGCTACTACAGATACCCTAATATGATGTTAGCACCAGCACCTGCGATGACACCTTCCGATATACGTAAGTGGAACGACACACGCTATGACGATGTGAATGACTTTCAACGAAAGGAAGTCCTCAACCATTGTATAAGGCTGTACTTAGAGAGAGTAAAAGAAGAAAGGTATAGAAGTTTCTTGAATGAGGAAGCGTCAAATATTCCTACTAAAAAGTAATAACATAAAAAATTAAATAAAAATGCAAAATTTGAAATATCCAAAAAAGAAAGTGTTCTTGTCCGATGTGGACATTAAGAATGTAAAGCTGTTCGTTGACAGTTCAGACAATAGATTTGTCTTGAACATCGCTAACGAAGGGTTTAGCGTCAAAGGGACGAACCCCGGCGCTGGTTATGACGTGCCGACAGCAACGAAAGTTCAAAAGGGTATCAACTACCTAAGTAGAACAGTAACTAATTATGGCTATCCAAGTTCGTTCTTGGTTAAGTTTAACAATAGAGTGAACGTCGACGGTGGTAAGAGCTTGTCGCTTGGCATACGTGAGTTTGTAGAGCGTCCCGGCTTTGACACCTCTCGTGGTAACAAAGAGGTTCGTGTCTTCACAGGCGAGGTGCTAAGTCCGTCCGTTAATGGCGGTGTAGTATCCGAAGCAGATATGAACATAATGAAAGCTCTTTTGATGAAAGACATCCAAACGTCGTATATTCCGTTATCGAATAAGAGCTATGAGAGCCGTTTGCACACATCTGCTATAGCACGTAAGGTGGCATTGTTATCGTCTTATGGTAATATGACTGTTAAGTCCGATATGACACATACGGTAGCACAGGCTGCGGATACGGTACGTTATACCGTTGAGGCTGCTGCTTCCGGTGCCGACTATGTAGCGTGGGGGACAGCATCGGGTGATATTACCGTTACCGAAGCTGAAGCTCAAGCTATGGGTATCAACACTAGCTCTAAACCTGTTTACAAGGCTACCGAAGGAACTCTTGGAACAGCAAGTGATTTTACCTTTACCAAAGGTGTTGAGTATAACTTAAAACAAGTGGTTTCTACTCCTACTGACAATACCATTGCGTCGACGGTTATCCCCGTTGATGAGGTTAAGACGGCAGGAAGTATATTCTATCGTACTAACTATTTAAGTCCGTATGTAGTTGCTAATATCGGTGGTAGCATCGCTATTATGGGTACTAAAGACTTTGAAGACTTCTATGTAAGTGCTGTAGGTTTGACGGTAGACTATCGTTTGTGGATACGAGGAGCTTCTTCGTATGTCGTTTTGGAAGCATATGCTCCTAAAGCCGACATTGAGGTGTCCTATTTCAAGGTAGACATCAAAGATACAGGCGGTACTAACTATTACAATACGGGGACAACTACTCCCGACGGTCTTGTGAACCTAAATAATATTTTACAGTTAAAAACTTTTGATGACATCAACTTCCACTCTTTAGGTAGAGGGTCATTCCCTGTTCTTACCTTAGAGAGAATACAAGAAGATTTCAGAGGTTATAGCTTATCTATTACAGGTTTGGAAGCCGTTAAAGGCGGTAGTATGCCCACTGCGAAAGAGCATATCTGCTACGAGTTAGGTGTGGATATGTCTACTCCTGACCTTCACGGAGCTTCTCACGTCAACGCTTATGAGCAAAGAGTGTTGATATATGTTCCGAAGACTATTGCTCAAACGAAAAAATGGGATACTCCTTCAAGTAATTGGAATGTATTAAAGGCTGACACGGCGTCAAGTCCTGGTGTCAATTTTGAAGATATCTTGGCATATTTGACAGGAACAGCAATTTCATCTTGGAAATAAAAGAAGGGGTGATGTTAGTTGGTATGGGGGTGGCGTGTCCACCCTCGCACTAACATTCTTTTAATAACAATTTAAATTTAATCATTATGGCGACGGCAAAAGAACATATAGAGCTTATCAGAGAGACCTTGCATTCGTATAAGACTTTTGACAAGACGGATATTATCGATGAGGTGATATTAGCGTCTATGAATATAGTACGTGCTGCTCTCATACGGCAACAGAAGCCTAAGGGCGTAGACAGCTCTTTCTATCAACTGATACCTTGCTTGGAGATAGAGTGTGTAAGCAACGAGTGTGAGTATGTAGGATACACCATAAGCGGTGAAGGTACGAAACAAGTCGTTTTACCGCCTTTGGTGAAGGATATGTCGCCACACGATATAAAATACCTTGGAGGCGACGATATGCTCTCTAACGGCACGAAATTAAGCGTAGAGGGCTTTTCTATGCTTCATCACTCACGATATGTGGCGGACAAGTTCCATTATCTTGTTTTAGGCGACAGAGTGCTGTTGAAGAATGTCCCAAGAAGAAATAACGAGGAGTTAAAACTATTAACAGGAATATTGCTTTTGGATAATCCTATCGACGCTTGCAACTTCACTGACGAGACACCGTATCCGTGTCCCAGCGATTATAGACTGCAAGTGCTGACGATACAGCATATCTTACAAGCGTATCATATATATCCTGATGAATATAACAACGAGAGAGATGAGTTAAGACGATTAGGGTTGATGCCACAGGCACGACAACAACAACCGATAGATACTATGGAAGATGAAGAATAACAATGCTGATAATATAAGGGTGGTTATGGTAACCTTCACGTGCAATCACACGGCAAGGAGTAATAAAGGTGTATACCGTTATTTTCTTTTCCGTGAACAGGTGATGGCGGAAGGTAAGCTGAATATCCTTGTAGACCCTATTACGATGACTACCGTAGAGGCATACAGATATGTTGAAGGCGATGAATGGTGGATACTGCCTACCGACGTAGTGGTAGAAGATGACAATGTCATTCCCGACGATAAGCGTAGTATTGCCAAATGGTGGAGAGACAAGTATCAGATGCAGTGGTCAGGCGATATAAGAGGACTTATATTGGACACTATAGGCGTGGACATACACGGCAAAGTAGAACATAACGGCATTGAGTTGTGGAAAAAACTACAGAAAGAAAATAAGAGTAATGTTAAGGTAGCAGGTAAGGTTAAGTTCAATGCCAGCGAAGACATCACTCTTAACAAGATAGAAGTTAAAGGCGAAGATATTTACTATTTAAAATAATATATTATGTATATCAGACCGGAGGAGATTTATATGGACGTGGCGAGAACGTATAAGAGTAGGACGTTTTCGTTATACGACGTAGTGGAATGGTGTATGCAGGTAGAGACAGACTACATTTGCGATGTAGACATTATGCACCGCTACGTATATGTTACGAAAGTTATTGACGGAAGGATAACCCTTCCTAAGAATATATATAGGATATTGCTTATCGAGGATGAGGACGGTAGGCTTATCGAGAATAAGGCTGTCAGCGGTAGCTATATTCACGGACTTAAAGCGTATGAGAATAGGCATGTCAAGATAGAGTTCTTGGGTGTTGCTATGGATTATGACTGTATGCCGTTGGTGGCAGCGAGCCATAGAGATGCCTGTCGGCGTTATGTTATCATACAGCTTTTTGAGGACGAGGCTGCTTTAGACGCTCATATTTATAGGATACAAGCTAACAGGTGGGCTGAGTTCTCCGGTAGCGTGCTACGTGCTAAGCAAGGGTTTAGAGAGTGGACGATAGACGCTATAGCATCGTTGTCGCTACATCGCTACAACGAGCCTTTTAAAGATTTGTATTATAGATTAGCAGAGAGAGCAGGAGAGACGGGCTTACCGCTTACGTCGTTAGCAGGACGAGAGATAGTGTTGCCTGAAAACAAAGAAGATTTAAATTTGGATATTATGGATATACGAAAAATAATGGATAATTATATAGATATTATCAATAATAAGTTAAAAGAGAAACCGTTTACTAAGTCTATTACTTATATTCTTGGCACTAACGGTATGTTCGCAGGTAATATATGGACTATCCCCTTAGACCTTTCGTTAGGGTTAGACACCTTCGAGGATAGTGCTGTAATATTATATAAGAATGGCAGTGTCTTCATAGCTCCTGTTAAGTGTAATCCTGCTTTTATCACGGTAGACCTCACGTCGTGTAACTACGACGCTAATGCCACGTACACCTTAGTAGTAGTGCCACCAACAAACAAATAAGATAATTATGGAAAGTCAATTAAACATATTTAACAAAGGGTTAAACAGCGATTTAGCTCCCATGTATCAGTCTAACGACAAGTGGACTTTCCCCACGTTGAATGCAAGGGTGTATAATAACGGTAAAGGTTTTAGCATTACCAATATCCCTGGCAATACCAATCAGGACAATATAGGCACTATGGAGGGTGCTGAGCTACAGGTCAACGAAGGTTATACTGTCGTAGGAGCTACGGAAGCTGGCGGTGTAGCTTTTATCTTCTCTGTCAACGGAAGAATCAACAGGATGGAGATAGGGTGCTTTCCAAGCCCTAATCAAGGGGGTGGCTTCAAGCGTGAATACAGCCCGCTATTGAATATTAAAGACGGCAACAACAGTGCTTGTAACTTTCCGAGTAACATCTTTGGGTGGACGACAGACACTCGTATGACCACAGTCATCAAGATAGAGTACGATAATACCGTCAATATGTATATATGTACAGGTAAGGATATGCTTAGGATTGTCAATAACGGCTTTGATATTAAGACAGGCATATATCTTTCGCATAGAAAGTATGATAGAGTTAGCTTTGAGGAAGCTACGAGGTTGCTGAAAACACCGTCGTTGGATATTCTAAACACCGTAATAGAACATAGCAATATCAGAATTAAGAAAAGTGGCGGTAATATCCCTTACGGTAATTGGATTTTCTTTTTCAGGTTCGTCAAGGACACCTATGATAAGACGTTATGGCTGTTTGAGACACCGCCTATCAATATAGGTGTAGACACTTACGAACCCACAGAAGACGACGATAACGATAAGAAGTTTGCTCAAGGCGATATGTATGCTCCTGATAAGTTCTCACAGCAGAGTATCGTTATTACTATTCCTGTGTCGTCGGCATACAAGAAGGTAGAGGTAGGATATTCTTTCAGGGCGTCGGACGAGAGCGACGGTTTTAATATTATCAATAAGAAAGGTATACTGACAGATAACTTCGTTATAGGTAGTGATATGTCCACGTTAGAGGTAAACATTACTAATGTAAGCGATAATGTAATGGATTTCGACGAACAAGAGAACTTACGTACGATAGAGATGATACCGAGAGATATACACGCCGTTAATAATGTCTTATACCAAGCTAATATGAGTAATGAGGTGTTAGACGTGAATTTGCTTCGTGAGTTCTTTAAACGTGTTAAGGTACGCTGTGTTGTCAAGGACGGCGAGCTTCCTATGCCGACAGACAAGGGTGGTATAAGTATAAGTAAGAGTTTGGAGGGCGATAGAATACCGTTTAGGGTAGTAGGGAATATAACGATAGACAGCACGAGTTATAACTATCATAACGAAGATAAGATAGAGATTAAGTTGCGAGGCGACGACAATGGCTCTGTTGACTTCTCATTAAACGAAGGTAGCGTTGCTATCAATCTCACTTTTGAGTTCACGAGCGTAGAAGCGTCAATGGAAACGAACTATGATATTAAGTTGGTATTCGATGAAACCATATACGCTGACTTGGAAGGTTATGAATTTCATACTACCAACGATATGGATGAATGGTTGGTTAAAGATACTAATAACAGTTCAAATTATAACTATGAGGAAATATCTTCTTTTAATAAGGAGTATAATAGCGATGAAGGTATTAAACATGTAGCAGGAGATTATGTTACTGTTATACATAGCACTCGTGTTCATATCAAGTATAGCCATAACAGCGCCGGTATAGATGGAGATTATATTATGATGCCGACAGTGTTTCACGCAGGTACGACGTATGAGGTGATATCCAATGTTCTTTATGACAGCATGCATCAAATTGTTTGTCATATAGACTATGACAGCAGAATGGTGTATCTGTCGTCGCCTTTCAGTCATACCTTCATTTCCGATAGTATAAGCGAAATGGACTTCAACGATGCTTATTACAGCGAACAGCAACATATCATTGAAGATGTGGGTTATTTCGGAGGCGAGATATATGCTTTCTCGTTGATGGCGGTAGATATATACGGTAATAAGTACGGTGCTTTCCCTTGCACGGGCATAGACCATTATTACGCTAACAAGGAGAGTGATTTGGATTACGAGGCTTACGAGCCTTGCGGTGGTCTTATCGCTGAGCCGGGATTACGTTTTAGAGACTTGAAGGCTGACAGCCCGTCGCCGTATACCGTAGTGCCGGGAACGAGGATGTTTAAGAAAAACCAATATGGAATATATAGGTTTCCGTCAAGGAGTAATTATGTTAAGAAGTTAGACAGCAAAGACAATCTTATCAAGTATGACGGTATCAAGAATGTCGCTGATTATAGTATGAATGGATATGTCGATGACGCTTTCAATCTCACGCAACGTTTGAATGTAGAAGGCGACAACTTCACTAGTGTCATTAGGATATTCAAGGTATGCTTTGATTTCAGTGAGGCTTATAATTGGCTCACGCAATATGACGTTCAAAGTCAAGAATACGACGATACAGCGACGATAATAAATTTACGTAGTAAACTATCAAAAATAGTTTTTCTGCGTGCAGAACGCACGGGAATGGCTAATAACCTCATTGCACAAGGTATAATCCAAAAGCCAAACACGATAATACCTTTTCCTAAGCGTTACGAATACGAAAGTTTAGATTTTAGACCCGACGGCGGGGTAACATATAATCATCGTAGTTTCGAGAAGCTAATATCGTACAACTTCGAGACGATAGAGCATATGTGTAGTTATGATAAAGATGCAAAACAGAATATAGGTAGGAAGTTACACCTGCACGGACAGCTTGGTAATAGTTCTATTAAGATTTTCGACAGCAGGAGTTACAGTGGCGATGCTAATGATAGGGGTGATGTTACTTTCCCTGCTAAGCTATATACCATTAAGTCTTACGTTCAGTTAGATGCTAATGATAATATAAGGATGTTTAATGCTAAGTCATTCATTTATTCGGGTAAGTATTCGCATCATGCTGTCGACTTTAGGTGGGATTCATATTTCTATTCCGAGTACAACGAAAATTCGTCGTGTTTGGATAGAGCCGATAGAAACCATACTATGCGCGGAAAGTCACACAAGCTCTTTGAAGCACCGCCTGCGTTAGGTGCTGTCTCTTTCGGAGCTTTCATCAATAATAATGCAGAACATCACTATGCTTATTCGTGTTCGGACTTTATATGGGGAGAGATGGGCAGTCAGCCACGAGGCACTGATGGCCCCGGATGGCGGTTTATCAACTCATATCCGCAACAGAACATCTTTGTAGATAAGTTAAACAAAGGCAGTACGCCTTGTCTGGATATGCGTTGGTATGATTACGATAATAAAAGCGATATTTCTTCTGCCACTTTTTCTTCCGGACGAGGTCAGTACGCACAATACCTACAGTATCCACTTGCCGAGACGGGCGGTAGTATTAAAGTTCCTTTCTTCAAAGGGTATATGCCGTGCATACAGCGTATAGGTAGAACAAGTAATGCTAGCTCATTAAGGTTTGCTCAAGCTCGTAGCTACACCACACGGTGTATGTATCATCCTTATGATAAGACAAGAGCTTTCTTCTCGCCTGACTTCATCTACGGCAGAGCCGAGGTAAACGTAGAAGCCGTTAAATATATCAAGCCTATACGTAAGACTATATATAGCGGACTGCAAGGGTTAGCAGACTACAACAGTCTAACGCCGAATACGGACATAAGCAAGTCTTATTTTAAAGCCGACGGATGGAAGACCTTCTTCGCTTATCCGTCTATCACAGACTTCTATCAAAAGCCTATATTAAGAGACTATCTTAATTTTGGCGAATATACTTTATATGAAGATAACGACGATTGGTGGGGCGGCGGCTTCGTTCATAGGTACAGAGCATCCCTGAAAGCCTTCGGTGTCGATGCTGCTGATGCTTTCTATCTACCCACGTCTATCCCTAATGCAGCAGTGTCGTTGAAGCAGAACCCTGCATTCTTACTGCATAGCGTGAGGAGCTACTTCAGGGTGGAGAACCCTCGTGAGTGCTGTCCTATTATGGATGCTAAGAAGTTAGAGGGTCTGGCGGCAGGTAAGTGTTGTGCGCCGAATCATATAGACTACACGTCGTCGGGAGGACAGTCGGGAGGTGCTGACATAGACGCTAATATGCATAACTTACAACGATATATAAGCTATGCTACCGACTTTGCACAGGTAAAGAACCCGAATTTCTTATTGAATGCCTCCGACGGTAATGCTGCTCCGGGAAAGCTTACATCAAGAGATATGTTTAATTTGATGAAAGGCAAGTCGTCAAGCCTGTTTGTAACTATCGACTTAGGGTTATCTAGCACTTTTTTAGATAAAACTATCGCACGCTCTTTCATCGCCTCTAACAGGAATACCGTCTTCGCACCGTATATAGCCTTAGCGTTTGACGACAGTAAGCATAACATCGACGATGAATTGCCATCAATAAGCTATTCGGATAACGACTATCGTTGTATGAGAGATTATACTAACTTCTATTATGACAGAACTGTTCAGCTTAGCAAGGTGGTAATCGAAGGGACGACGAAGAAGAAGTTCAAAGACCTTAATGCAAGTGTGAATACTGTCAACAACTCACAGAATAGAGATGGCTTTCCTCAACAATATGGACGAAAAGATTTTTATTTAGATTACAACTATGAGGATTTGTCTTTGGTCAACCTATACAAAACAGACCCTGAGAACATAGATGATATTGTCAAATTCTATGATATATCGTCGGAGGCGTATTACGAGATAGGAACGGCATTCCCGCAGGATATTATCGCCAGAGACAACAGCAAGCAAGATAAACGTGATGTAGTATTAGGAAAGGGAGATTGCTTCTTAGACCGCACATATTTTAAGCATACGTCGTGGTTCAGCACGGAACTTAGTATGGGGAATAACGATGTTGCCGGCGGTGACCCTAATTGGACTACTAAGAAGGTAGGCACTAATTGGGAGGTTATAGGCGGTAGAGACAACTTCCATAGCTATACGGGACACTTCACGTCTGCCTTGACGAGCTACGCTCACGGCGTTACCGTCGGTGTTATCACGGAGAACAAATTCAACATCGCTCTTAAGGGACGTGCTGACAGCACGGTGATGAACAGCTATCCTTATTCTATGCTGATGCCTAATAAGACGATAGCAGGGGAGGTGAGAGTGCCTCGTAAGAATAGGGTGTTAGTATATCCGCACAATGACGTGTCCGGAGCAGGAGGACGTACGTACCCTCTATATTATAATCTTTCATATAACCACGGATATCATAGAACGCTTAGCGACTTCTTCTATACTATGGAGAACGACCAATCGTTCTTAAAGTATTCTTATCCTAACAGGATACGGTGGAGTTATTTCGCCGACAGCAAAGCCGTCGAGGACGGTTGGGCTATATGGGACTTAGGAGCTTACCACGACTATATATCATCACACGGCAAGATAGTTCGTATTAACGATATAGACGGCACATTGGTATCGTTCTTGGACAACGGTATGTTACAGCATAGCTATTCAGGCGATGAGGTGCAAGTTACGGAAGAACAGATATTGTCTGTAGGTGGTAACTTCATCTTAAGCAGGAATGCCGTTCTCATATCTGAGATAGGGCTATCACATAAGGACGCTCTTGTCAAGACCGACATCGGCATCTACGGTATAGACACCAATAAAGACGCTCTTTGGGCGGTACGACGCTCACAGCAGCCTACTATGTACGAGACTACGAGGGCAGCATTAAGCTGCGATGTCATCAGCAGCACGCTCGGAATACAGGAATGGTATAATAAATATATCAATAACGTTAAGCGGACACACGGTATGAGCCTTAATGTTAGTGATGTCTTGTCTACATTTCCCGACACTTCGTTTAGAGGCTTCGGCGTGATAGCAGGCTACGACAGGAAATACAGAGAGGTGTTGTTTACTTTCTTAAACAGCTATAAGTCTATCACGATATGTCTGTCGGAAATGTTAGGAGCTTATACGTCGTTATATAGCTTCACCCCTTATCTATATTTTAATATCAAGAATGATATGTTTAGTGTGATAAGGAAGGATAATGCAGGGCGAAGGGTGTATCTGCATAATAACGCCAAGAGCTTCAGACAGCATTTCTACAATTCATTTTACGGACATGACTTTATGCTTACTATCACTGTCAACGGTGCTACGGAGCAAAGGAATACGATGATGTTAAGTAAGATGTTTGAAAGTATGGACATCGAGAGTCAGCAGACGCCGTTCAGCAAGATAGTGTTTGAGACTAAAGACCAGAGGGCGGAGCATCCGTTTATGGATGAAGATAAGTGGTGGAGCAAGCCTGAGTATCTGTCGCACCATTGGCAAGTGCCTATACAGATAGATAACATATCCGACGAATACGAGGAAGACTTGTATTATAAGGACAGTTCTATGTTAGGTACGTGGATGCGGACGACATTGATATATAACGGAGATAACAGAGATAAGGAGATATTTATAAATAATATAGTTACTAATTTTAACATTTCATACGCATAATATATGGCAACACGGAGAGAACAGTACGGTCAATTAAAGACGTTAGATAATATTTACGAAACACGAAATAAGGCTCAGGCAGCGGCGTTGAGTTGGATACCGTGGACTAAGGCTTTTTCTTGGGCGCCCACTTTAGCCTACGAGACTATAAGTCCCTATATATATAAGGGTGTTAGCGGTTGGACGGGGAAGTCTATTTCTACGAGTAGTCGTGCTAATGAGGGGTCGCAGAACGTAAGTGCTACCGGCGATATGTATAGGTCGCAGAGTAGATATAGTAAGGGTGCTGATATGGTTTATGATGCTGCTGTCAGCGACGACCCGATGCGTACGAGCGACATCATATTCAGAGAAATCAATAAACAGCAAGAAATAGCCGCTATGGCAGGGGTAGGCTACGATTCGATAAAGAACATTGGAAAATTAATTGAGAGCGGGGTAACGGCTATAAACGCTGCTAAATTGGCTTCTGAGGGTAAGAACCTCGCTCAGACAGGAGAGAATATCTTCGACATATTAGGAGGTGGTAACCGTAAAGAGTTTGGTAGCAAGGGTGAGAAGGCTAACCTTGGCAGTACGCTTAACAAGCTGTTAGGGAAAGAAGATTTAGATGCTCTGATAGGTATGTTCGGCAAGAAGAATAAGACCGCCACAGCCAATCCTGATATGACTGCTGTAGATAATGTGTACGAAGGGTGGCAGAATAAAATGGTTCATAAACAGCCTTTGTTTGAAAGTGATTTCGCTAAAGACAAACGGTATATAACCAATGACGTGATGAAAGATATGAAGAACACACAGACGATGATGAATGCAAAGCATAAGGATTACAGTATGCTTTTCAACGGCAGTTCTGTGACAAGCAATTGATGAGAGATGAAAGAATGGAGAGAGGACAGAAAAGCTTTGAAGCGTGAAGCTAAACATAAGAAGATGAGGGATAATAAAAAACAATATAAAAGAGAGGAAAAAAGAAATGGCATTTTTAGCAAGTAAATACAGTTACGGTGTTGATGTTAATAATGTAGATTTGTTAGCCCCTTTGTTTGCACAGCCTAAGAGGGAGGCTTTGAAGTTTAGCGACCCTGTAGACGTGCAAGGCTACCAAACGCAAGCATCAACGTTAAATTACTCTATAAGTGAGATGGATAACAACATAGCGTTGTTAGAGCAGAGAGTGAATAACGGTGAGACGGAGCTTATCCCACAGCTCATGCAGTTGAGGAATGCTCGTGCAGGCTTGACATCTAACATCAATCAGGTGAAAGCTAATTACGACAACGGCACTAAAGACCTCGAAGACAACAAGAGGTTCTGGAACGGCTCTAATGTGAGCGACAACGGCACTATCGGTTCTTTCTTTAGTTATGCCTCTACATTAGACAGCACTTTAAACCCCTCGATAACGAACCAAAAAGAACGACATAATTTTGTTAATAACACTATGTCGTTGTATGACAAGAACGGTATTTTTAAATCGTTTTACTCCCCGATGCATTTCAACACCAATGAGATGAATACGATAATGCTTGATTTAGGTGCAAGTGGATACACTTTAACTTCTAATACCGACGCTTATAGACAGGCTCATTCGTATATGAATAATAACTTTAGTGTCGGCAGTGAGATAAAGGATAACTATCAGCATATAGGCTTACAGGCTATCGCTTTTATGGCTGCCTTTCAGGGAGACGAGAAGTACAAGCATCAAGCTATTGTTAAAGGTGCGGATATATTAAATCGAGACGGTACGTATACTAAGAAAGACGGGAAGCACCATTTTAACATTCAAGGGGCTTATAATATGTGGGCTTCGGAGGACGGCACTATCTACCAATCTGTGTCGTACTACGATAAGGACGGTAATAAGTATAGCGGTTATAGGATGTCGCAAGGTGTTGAAGATAATTTTTATATTTTCAATTCTAAAGGCGATGCTAAGCTTGTCAGTGAGACGGACAAGAGTAAATATACTATGTATTATGACAGACAGATGTTACATCCTATTAAGGATGGCGGAGAGCATTCAGAGAAGTCTATGCAGGCATTGTACAACCTATTAGCTATTGCCACCGACAAAGACGACAAGACGCTATCTAATATCCTTGCTGCTTCTGTTTCTGATGAGGACGTAGACGTGCGACATTATGCTTTCTCCACTTATGAATATGAGAACCTCCGGATAATCGCTAAGGAGCTTAACGATTTCGGCTACGACACTGACGGCATAATCAGGGAACAAGCTGACTATTTTAATGAGGACGGCACTATCAAAGAAGACCAGATAGAGGCGTACGACGTCGCACGTACCCATTTAAACAATATGCTTAACGCCGTTGTCTCCACTACTGCTGAGCAGATAGGCTTTGCTGAGGTGCAAGACATAGCCTTTATGAGGGTCAATGCACAAAGGCAAAGAGAGATTAAAGGTTCGTTTAGGATTAACCCTAATAGTCAGAAAACGGAGCAAGAGAATAATATTCCTTCTTTCTTTGACAGTGATGATTTCTCTATTAAGAGCGTAACGTATATGCAGGGTGGAGAAGACCCTATAATGGGTACGGGTGATTTGTATTTGACTTCCGTCAAGCAGAATGTTGCCGACTTTGTTTTTGGACATAATGAGTGTAAGATCTTAAATCAAGCAAATCAATTGGCAGAAGCCACCTTTATACGTTCGATAGGGAATGTCAATTTGAATAAATTGACTATGTCATTTCAGCCGTATGCTACTAGCAAGAATGCTATTTCTATTGTCGGTATTGACGGTAAAGACCATGTATTCTCTTACAATGGTGATGGCGACGGAGCTTTCATTGTCAAGGTCAATAATCAGATGATTTCAGGGTTGTCGAGTAAGGGTAATTTGTTTCAAGGCTTAGAGGGTAAGCCTTTGGGTTTTGATGAAGAGGGTAATATTTTAGGCGATAGGGCTATGTATATGTCCACGTATGTTCTTATCCCTACCGACGACTATTTATCTCAATCTTATATCACTGTTGATTTAGATGAGAATAATATTGATTATTTCAAAACACAAGAATTAAAAACAGATAGAAATATCTTTAAAAGAGTTTTGGATTTTGTAGGAAGTGGTACTTTTGGAGACGTTAAGATTTCGGATTTGATGAGTGAGTTTGCAGGACAGGCAGCTGAAAAGAAAAGAATTAGAGAAGGTACACCCAAGGAAACGGGGTGGATTACATATAAGGAAGATCAAAGGTCTGTGCCTACATCTCATTATTCTCAATCCGACGCTGGAAAATTTTTGTTTCGTTTAAGGAATGAGAATGCAGAAAAGTATGAAAAAGAATATAAAAATAAAAATAAAGGAGGAACTGTTTATAGAAAAGAACGAGGACAAACACATCTGTGGACTGATGAGTTTATAGACTATATGGATGATAGGCTTCGAGAAGATATAGAGGAAATGATAAAACAACAATTAAAAGAACAGGGTATAATCAAGAAGAATGAGCAGACAGGGAGGTATTATGTTACTGTTACAGCAGAACAGGCTTACGGTAGTAAAAAAAATGCTATTAAAGCTATGGCGTATAACAGCGAAACTAACCGTAATGGTCTTATCTTAGTAGAAAAAGATGGAGATAAATGGACTGAAAACACAAAAGGAAAATATAAAAAAGATGGTTATGTTATTGTTCAGATAGGCAATCCAATTAACAAATTAGACTATAGATACAACGAGCTAGTCAAACAATTTGACGCTAAACAAAAACAGATGTTAGGACAGAGTGCAAGCGTAACATCGGCAGTATACGAGAAGAAATAAAATAATGATATTATGGAAATGATAGATAACGATAAGGATAAAAATCTTAAAGGTAGTGCGTTGAGTGCTACGGACGACGTTTTCATACGTCAGATGGAGCAAGCCGAAGCAGGGGTGTCCGACAGCGACAACCCCGAAGCTGTAGACTTAGTGAAGTCGTATATAAGCACGTTACAGGCTAACCCTGAAGGTAACATCAGACCGCAAGATATGCTCTTTGACTATAAGAACATAAAAGGCATAGAAATTAACGGTAAGAAGAAAGGACTGCTATGGACGATGAATGCGAGCAACGACTACTATAAGGCTATGTATCCTAACCTCACCGATGATATGTTAGACGGTATGCGGGAGCTGTATACAGGCTGGCAAAGCGTGTATAATACAGGCGAGATAGGCAACTACGCAACAGGTAATGCCGACGGCAAGAACCTATCGCACGTGATGCATTCTATGTACGGAATGAATACTATCTCTAACGTTAAGTTCACACATAATGTCAACCCTAACACGTCGGCACAGATGAAAGATTATTATTTGGATGCCGACGGCAACATACAATCGGGGTCGCCTGCTATAAGAGACTTCGCTCCCAGCGGTAAGAGCGGCTATTCGTATCCGTTGACGGTATTACAGCAAGACCCTTACGGAGACGGTTATGTGTATAGGGTCATAGACACCAAAGATAAGACCACGCACGGTCTCGCCACTACGATGCCTATGGGTGGAGAGATGTTCATCTATAGACCACGCCAGACGGCAAGTAGGCTGTTAGAGAAAGGTAAGTACTTCACTTATGTAGATAGCGACGGCGTAGAGAAAGAAGTTAAGTCTATCATTATAGATGAGAACGGTAATAGATATACTACTAACAGGTTTCTCGGTGGTCAAAAAGAATATGATGATTATGATTTAAAAGAGGCGTTAGATTTAAAAGATGTCTTAGAAAAGCAGTTTGGCGGTAGCTATGACCACTTAGGTGCTGCCACGTTCACCGTGTGGAGCGACAAAGACGCTATCAGCGTCAAGCAACATAAACAACCCACATATTACAAAGACAGGAATAGCTTTATGTCTTGGGTGGGGCATTCTTTTAAAGAGTCGTATTTCGATATGTACGCTTGGATGGGCAATATGATATTTGATAACAAGAAGTGGGACGACATATATTACGAGAACCTTATGCGTAAGTACCAGAACCCTGTTGGCATCCCTTCTACCACTGAAAGTCCGTATTACAACAGGAATATAGCTAAGATGACGGGGGATTTGTTAGCACAGATGTTACCGTCTATAATAACGGCAGGTATGACAGGAGCTATTAGTGCTAGTGGTATAGCTCTCAAGGCGACTCAAGTAGTATCTGGTGTTGTTAAGAATACTGTTAAAGCCACTGCTAAGGCTACAGTTAAGAAGCAGGCGGTAAATCAGGGTGTACGTTCTGGGGTGTTCTTAGGACGTGAGGGTGGTATGCTTATGGTCAAGCAGCCTCTCAAGCAGACTGTCATCAAGCAGCACGGCAAGCGGTGGCTACGTACGGCAAGCTGGTCAGTACCCGCAGCGGGGCAGTCGGGCTTCGGTACGTACCGTGAAGGGTTGGAGTCGGGTGTCGTAGACCACGATGCAGCAGGAATATCATTGCTTGCAGCAGCGATAACATTAGGGACGAGTCGTCTGTTAGAGCCTACGTGGATACGTTCGGGTATGTTCGTTAAACTCGATAAGAACGTCGTCAATAGCACCGTTAATAATTTAGTTTCTAAAATGGGTTTGCAGGTTGTTACTAAGGAAGGACGTTCTAAATTCGTTAGAAACGGCATTACGGAGTTGTTGAAGAATGTTCAAGGCAAGGGTGTCGGAGCTTGGTCGTTGGAACTCGGTCTTAACGCTTTTATGGAAGGAGCGCAGGAGTATGTAGAAGGGACTATGATAGGCTGGACGCAGATGATATATAACAAATATAACAGAGGTGATTATTCTAAGCGTGTTGGCGAGGGCTTGTACGACGTGGACGGTTTCTTTAGTGCTGACAGTAGTGAGTTTATTTTAGGTTCTCTTATGGGCTTTGGTGCGTCTGTGATACCGAGTATGACAACGCTTGGTTCTGCTATACGGTACAGCAAGGAGAAACGTGCTAAGGACGACAACTATATGTTATATTCGTTGTTTGCTGCTAAAGGCACTGACAAGGTGGTTAAGGAATTTCAATCTAATATATTACAGCGACGTGCTAACGGTCAGCTTGGAAGTACTAACCACGATATAAACGGCAATCAGATTAAAATGGATGCTGACGGCAATCCTATAGGTGAGACTATGGACATCTCTGATAGTCCTTTTGCTGCTGTGTTAGGGGACATCTTACGCACGGAGGCGGATATGAATGCTTATAATATGTTGATGGAAGGGTTGCGTGAGGCTGAGATATTCGACTATATCAAGGGTACTAAGATTTCACAGGATGTAGACAGCGACCTTCTTATCAGTGCTGACGTGAAAAACAATATGGCTGTCGAGGCAGCATTAGCATATAAGAATGTAAAGCAGAAACGTGAGCGTATTGAAGCTATACAGGAAAGTCTCAATGACCCTAATCTTAAGAGTGAGGAGAAGGATAAGCTCACCGATGAGTTGGATACTTTAACGGCTACAGACTTAAGGAATGATAACACTCTTGCTTATTGGGAGAATAAGTTAGACCATTGGAGTAAACCTTTGGATACTGTCGAGTATGACGGTAAGGTGTTGACGGGATATAAGTATAGCGAGGGTATACGTAGGAGTATTATCAACACTTCTTTTGCTGCTGATAAATATATCATCACTAAGGCTTATCAGTTGGGTATGGATGTAGATGAGAATATAGCGGGCAGTAAGGGCTTTGCTGAGTTGTTTGCTAACTCGGATAGGTTCTTGGATATTTTTCACGCTTACCATGAATATTTCGGTAGGGTAGAGCCTAACTCTATAAACGTGAAAACGGGCAAACCTGTTTATAACGGCTTATCGGGGCTTTTTAAAGCATTTAACGACAGGGTAGGGCAGATACATTCCCAAGAGACCAAAGATGCAGCAGATACCTTAAAAAACGCCTTAAAAGGGAAATTAGGAAACATAAAGGGATTGATAGAAAAAAGACGTAAGGGGGAGATAGACATCGTAAGCCTACAGCAGGCTGTCAACGACGAGCTGAAAGACATCTTCGGAGGCGAGAGCTTGGAGAGCGTTGGCAAGCAGTTGGGGTGGACGTACGACGGCTTCACGGAAGCATTAAGCAATGACATAACAAACATAACAAGTGCTTTAGGAGATATAGGTAGTTTAAATGAAGCGATGAAAGATACGGAGGTAGATGATATGCTTCAGGAGTACTTCACTATACAAGACGCTATAAGCAAGAATGTAACGGATGCTTTTCAAGGTATAGACAGTTATGTTACCGAAGGTCGTTTGGAAGCTGAGGAGCTGACGGTAGAGACGATAGAAGCTGACAGCGTTCAGTCGACGGACGACAAACAGAAGTTGGATAAATTATTTGAGGAGATAAAGAACAAAGCTATCAGCGGTATTATGCTTTATGAGATAGCACCGATGGAAGACATACCTTTAATGTTTAGAAACTACAGTCTTGCAGACCTTATCAACTTCATAGATGCCAATAAGACATCGCCTATGGATATGAATACTATGTTGGCATTAGATAAGGCTATAAGGATATATAAGGCTCATATGAACAATATCGGTATGTACCTATGGGGCTTGGAGACGTTGAAGGCTACTGCCGATACCAACCAGATGTTGAAGGAAGGGCATACTTACGACAACCAGATAACACGACGTTTTATAGATGAACGTGCTAACTTAGAGATGAAGTTGATAGATGACCACGATAAAATATCGTTGATGTACGAGAATATGAAGAAGAACGGTTTCTCTAAGCTCAAAGAGGAATTACGGTATCAGGCAGCACATCTGTCCAATACCAATATGTATATGACGGATACCTTATACCATACGGCTATACCGTACCTCACAAGGTTCTTCGACGTTAAGGACGGCGTTGTGTCGTTGCCCGACAATCTTCCGGACGGCACGGTAGAGAGCTTCCTTAAGAAAAGGATAGAGCTTTACTTGGAGAAGAAGTATCCTAATGAGAAAGAGCGTAAGGCTAAGCTACAGGAGATATTAAAAGCTATGGATGATAACATCCAAGATGTGAAGAAGGTGTTAGACGCCTATTTCAATGCTGTGCAAGACCTAATGAACAAATGGTACGGCACGCCACAGCAGAGCGGTAATAGCGGTACTGTAAATCTTCACGACCCTAATGCTGTAAACATTATGTTAGAGCGTCTGTTTAGCGATACAAGCCAAAACCAAGAGAAAGCTATTACTGACTTCACGGCTATGATGAATGAGATGTATGTGTTACAGTGGAAGTACAGAGAGCAACTGAGTGGTAAGATGACGCCGTTCTTGTTGTGGACGGAAGCGGTAGCGGAACATAATGATTTAGTTTATAAAGCATTGGGTGAGCACAAAGGCATTAAACTGTATATTCCCGAAGACAGCACGACGACAGGTAACGATATTGTCTATAGAGGGACTTTTGCTCCCGGAGACTTACAGCTTGGCAAGTCTATGCTGTTCGATACCGTCAACGACATTCAGCGTAGCGACTACAATGAGCTTGTGAACATAGCTACGACACGTATGCTGATGACACCCGAAGAATTAAAAAGCTATGACAGCACTAAAACGGAAGCGTTAAGAGACGCTCTCCTTGACAAGATAGAAAATAGTAAAGTGAATAGGGATACGGCATTGCATTATATCGTTACCAATATGGGGATAGACAATTTTATGGGTGGTAACAATATGACGGTGATGCAGTGTTTAGGACATATCAAGCAGAATGTCATAGACAGCCTTATCGACAGAATGCAACTTAACGGCAGGAAGTTAAGCGATAGTGTTGCTAAGAAGATAAGGAAGGCTATCGTTATCAAAGACGGCATAATGGATGAGGAGGCTACTATGAAGTCTCTTTTAGATGTGTTGGAAGATATTAAAGATATAGATGACTTGGGAGCTACCGCTAAGATGATATATAGCTCTCTTAACACGGCTATCACCTTAGAACAGGAGTATGCCGTAATACATTTAGTGTCGAGTTTCTATCGTCATTCCGACGGCAATAATATGTTAGGAGTGCTGATGGAAGATAAAGATGCTGCTACTTTGTTGGATAAGTCGGTGGCTGTTCTCGGTGCAGGAGGCACAGGTAAGAGTACTATGGTGTTAGAGAACTATTATTATGTTACTAAGCAGATATTGACTAAGGAGCGTAAGACGTACAACGGCAAGGTGATACCTACTAAAAAGAAAGTTAAGATATTAGTGGCTTCGCCTACACACGCTGTGAACAATATTCAAGAGGCTAACATCAAGAAGGTCTATGGCGACGAAGCCGATGTTGTTAAGATTACCTTTCACGATATGCAAAGTATGAACCTTAACGATATAGATATTATCGTTATTGACGAGGCGTCGTTGATAGATAATAATAAAAATAAAAATGCTGCTAAGGAAGACAAGCAGTATTCCGATTATGGTGTCTTGATGGATATGGTTCGCAGGGTAAACCCACAGCACGTGGTTGCTATCTACGATACTAATCAGACTGCTAATATGCGTAATTATTCAGCCCCTGAGATAACAACTATGTTAGGGGAGCGTACTATACCGTTGCAGATGCGACACCGTACAGGCTACGTAGACTTAAATGTACTTTCTAATATCTTTAGCGACGATGCTTATGCTGTTCAGTGTACCGCTAACAATGGTCTTGTGCCGTTGACGAGGAATGGCGTACCTTTCAATGCTAAGTGGAAGAAAGACGTAAACGGCAATAAGAAGGGTGTCAGGATAACAGGTAATGTCAGCGATGTCATACAGGACTACTTAGATGCTAAGAAGACCAATAGCGACGGTAATATGATAATAGTACGCACGGCTAAGGATAAGGCTAACCTACTTTCTAAGTATGAGAGCTTAGGTGTAGTCCCCGAAGATGTTTATATTTTAGAGTACGGAGATAAAGATTTTAATGTGTCGGGACGTAATAGCAGGAATGTCTTTGTTATTGTCGACGGCAAGTATATTGACAAGGCAGCACCCATTTTAAAAAGTGATTTATATAGACTACATGCCAAGATGCTCAACACGGCTATCACACGTCTTCGTGGCGACGGCTATGTTAGCTTGTATTATCCTAATGGCGATGTTCATTCCACGGAAGTGGAAGCTAATGATATATTGTTGCAGTATAAGAACACTTTGGATATAGACTATGGTGTTGATACTAAAGAGATAATAAATGAGTTTGGTTCTATGGCAGTTACGGCATTACGTTTACAGAATAATTCTTATATACGTATGACAGACCCTGAACAAGAGATACCTCAATCTACCACGCAAGACATACAATCTACCACGCAAGACATACAACAGGTGTATGAGGATATAAGCGACACTATGGCTGACGTGATAGAGGAGATGCGTAGCGAAGAAGCTATCGACGGTGCTAAGCCTATATCCGATAAGGTGTATGAGAATATAAGTGGCACTGACGAAGTGGCTATGAATGTAAATAATATTGTCCGTGAGGGTTTGAAGATAATATACAGGAAGGTGCAAGAGGGCGTGTTGAATATAAGCAAGTTCAGCGTACAGCCTAACACTGCCGATTTTGATAAGGTGTATGGAGATATTATCAAGGCTATCGCTAAGCATTACGCCACACAAGGGATAAATATGGGTAATTACACCGAAAAGGATATTCTCTATATCATCCATAATGTCGTACTGAATAGCATATCCGACACCGGTATTCAGGTGATGGCGGATATGAATAAGCACACGGCTATAATATCGCCTAATTTAAATGTCAATATAGGCGGTACGGACTATGTAGCCACTCCTTTTATGGTTAATGTGGTGGGTTATGAGACGAATGCCGATAAGACACTCACTCCTATCTTTGATATTTACGAGTTGGACATATCGCAATCGCCAAGGAATAATGTTGACGAGGTTGCGGAAGGCAATAAGAAGAAGGCTGCTTATGCTATAGCTATATTAGCAGCTAAAGGCTATAAGGTAAACAAGGTTCACTTCTTGAATTTCGTTCTCACTCCCGGCAAGCGAGTAACGACGACTTTCAACAATAGGTTTACTACCGACGATACCATTTTTGTTTTCGACGGCAAGAGTTACGAGAGCATATATAGCTCTATTAAGTCGGAGCAGGGTGAGGAAGTCAAGGTGGAAGATATTTTTGCCGACAAGGATGCATTGCTTAAATTAGGCGTTATAATGCCTTTAGAGGACGCTGAGCGTAATAGTAGGTATCAGAACCTAAAAACAAAGAACGTTTCTTATATTGTCGGGAAAGAGCTTAAAATGGTAATGGGAGATAAAGTTGTCTATTATCATCTTGCCAATGGCGATGTGTTGACGGATGTAGAGTTTGGTCATACCTATCAGAGGGTGGAGAATAAAGAGAAGAAGCAATATTATTTTGGTGCTACCCTGTATGGGCATATACGTACGCCGTTGAATGCTATCCCTGCTATAGCTGTGCAAGGACAGAACCTTCCTCAGAGCAGGGTAGAGTTCTACGACCATCCGTTTTTTAAGAAGCTACGTGGCGACGGTGCTTATAAACTTAAAGGTAAGGAGGTAAAAGCGGAATACCACGAAGAACTTTCTTTCTTCCAATGGGATAGTAAGACTGAAAGCACTAAGAGCGTTACTTATTATAATGTGGTGTTATATAAGGATGGCGACAAGATAGTAGGTGTTCAGGAGCGTTTACGTTTCAGCAACAACACCGAAGCTACACGTAAACAACTTGACGCTATGGTTGCCAAATATGTGAAGGCTAAAGATGAAAAAGAAGCAAGTGATATATTGAATGATATAGAGCGGTGGCTTATGGACTGTGAGAAGCAGTATTCGGAAGACCACAGCTTCGATGATAGCAATGTGGCTTATCAGATAGATAAGATAAAGAATATCCGCAAGGTGGCATTTAAGCAAGGGAGTTATGTTGTTGGTGATGTCAGCAATGGCACTCATATCATTAGTGAGATTGCTTATCCGTTGCAGGAGCTTGTCGGCAGAAGGGTAAATAAAGGAGAGAGCATAGTGGATTGGGAGCAAGCCGATAGTAATAGGTTCAGCGTTATTGCTACTTTTATGATTGACGGACGGAAGGTGGATATACACTGCGATGCTGCTAAGGTAGACGATAGCTATATCGCTAATATGAAGACTATGGCTAAAGACTTTCGTAAGAGGTATAATAAGATATTAAAAGGTGATGAGGCTGCTATAGGTAATGACATAGCACGTTTAGCTATGGAAATGCAGGCGAGTGAGCTTACGGACTTCTTATACGCTAACAGGGAGAGATTAGAGAAGGTTAACCTTTATGATTTCAGCAAGAAGTTTATTGATTTTAAGTTGGGCAATAAGAAGAAAGTTAAAGGTGGTAAGGTCAACGTTAAGAATACTATGGCTAATATGTTAAATCAGATAGACCTTGCTATTAAGATTGCAGACAACAGCAGGAAGGGAGCTTTGGATATGGCTTGGAATAAGGCTATCTTTATGACTAATGTCCTTGCTGCTTCCAACGAAACATTGTATTTAAACAATCTTGTCTCTAAGGTTATCGATGTCTCTACGCCCACGTTAGAGATTACCGAGAAGGGTGCTGACAGCAAACCTCCTGTTGGAGGAGCGTCTAATATAAATAATACAATTAATAATCAAGAAGAAACTAACACTCAAATAATCCCAGAACAAAAACAACAAGCTCAACAGTTATTTGAATCTAATCCTGAATTAGCTAATGCTGTATATGAAGCTTTAGGGTTTAAAACAAAACCAGAAATAGGAGTCTCTATTAGCAAAGATTTACTTTCTATAGAAGAAAATGAAATTCCTAAAAAAGAAGGAGAATCTTTTTCTGAAATGCAAGCAAGAGTTAAGCAGAATATTAATATTAGAAAACGAATAGAAATAGCAAATAAAAACAATATAAAGCAAGGTAAATTATATAGTTTTTCAGAATTAGAAAGCTTACTCGATAATAGTATATTTGATAATGATATTTATAATGATTTACGAAGTATTTTACCACAAATAACCTTCAGGTTTGGCAGTTTAAATAAAGTAGGTAAAAAAAGAAATGGGTATTATGACTCTACTAATAAGACCATCAATTTAGAAATACTGCATTTACCAAATTCAGATTTCAGAAGGACCTTATTACATGAGATAATCCATGCTGCTACATTTATAAATTTAGAAGAAGATGCTATTTTAACAGATGTTCAAAAAACAGCTTTAAATAATCTCAATAATCTTATTGAAGAGCTTAAAAAAGATAGAGACTTTTTTGGAGAATATGGCTTAACGAACGCTAATGAATTATTAGCCGAATTAGCTAATAAAAATTTTGTAAATAAATTAAAAAAGAAAACATTTTCTGATAACCAATCTTTTTTTGAAAAGATTATAAGTGAGATTGTTACACTATTGGGGTTAAATACAACTGCTTATGACATTGTGAAGGAATCTTTTGATAGTTTAGTAAAAGAATATAAATCTACTAATCAAATAACCCCAGAACAAAAACAAGAAGCTCAACAACTATATTCTGAATATTTAGAACAAAATCCTAATGGTAATGTAGAGCAGTTTAAAAGTTGGGTTGAGAAATTTAATAAAAAATCGTTTGGTTCTATTCAAGAATCAGGTATTGGAACAGAAGATTTAGATAATCAAGTTAAGGGAGACCCTTTCTTTAATAATAATGAGGGTAATGGTTTTAGTGTCTTTAGGATTTCTAAGGAGGGTGAGGCTGTCGATATGTCTACAGATGACGATGTACGTGCTGCTACTGCCGAAGTGCAACGTATCGTAGGCGATAGCTTTGTTTCTAACAATTTGAAGTTTAATGAGCGTATAATAGAGGAGGGTGTAAGCAGAGAGGTCTTCGGTAAGTTGTCGGGTAATATCATAACGTTATCTTACCGTTCGGGAAGTCTTATGCCTGTTATAGCGAGACACGAGGCTATGCACTTTGTCCTTGACTTCTGCTTGTCTCCTGATGAGTATGACAGGGTGATGTCGGCACAAAGGGCTATCCTGATGCGGGAGCATAAGATGAGAGGTGAAGGCACTGTTCCTACCGATACGGACGTATTAGAGGCGATTTGCGAGGGTTTCGAGAATTATAAGTATAAACCATCGACTAAACCTAAAAATTTCTTAGAACGCCTCTATTATGCTTTAAAAAGGTTTTTTGAAAGGTTTATGAAAAATAGACGTACGATAGAGAAGTTGTACAGTCGTGCCGACAGTGGCTTCTACGCCAACGAAGCCTTACATAAATACAATAATAATCTTCTTCGTGAAGACAGATATGCTATAGCACGAGGTTCGTTGTCTAACGAATACAACAGCTACGAGGCGGTAACGGAATTATCTAATTTCTATGGTGGTAAGATAAACATTATAGATAATGTGTTGGACACCCAACTAAAGATTATCCTTAACCGCTCTATAGAGACAGGCAAAATAGTGTTGAAGCCTAAAGACAGCTATAGGGAGGTGGCATCGGTATATCTTAACCTTATCTCTGAGGCTAACTTCGAGGAGATAGACGGTCTCGTTATTTCGTATAATGTCGTTGAGGACGGCGTTACGGTAGAAAAAGAACTTACCTTGAAAGAATTATTATATAACAACAACGAATTGGACGTGGCTATGTTTACAGAGATGACCACTAATCCTAATATCAAATCCGATATTGGAAATGCAGACCTGATAAGAAGGTTGGCAGGAGATATAACGGGGCATATATATAGTAATCCTAAATTAGCATTAGCAACATTGGCATTCCATTATCCGATGATGGAGAGAGCTTATAAAGGAAATAATGATATGGTCAATATCTATATGCAGATGTTAGACCCCTTTATAGATATGCGTGAGATGATAAGCGACACCGAGAGACTTGTGAAACAAAAGGAAAAACACGGTAAGAAGATAGACCATAAGATGCTGACGTCAAGTCAGACCTTCAATAAGCCGTCGGGTGTTAATGACCACACCAATTATAAATTTAAAGATATGATAGAGAACATCACTTATAGGAAAGGTAAGTTTATGAGTAATGTCTCATTCTCGGAGTTCAGCTCTATCATTAAGAAGTGTAATCTTATCTTCACGGAAGATATAAATAATAAGTTCAAAGATAAGATAGTGTTAGGTTATGATGATATTATGGCATTGATAAAATCTCAAATCAATGACGGCACTAACAGTAAATATACCACACAAGCCATATATAGCTATTTCTCTAATGAAGCACCTAAGGGGTATGATAAGAACAACGAGGAGAGTATGAACACTTTCTTTTACAATGAGTGGTCGGATAACTATCAAGGTTTTAATTTTAACAACTACGGTTATGGTTTTATGTTACAACGTATCAATGACTATTTAGAAGAAGGGAGTATATCCAATAAGTTGTTGAAGGATGCTACAGGTAATTTCTATAATCAGGTGGAAGCAATCCTTATTGAGAAAAGAGCCGCTATCACTGCTAACGTCATAAACACCTTTGTCAATTATTTTAATAGTATGGATGTTGTCAACAGCCACGTTGCTAATGTAGATAACACTATTGTCAGTATGATCAACTTTACATCGTCAAGTACTAACAAAATGATAGGAGACATAGCCTATAACAATATGTTTGAAGAACATAATGAGAACTATGGTTTTACCGACAGAGCTAAGAAGCTGAAAAAAGAATATAAGATTAACGGTTACAAGGATACTATCACTTATAAATACACTAACGGTGATGGCGTTGTAGTGCAAGGGAAGATAAATACCAAGCTACAGGAGTTTAGCGTAGAAGACGTACAGGCGATAGAAAGACTTCTTGTGGCGGTATACGACAACTATATCGTTTCAGAGAATATCTATAATCCTTCGTTGCAGAATGAAGGGAAGTATAGAGTTAACAGGAAGGCTGTCAATACGGCTATACAGGTGATAGATATGCTTCATACTTTCAATCCTGCTCTTGGCGTCAAGCCTGAGATACCGTTAAGTTATGTGTCGTTGTTAAATCAAGGGATAGAGGTAATCCTGAGTAGCACGTCTAAGAATGCCGAAGGGGAGAATGTGAGTAATATAAAAGTAAAGACACCGCTTACATTGGCGTTAAACAATAGCGGTAAGATAGCATCGTTGTCGCAAGATATGACGATGTATAATCCGGATGCTGTAGTTATAGAACAGTTAGTGAAAGAAGCTACGGAGTATACCTTTGACGACACTGTCGAACTTGAGGACGGCGATATAGAAGATATTATAGATATGATGATAGACGATGAGACGTTGATATACACCGATGAGAACAATAATCCTTGTGTTCCTACCGTTCCTAAGGTGGAAGAAGGTATGCGTGGTAATGATTTCACTAAGGGCAGTAAGTGGACGATGATAGAGGAGTTTGACGGTGCTACGCACAGCGAGGGCGGTATTGACATCAAGCTCACAGATAGAGGTTTTACCTTCGCTCGTGAGGACGGTGATGTGCTTGCTGTGAATGGATTGTTGATAGCTAAAAAATAAAAATTAAGAAGATATGGATAAAGGAATGAAAGTTGAAGTAGAAGATAGGGAATTGTTTCTCGTCAATGAGGCGGGGGATAAAGTGATAATACCAAAAGACAAGGCTGTTTGGGTGAAGGAGAAGTTAAAGGAAGGCTGTCATGGTTGCATAGATAAACTTGTTGAAACTCTACCTGTAATGGAAGATTATGCCGATGATGGCAGTTTGTTCCCTGATTGGCAAATTAAAAATAAAATAAAATAATATTATGGCAAAAGGAAAAGCAGGATGTTTACCGTCCTTGAACATAAACGGAGAGATAATACGTTTCGACAACGTAGATGACGTCAAGAAGTATATAAGACAACAAAGAGGTGTAGTGAATGCTTATGCTCGTAAAATGAAAGACGAGGGTTATCCTGCACTCTTTAATCGTATTGCTAAAGTTAAAGAGGTAGCAGTGCAATCTAAGCCTGTTAAGCTCGCTGCTTTAGAAGGCATCACCCCTTTAGTGGATGGCGTTATCAAGATAGGCAACTTAGCAGAACTGTCGGGAGTACGTAATCCTACCACCTTAGAAGGTAAGAATTGGGATAGTATGAGCTTGCACGACAAGATAAAAACGCTATTGGATAATTTCGTTATACGTAACAATGAAGACGATATGGATATTCTCATCACTCATACGGGGGATAGACCTACGGCTTTGCTTGCGTCCGTTAAGATAGATACTCTCTTTAATCACGATAAAATAGAGAGAACTATCACTCCTAAGAAGGATGTTATAGGAAAGGCTGTAAAAGGCATTGTAGGCTTTAATAAGCGTGTTTACGATATGAGTAAGGTAAGAGTGGCTAATGCAAAGAAAGTGTCTGTAAGAGGCGGAAAACTGCTTTATAATGGAAAAGAAGTGGCGTTTGATAAAATCAACAAATCGGAAGAAGCTAAGTATATCGAAAGAATGTTATTGAAGAACATAGACTACACCATAGAAAACGGCTACTACGTCGTTGGACGTGCAGGTACTAACAGACTGTTCGGTGTTGAAGCTATCAAGAGTGCCAAAGGTAAATATAGGTTCGACAAAGACGAAGACTATTACACCTACCTCAACGATATGTTGGAAGTAGACAAAGACCTTTTCTATGAGATGTTGGATGAAGTGGGTTATAAGATAGGCTATAAGTCCGACCTTGCTAGGTATAACAAGGGGATAAAGGGTTCTATCAAAGAGAAAGGAACTATGAGCAATAGAAATAACCCTATGTTGGAAGCCTACTATCTTGCTTCTTTCTTGGTCAACGAGAGCATATCCAACTATATGGCTTTCTCTAATGAATATATGAGTGGTGATGCGGACTTCCTGTCGAGGGTAGAAGGGTACACCTCACCCTCTAACGCTATAGTAGGAGACCCTGCATCTGAAACTCCCAACATAGGATTATATTCTAACTATGTGTTGGCTCAGGATATTCCCGACGGACACGGTCTCTTTGGCGGTATCAAAGATGCATTGGCTACGGACGGTGTTGTTTATATGCTTGGCTTCTATAAAACGGTATTAAGCAATAGTGCGGGTGGCAGTATGAGCTATGTCGGAGACGGTGCTATCAAGACCGTTAATTTCTCTGCCGATGCCAATCAAGGAATAGTGCAGTATATGAAATGCTCTGAGATGCCTATAGGAGCTTCTATATGGAATAGAGATATAGGTAAGACCATATATCAAACCCTGTTGGACAGAGTGGTTACGGTAGAAGACAACAAAGGGAATAGAACCAATATCAATCCGTATGATAAGTTTATGGAGAATATCAAGCACGACGGTTACATCACGCAAGAGGAATTTAACAAGGCTAACGATGACTTCCTTGAATACCTATGGAACACCACTGCTATCGATGATAATGGTAATAAGGTACGCCTTTATGATATGGTAGGACATAAGATGATATTCGGTAGTGCTATGAAGGTAGGACAGATAGGTATGGTGCATTGGAATAAGACTGCCGACGGTAGCTATCAGTTTCCGACAGGTAATGACGTTCCTATAATGAAGATGTCTAATAAGAACTACGGACTACAACAAAACAAAATACATACTACACAGGCTGAAAACAAAAGTATAATGAAGCAGACCATACGTATTATCGGTATGTTCGATAAGAATGTAGAGGTCTACGATAAGATAGAGCAAAGTCTATCCAATATCATTAACGATGAAATAAAAAAGATTAACAAGTTAAAACTTAAAAATAAACATAATGTCGATGAGGTTGTCAATTACTATGTGAAAAAGATTAAAGATAAAGTCTTTAATGATACCGACGAAAAGGTAAGGCATTTCTCTTTAGACAATAACACATTAGAAGCTGTCAAACCTGAAATAATGAATGTCATTTATTCGGAGATAAGCAGAGTTTTCAATCCGGATGTTGACGGCGGTATGGTAGTACAGCATCCGAGCGACAGCTATCTGCGTCGAGGTGATAACGGTGAGGTTGTTAAGATGCCTCTACGACCGTTTGGTATCTTAGACGCTGACGGTAATGAGTATACAAGTAAAGAACTATTATTAGAAGATATAAAAAATAAAGATAAAAAGGGCGGTATGAAGATAAGGTTGCAGGAGGTAGTAATGGCATTCCCTTATCTTAATGAGTATGGTCTTTCTAAGGATGATAGTTTGCAAGATGTGTTTACGGTGCGAAACACCGAAGAAGGTAATATTATGGATTTGTTCTATACCAGCGAGGACTATCAGTACAGCGAGAAAGAAGGTAGGCTTACTGCTAAAGAGACGCTGACGGAGTTAAAAGAGCGTATAGCACTACATAACCAACAGCGTTTTGATAAAGAACTTAACGGTGCTAAGAGCTTCGTCGTAGAAGATAATAAGAAAAAGGATATACGTGTTAAGGTGGGCGGTATGTTGAAAGGATATAATAAGAATGTCAAGAAGTATATCGTAGACCATTTCGTTAAGACTACCAAGCACGGCGGTACTATATCCGTTGATGCTGTTAATTATGCTTTGGCATCGTATTATTATTATCTTAACGATGCTTGCAATCTGTATTCGCTACGTATACCTACTAATGAGATGTCGGCAGGCTTCCCCTCTCGTATTGTAGAGTGGGATAACACTATCGGCAGTACTATGTTGGTAAGCCCTAAGAAATCATTGTTAGACGGCTCAGACTTCGATATTGACGAACTTAACCTTTACTATCTACCTACAAGTCCTATGGGAGATTTAAATGCTAATAAGCAATTACGACGTTTAGTGGTGGATAGTATAATGTCTTACTATGCCAACCCCGATAATGCTGTTAGTATTCTTAATAGTATCACTACGGATAACATCAAGAAGGTAACGGAAGATATAGATGCTATAGAGGGTACGTATAACACCATAAACCATACTTACAGACAGTATGAAGAAGCTATCAAGGCTAAACACCTTATAGGATATTTTATCAATATGCAGACGTCGGTGGGTAACATATCGGCTTTATACAATAAGGTTCTTGCTGATGACAAGCATACCGACCACGAAGCTGAAATGGTTAATAAGCTAAGGCTGTTTAATGATGACAGTTTAAAGCAATGGTTTTTGGATATTACTTTGGAGCTTGTCAACGCTTGTACCGACAATGTGAAGTTGAATAATGCTATTGGTAAGTTAGGTGTAAGCACGGAGAATTTCTCGTTGGTGGCAGGGATAATAATGAGTATCGAAAATGAGGGCTATTTTAAGCTCTTGTACGAGTCCAAGCGTGCGGTTGATAATAACTATTCGGAAGATGAGATGGTGCGTGAATACGGCTTAAAAAAGGTTACAAAGGATAACAATACATATTATACTATAAACGATGCTACGGAAAAGAATAAACCTGTCGAATATGCTATAGAGGTAATACGACATATATTGTTGCTTCCTGCCGTACAGGAGGCAAGCAGAAAGGTGGAGTCTAATAGGAATGTACCGATAGGTAGAGGTTGGGGCAATAGGTATTCTCTTGCTAAGGAGATAAGCAGGTATAAGGTAGATGTTAATAAGCGAAGTACGACGACGGCTATGCATAGGAATGTCATCAAGACTAAAGATTTTGTTGATATGCTGTATGAGCGTACGTTTAACAGCCTACCCGAAGCTGAAAAGAAAGGATTTAATGAAAAGGTTATGCTTGAGAGTTACGGGTTGAAAAAGCAAGAGAAAGATAATATTGTTAAATACGCTGTCGTAGATAAAAAGAGATATAGTAACTATATGAATGATATAGCTGTTATGCTAAGAGAAGAACCCGAAGTGCAAGCCGTCATCAAAGATAATCTCAAACCTCACGAAGGTGTAATGGGAGCAAGACGGAATATAGGTATGTACTTAGACATCTTGTCGGGACGCTACGAACCTAAAGAAGAAATAACAATATCCAAAGAAGAAGCTAATGTTATTAAAATGGCTATAGATATAGGAGACGCTGTCAGTGCTTATAGTAAAATGAAGTTGGAAGACTTCAAGCACGAACCGCAACAGATGTATAATGTCATCTTTAACATAGCTAAAACATTAGGAATAACAGAGACCACAAAGACTGTCGACGGCAAGAAAGTGATAGAGAATACTGTAGCCGATAACCTAAAACGTACTATCGACGATATAAACAAAGGGTTAGAGCCTAAGGTAGACTTATCACAAGCACAACAACGATATAATATTAAAACGTCGGAATATAACAGACTTTATGATGTTTTTGATTATATGATGTTGTTGAAATACGATAAATACTTACAGTCTAAAATACAAATGTTACTACAGATGTATTCTGTCAAGAACAATATGTTTATGACAGAACAATTGATAGATGCTGTGGTCAACAGGTTTACTATGGAAAACAAAATGAGTTACCTCGAAAGAAGTGATTTCGTCTTACTACGTAAAGAGGTAGACAAGCTATACACCGGTAATATGGTAAATAATGTTGTTACCGTTGGCGGTATCACTTATGATTTAACAACAGAACAACGGTTTGATTTTCTTCATAACCTAAAAGATATAATAGCGGACATACGAGAATTGTTTCCAGACAACTACTTCCTACAGTCTATACGACCTATTTCTTTTAAGAATAATGTTATCTACGGTATTCCGAACCTTAAGTATCTTGCAAACACGGAGAAGAAAAAGCTATCGGCAGCTTACTATCAGATAGTAAATGCTTCCAATAGCAACAATACTACCACTGCTGAAAATGCAGAAACGGTGTTGAGGGTGGTAGAGAGTATGAATATGTTACAGCAAGGGTATCATGGTAACAGCTTAGATTTATCATCCGTTATTACACCTAAGTATAACATTTATGATGTACATAAAGCTAAAAATGTAGATGCTATGATAAATGAGATTATCGATAGTGTCAACCATAAAGAGGTTAAGAACACTGCTGATGACTCACATATCAACGAAGGCTTTTATAGGTACTTAGTTATGCGTGGCGGTGCTGCTAAAGGAATAATAGATACTAAATATAATATAGTGGAGGGTCATACGGTAGAGGTTGTTACCGATGACAAGGAAGCCGCATACACGATGTCTGTTGCCGACGGCGTTACTAATGCCACTGCATTCTTCGATGCTGACAGAAACAGCTATATCAACCCTTGGGGTTATGTTTTCAATATGTACGGTATCAACGGCAGGGCTACGCCTATACTTAAAGAGGGCAATAATACGATGGCATATATCAGCGAGGCGTGGTTGGCAAAGGCGATGAAGAAAGAAGATATACTGTTGACGGAAGCAGACCAGAAGGTAAACTATATTCAAGAGACGCAAGAGTTGTCTGCTGCCGAAAAGGCTTTCGAGGAGATGAATGCCGATGAGGTCAAGGAGGCTGAGAAGAAAGCTGAGGAGAGCATCGCCAAGTTCCTTAAGCGTAAGGTGGGAGATAAGGTGCTTCTTGGTAGCACTGTTTATGACATCACACAGCCTGAAACAGGCGGGCAGGTAATACTACAAGCTACGAAGACGACGAAGGATAAAAAGTTGGAGGCTCGCATACCTGCTAAGAACAGAATTAGCAACCGCACTTCAAAACGCCATTTAGAGCTGTTTTTAGACCATTTGGCGAGGGTATTCCCAAACGTAAGGATAGAATACCTTAACAGAGGAAGCTTTGTCTCGCACGTTAAAAACGGCGTTCTCTATATCAATATGGATAGGATAGGTGCTGACGTGGCACTGCACGAACTCGGACATATATATACTATCATACTTAAAGCTACCAACATAGACGCTTACAATAGCCTTATGCGTGAAGCTCAAGAGTTGGTTAATAATAATGCTCCTGTAGTGCAGATGATAAGACAACACTACGGAGAGATAGACAATGAGAGTATGCTCTATGAGGTGATAGGCAACACACTGCAAATCGAGAATGCGGATGCTATGGAGGCACTTATGTTGCAACTTAATGCTTCGCAAGAACAGAAGAATATCTTTAGACGTTTTTGGGAAGCGGTGAAAGCTGCATTCAGAAACATAGGCAAGTCAATACAGCGTATCTTCGGAGGTAAGAACCTACGTGTAGACGGTAATATGACCATTAGAGATTTAGGAGATGTTATTATGGACGCTATAGCTACGGGTAAAGCATTAAGTTATATGACCAGCGAAGATGTCGCCGACACCTACGGCACGCAACTTAACAGTATGTTTACCTCATCTATCAATACTATTCATGATTTGTATAACTGCTTCTCTGAGTCGACGGATAAATATCAGGGGAAGACAGACGATGAGATTACAGATATGATATACGATGCTGTCCTTAAGAGTAAGAACAGTCAGATAGCTTACAACAATAGGATATACGACTTCAAGGCTATGAGCCAAGAGGATATTAAGAAGACTATAAGAAAGGATATAGTTCCTTTTTTGTCAATGAATATGCATAATGCTAAACAAAATATCATAAAGAGTATTGTTGAGTTCAACGGTAGAACTTCCGACGAGACTACGTTGGTAGGATTGCTACAGAATAATCTTGGTAAGACGGAATACGACAAGCCTTTGTATTCTATTCAGAGTTGTGTCAACCTATCGAAGATATTACAGGTGGATAAGACTAAACGATACTACCTGTTGTCCGATATGATTAAGAATACCAACGGCATTATGGATAAGAATATGACTAAGTTCGCCGATGCCTTTGCTTCTATGAAGGACTTTGAAGGCTTTGACCCTATCATAGCGGTAGAGTATGTAGGCGAGGAGATGATAATCTCTATCTATGACTTCACTGCTAAGGGCTTTAGCAATGTAGACCCATTGGTAGGGCGTAAGAACATAGCCTTTAGACTTGGTGTGTTAGACAGAGAGGCTGCTGCCTTAGGCATAGAGCTTAAGAATGAGGAGTTTGACGTGAGGTCTCTTATGCTTACGGTGATGACCAATATGTTAAAAGATAAAGGCATTAAGGTACGTGATGTGTCGGTTACCAAGCTAAACTACGGCGAAGACGACCGTTCCACTGCCAACAAGCGTGTCGATATGCGACGTATGAACCATAATATAGTGCTGTTAAATCAAGTGGAAGGTTTTAATAGCCTTATCAAGAATGAAGATATAAAGAAGGTATTCGAGAAGCCGGAGGAAAAACTATTTATCAATGACATTAACTATTGGGATTTGTTAGGAAGTCTTTACACCGACTACTATGCTCATCCTAAGAAGAAGTATGGAGAGGGTGTTTATGATAGGGTCATCTACGGAGCGTATGATAACCTCATTGACGGCACACTCACACGAGAGCAGAAGTTAAATCTTATTCGTTGGCGGTTGAAGGAGCTTAGCAACATATCATCCGAGAGTATGACCGACTATCAGATAAGCGAAAGAAGGCTTCTTTTAGACATTTCCAAGCACTTTGATGAGACGGCAAGGTTTGTCAGTAACTATTCGACAGAAGACGTCCTGCACGCTGTAAACAGATATTATAATACCTTCGACATAGAGAGTGAGGAGGTGCAGTTTGTAAGACAGCATATCATCAACGGACAGAATAAAATTGTCTACCGTGTGCGTGAGAAGAAGAAAGAGATGAAACATATATGGGAATACTTCTTAGAGCATAAGAGCGACGGCAGGAAACGTTTTACCAATTCGTACTATCTCTTTGAAGACCTCTTTGCTTCGCATATCACTAAGGACGGCAAGAGAGCTTTCAACGGAATGATACTATGGACTACCGATAAAGACCTTGACAGCATCAATTACAGGCAAGCACAGCAGATGATAGCCGAAGGTAAGCTCACACAACAAGACCTTGATATGGCTAAGGAGATAGCTATAGAAGTAGAGAACGTCTATATAAAGTTGTTGAAACACGAACAGTGGAAGAAGACGGGTAGCGAGGACGTGGTGGAATACCGCACTGACGCTTTAGGTAGGGAGCATAAAGAGGTTAGGAAGCTCACTGACGATGAATGGCGTGAGAAGTTATACAAGAGAGGCTTTAAGCGAGGGATGATACCTATAATGCAAAAAAACTATATCGACGGTATGAAGTCGGCATTGAAGAAATGGAAGATAGAGCAACGATTGACGGGGACACAGTATGCTGAGGCTACCTTAAACTTCTACGCTGCCGACAGCGAGCGTGCCGTAGACAGCATCACCAACATCTTCTTAGACCAGATTGCTGCCAGCGAGCTTAACCTCGAAGTACAGAGAGACCCTGATAACATATCGCCTGCTATCGACAACTATGAGATGCACGTCAAGCGTAATTTCTATCTCGGTCTTATCAGAGACGACGTTACAGGCGAGGTGGTCTTCCGTGAGGGCAACGGTGAAAGCTTAAATCAGAATATAAATAAGAACTTAGAGAGCGTCTTTGACTATTTCAATTTGGTTATGGAGCGTAAGATGACCCACGAGAAGGAGACTCTGCCTTTCATCAACGAGTTTACAAGAGTGATAGAGTTCGGCAAGGCTTACAGTGCCGATAAGAACTTAAAAGCTCAGGTGGATATAATACGAAATATGATTGAGATGTGTATTAAAGGGTCGTCGTATAAGATTAAAGAGTTTATTCCTGTAGGTAACACGTCGGTAGGGGAGTTCGCTACTATGGTAACGAAAGGAATGGTAGCAGGACAGATGTTCGCTAATATCAACGTAGCTATAAACGTATCTACTATCAATCTTTTGAAGTCGTTGACGGAGAAGTTTGCTAAAGACCCTTTCACAGGTAAGAGTTTCGGCAAGTCCTTACGTTACACTATGAGGAATATCAATAAGAGCTTTATGTTGGCTGTGGACAGCGGTATCGTCAGGCAGACGGAACAAGACATCTACAGGGCAGGCTATGCGGGCAGCGTGTCTAACAAGAGTTGGTTCACGAGCTATACTGCCGGGCTTATGACGTGGGCTAGCGACTCTTATTTTAGGGTATCGACGCTAATATCACGTCTTATGGATAGCGGTGCTATCAAAGGTTACGATAAGGACCTACAGAACTATGATGATACTAAAGACCCACGTATGTTTAATGAGGACGGCAGTCAGACCGACGCACAGAAGGCTTTTTGGAATAAGATGAAAGAGATACATCGTAGTGAGGGTGTGGCGTTGAGGGTTGACAGCAACGGCGTAGAACACCTCACACGACCTTTTACTATGGGCGAATACAATGCTATCAAAGAATATAGTGATAAGCGTGTAGCGGGTAATTACGATAATCTTGGCAGTAGCATCATCAAGAACTCGGTGGTGGGGCGTATGGCGATGACATACTTCTCTTGGTTTCCGTCGGCAATGAAAGGTCTCGTAGGTAAGAGTATGAAGCACGATAGCATCTACCAATACAATGTTGACGATGCAGGTAATGTATATAAGGATGTTTATTTCAGTGAAGGTATGCTTACCACGTTGGCGAATATAGGCAAGCGTGCGTGGCGTAGTAGAGACCTTAGGGTGTGGAATCACGTGCAGAGCGACTTCCAACGTAATAACCTCAAGAGGATGTTTGCTACGGTAGGATTAGGGGTGATGTTGAAGATAGCATATAACTTCCTTATCATCTCTGAATGGGATGATGACGATAAGTATGGTATTGTTAAAGAGTATAGGTTACTTAAGAACTTCGACTATGCTTCCGAAGGTCTGTTTGCTTTTATGTACAGCGACGCATTACAGAGGATATGGCATCCGTTTCCTGTTGTTGACGGGATAGCATCCGTGTTCACAGACTATAAAGGTAGGTTTAACTTCAATGCAAGGAGAGCTCTTGCTTATGTACCGGGAGCAAATACCGTGAGTGCCGTTATGGAGGCTACGACAGGCTCTAATCTCTACGATATGATGACAGAGGACGACGAAGGATAATAGATAATGAAATTAAAAACAATAAATAAAATATGATAGATATGGAAGAAGTAACAATACAAGAAAAGAATTGCAATAGCTGGTCTCTTACGATAGATACCACTGTAAGTGCAGAAGCAAGTTATGGCTATAAGTTTTATAGCGTGGTAACAGGTAAGCCTGATTATTATAATGAGATAACATTAGAGGAAGGTAGTGATACGACAACGGTAGAGTTGCACGCTGATGACGACGGCGTATATATGTTGGAGGTTAATAAAAAAGTGGAAGAAGAAGACGACGTTTATATGTATGCTCTTATGTTATGCTTGTGTAGGATTACGGAATGCAAGGAACAACTGCTACAAGAGGTGCTATGCGGTACTATAGGCATCAATACAAGGCACGACTGCGACAAGCAAGGGGCGGACATAATGGCTTATAATATCAAGCTACAAGAGATGATGATGATATATTATGAGCTTGTTAAATATGTAGAGCGTTACTCTAAGACTGTAGAGGAGTTTGGCGATGAAGATAGAGATGTGTTAGTGATAAGGATAAAAGATTTAGTAGAGAAGCTAAATGCTATTAGTAGGTTTTGCACCTCTTGTAAAGAGAGAGTGATAGTACCTATAAGTAACCCTTGTGTTAATTGTAAATAATAATATATTATGAAGATATATGGATTATGGAAGGACTATTCGTTATACGATAAGATAAATATATCGGCAGAAGACTTCTTTAACGAGTATGAGTTTAATGTTGAGGAGGTCTTTGCAGGTGTTGTGATGCGTAATAAGGTATGTAAGTCATTACAGCGTGCTGCTGATATGTTATGGTTAGAGGAATACTTACGTATCATAGGCAAGGATATATCGTTAAGGGAAGTCAACGGTGAGGGGTGGACACACGAGGAGGTGTTTGCTCAATATAAGTTGGTGTGTATACGAGACACTCTTTATTGTCGGTATGGTATAGACATCTTTGAAGGGCTTGACAAGAAGATAGACTTTATCAGCAAGCAAAGCAAATGTTATAAAGGCTTACGCTGTGAGCTTATCTTTTATTATATGCCTATTCATTCGGGAGAAGAACTTACGGGTTATAGATTTTTCAGCAACGACGTTTATAATTACGAGAAGTATCTTGTTTATGTACGACAGGACGGTTGGTTGCGTATAGTACCGTGTTTCACTCACGACAGTAGAGGTATATATATAGAGCCGGGTTGTGTTACCGACCCCGACGACGTGGTGATATGGAATAACGGTTGTTATTATAATGGTGGAGGAATAAAAGAAGAATGCAATTCTACGGCTTCTGGGGCATACTTATCTAATGGGAGATATATCATATCTATTTCTCCCGAAGTATCGTCAGAACGCATGAAAATAGCCTTAGACGGCGAGCTTGTAGATATAGACGGAGACAACATAAAATATGAGGAAGGTCAACTTATCATTAAGAATGCTCATAACTATAATAACGTTAGGTTGACAGGCTGTCCTTCGTTTTATGAGAAGTTAAGTACTCCTTGTTTGTATAGTTTTTCTATGACACAGCAAGGAGAGAATATGGTTGTCAGCTTGAATGGAGAAGCTCCGTATCCTGATGCTACGGATATGAGTTTGTTCTTGAATAATGTGGAGTTGCCAAGTGGTAATTATGATTATGATAGCGATAACGGCACGGTTACTATTCCTATTACGGATGCTTACTATCAGAAGGCTTTCTCTTTACAGTTCTTGAATTGTAAGTTTAACTTCTCTTTAACTAAGGAGTCGGAAGAACCTCTTATCATCACCCCTACGGTAACACCTTTCACATATGAATTATGTAATGGGTGTAATAAGACTACTTATGAGGTAACATATATATTAGACCCTGATGCTGCTATAGAGAACACCTATAAAGATGTGCATACGCTTGTATCTACAGTGTTAAATGGCTGTAGGGAGACTTACGATCAAGTGTTGTTTTTCTGTCAGGGAGGTAAGAAGTATAGAAAAGTAAATGTATGGGAGAAATGTTTTGGGGATACGGAGTGGGTTATGGATAGCGAGGGAGACCCTGTTGAGATGTCCGACCCTGAAGAATGTGCAGAAAGCACACCTCCACAATTAGAAGAAATCATTTATAAATGTGAAGATGGTAGTTTGAACGAATACACCCGTACATGGGTGTGGGATAACGACATACAGCAATACACATATTCAGATGTATACGTAAAGACCGTAGGTAGATGCGGAGACCCTCCACAATTAGAAGAAATCATTTATAAATGTGAAGATGGTAGTTTGAACGAATACACCCGTACATGGGTGTGGGATAACGACATACAGCAATACACATATTCAGATGTATACGTAAAGACCGTAGGAAGTTGTGAACAGCAACCGTAAATTTTTGTGATTAGTTTTCATTAGCTATATTATAGCTAAAAAAAAAAGGAGAGCTTTTGCCCTCCTTTTTTGTGTACTACCTTCGGGAAATTTGAAAGTAGTACTGTAATAAAACCTTAAAAATCTAATATCTTCCATCCTAATCCTAAGAATACACCTCCTGTTAAAGCGGGCTTACCTGTAAATAAGTCAGCACCACCAATCACTCCTAACCCTGTAGTAAGAACAAAGTGTTTCTTCTTACCCGTATTCTGATACACTCGCAATACATTGGTATGCGTGTATGGGTTTTCGGATATGAACTCTGTAAAAGGCTTTCCTTTCTCTTTTCCTGTTACCATTTTAAATTTATTATTAACTATAAGATGATAGTCAAGAACGTTGTCTCTTATCTCTCCGTTTAATTCTAACCATTCATTATAGTCTGAAAAGAAGATTGCACTATCCGTATAATAAACGAGGGTAGTATCGTGTACTAATGTTTCGACTTCTATTATAGTAGCAGTACCTCCTTGTTTTATTTTCTTTTTATATTCTCGTACTAAATCCTGCAAGGCTATGATAGTAGAGTCTTGGGATTTTAGTTTTAGAAAGTCTTTGTTTCTTTCAGCTTGTATAATGCCTATACGTGCCACCTCTTGGTTGTATTTATTCTTATATGTCTTTAAGGTGTCGCTGATAGCTTCGTGCATTTTATTTATTTGTTTGTTATGACTACATTGTCGCATAGCAAGTAATGCAGTGATGATAAGTACTGCTGTTAGTATAATAATAACAGCATTCTTTTTTAAAAATTTAATAATCTTTTCTATTATTTTTTCCATATCCACTGTTTTAAAGAATCAAAATTTATGCCAAAATGCTGTTTTATGTAAATTTGTCATACCATACCGTTCAACATATTGTAAAAGTTTCCGTCTTCGGGTAAAAAACTTTTACAATATGTCTCACTACATCAGTACAAATCGTTCAAAACATTACTTAAAATGTCATCTAATTTTAGTTACTAAGTATCGTAGAAATATCTTAGTAGGTCAGTTAAATGATGATTTAAAATCTATATTTAGTTCCATAGCTGGTGAACTACCCATCCACACTTCGTGATGAATGGGCTTCGTGCTTCACAGCAACTTGCTTACTGCTCCGAAGAGTTAGAAGTCTTACTGTCGCTCCACACGTGTACTCGCAAGTCCCTTACGAGGTTTTAATGTCTTATACTGACAATGCAAACATACAACTTTTAATTTGAACTACCAAATGTTTTTGTCGCTTACATCCCACAGGCGAAAACGACCTGTGGTTTTTACGCTCTGTCATATTAATAAAACATAAATTATTTCTTTTTCTTTTTATTTATGTATTTAATAGCTTCTTGCAGATAGAATTGTATTATGTTTATATCATCTTCTACGTCTCCTATTACCATTTCTTCATCCGTAAGGTTTCTTATTTGTATTCTCACGTCTTCTATGGTGTTGTCGTAGATATAATATTCCAATCTTTTGACACGTCCTGATGCGAAGAAGATGTCTTCTTTATAGGTAGACATTCCTTTTGGGTGAGCAAGCAGGTGTTCGTAGAGACGTTGGTGCGTCTCTACAAGGTCTGCTTTAAAGTGATTTAATATTTTACTTGTTTTCATATTTTATTTTGTTTAGAGTGATAATGTCATTTGGCTTATATGTGCTTCAAATCTTTTAATCATTTATTTTTAAAATTTTTATATTTAATCTCTAATGGCACTATAATAACACCTGCTGCTGCTTTATTTACTTCATATCCTAAGTCGTGGTGTCGTATATATTGCATATTATCGTCTTTCACCCAATCATTCTTTACCATTTGGTCGCATAGCACCTGTGCTGCATTGATGCCGTCGAATATTCTCTTGCTATCACGAAAGTAAAAGAAGCCTAAGTCTACAGGATATTGTAGGTTCATATTATGGAAGGTATTTCTTTCTTTTATGAAGTAGAATTTAGTATTTTCAAAGTAGGTGTAGCATGTCTTTGAATAGTCTAAGATAATACGTGTTCCTAATTTGCAAATAGAGCCACATTTTAAGCACTTGTAGACATTTTTACCTAATTTTTGATATTTACTATTACAGCAGTCGGAAAATCCCGTGTAACGTGATTTAACCTCTCTGCTGTTCTTCGACGACGGTACATTATACGGAATGTAAATAGCTTCTTTGTTTTTTACTTTCTCTCGTAGCTTGTCTATAGTGATGTCAGGGTGTATCCACGGTTGAGACGGAGTAGCAAGCTCCCTTTCTACGGGGAGCTTACCTGTCCTTTGATATTCTTTATATTCTTCAATTGTCATTCGGTTCATCGTATAATGGTTTAAAATCGTTATATTCTAAGGCGTGGTGGTATCTGAATACCGCCTTATCTTTATCTGTGAAATCACTATATCGGTCTCGTATGGCTTCGACTATAAACATTCTGTTGATATGCGGTCTTTTCTTTATCTTGCCATAGTAAAACTTATCAAAAGGCAATGATGTAGTATCATTAGTCTTCACATACATTTTGTTTTCTATAAATTCTGCAAATGGTGTTAGCTTGCTTCTAAATCTTTCATCACGGCTGTTGTTTATCCTATTCATACCGTTGATATGTTCTCGCCATCTATTAACGACATAAGAATAGTCTATTAAATTGTTGTCTCCGTCTTTGGTTACAGAATTAAGGACTATGTTCAGTTTCACCCAAGCATTAGCAATGTCGCCATTAGGGTTGATAGCCCAAATGTCCTTTTCAAAATCTTTGATAGACGGTTTGTCGGTATACTTTCTATTAAGCCTATTGCTTTCGTAAGCAGAGGCAACGTCGGTATACTTTCCCGGACGGATGATAGAGTAACATTGAGGGAAGTAGTTTAGTAGTTCGCCTGCTCCTTTTACATCGTTATCTCTTATTCTATAACCTTCATTGTAGTTATCTTTCTCCGTTGCAGCTTTATTTATATGGTGCGGTATTAAGATGCAACTGTTAGTGGATTTACGTAGGTTATTGAGAGCTTCTACCATTTGCTTTTCTTTCTCTATATTATCTCCTGTGAGACCACGTTTAGAAATGAGACCAAAATTGTCAATAATAACAACTATATTCTTTTTGGTAAAGTATTCGCTGAAATTCTTCGTGTATTTCTTTATTTCCTCTACACTACAGATTTCATCTACGAATTGAATATTCTTAGTTTTAAGAATAGTAGCTACGTCATTAACTTTCTTTTTATCTGTTTCCGTCAATTCATAGTCTACTCCTTGTAGTTGTTTTACTGAGAGACGTGTCTTTCGAGAGATAAATTTATATATCATCTCGTTGACGCTATCTTCAAAGCAGAACCATAAGCAAGCAATGTTATCATTGCATTCTAACAGTCCTTCTACTATCCAAGATATGAAAGATGTTTTGCCCGCACCTTTGTCGGAAGGGAATAATACGATACGATTAGGTTTTAGTTGTATGAAAGAAGCCAATTTATCATCGTGTAGTTTGAAATATCCTATCTTTTCATTGTTGAGGATATAGTCTACTGCATTATTCACCGATGTCTCTATCAGACTATTTTTAAAACCTACATTGATAAGTTTTTCGTAGGTAGTAATAGATTTAGAATAGAGATTAAAAATATCTTCATCGCTACGAAATGCTTTATCTAAGTTGTAAGCATTAGAATAAATATATTTACGCCTCAGATATAATTCGTATAGGATTTGAATATAGGATAGCAGAGTTTCTTGTGATAGCATTAAAGAGTTTATCGCTTTAGCTTTTTCCGTTATCTTGGAATATATTTCTACGAAGTTTCTTTCAGATATTTTATTTGCTTCCCATTCTTTCTTCATTAAGACAGCATCCGATTTGTTATACTTATTGATACATAGTATGTATGTCTTGTATATGTTTTGGTGGTCTTTGAAATAGAATACATCGGAAGTCATATAATGGTTAAAGGCTTTATAGGGTAACGTTCCTGTGAAGATATGTTCCAATACGGCACATTCTAATTTATAGTCGTAAGGTAGCTCCTTTTGATAAAGAGCTACCAGACTATCTATAATAGGCGGAGTGTCCTTTGATAACGGTATTATTTTATTTTTAACGTCATCTATATCGTTCGGTCTTTCCATTCCTTGATAAAATCTTCTATATTAAAATATGTTTTTGTGTATTTTAAAGGGTTGCAAGCAATTAAGTGAATAAAGATACAACAACCCGAAACTGAGTTTTGTATTACACATATATTAGATTCTACGTTATCCATAATAGTAGCACTATCAAATATGTTATCGTTATCTTTGGAAGAGAACAATTTATATCCTGCTATGATGTTATTGTAAAACGTTTTAGATATATGAATATCTGTGAAATAATCATTCATCTCTTGTTGTTTTTATTTCTTCTATTTTCACTTCAAAATCCAATTCGTTTACAGGCTGTTTAAGCAACTCTATATTCGATAAAGTACATACATATTCCTGAGCTGAGATGTTGCGTGTACCGTTAAATAAAGCCGTAATAACGGCATCTTCTTTAATACTTTCGGGGATGTTCCCTTCAATATGGTATTTTACTTTTACTTTTAAATTTAATTCTTTCATATTTCTAACATTTAAAAGTTTCTAAATATTCATTACATACTATATTCTTTAGCGGGCATTTGTCGCACGCTATCTGTGATGGCTTAGCCTTCCAACCGTTATCTTCGTCTATGCGTAAGGCTTCTATAGCCTGCGCCATTCGTCCCAACATCTGATATTCTTTATGTTCTGTTCTTACTCTCTCTATTATCTTAACGTTTTCCATCAAAGGTTTTTCTTCGCTTTCTTTATATCCGAACACAAAATAAAAGAATAATATTCCTTTTTCAACAATTTCTCTTATATTATCATCATTGAAAACAAAGAAATAGTTATAATCTTTATTTCTTTCTTTTACCTCCTTGAACAGATTATTTTGAAATACGTTTCTGACAAGCCACATATACATATCCCCTTGTATGTTATCTCTTTTAGTAGGGTCTCCCCATGAATAAGGACTAAATGTATCGTCTATATTGCCTGTTAGTTTAATATCGACAATACATTTTTTTAGTTCTCCGTCGAGAAACACCTGAGCGGGGAATAAGTCTAATTTTCCTTTTACGACAATATCTAATTCTTTTTGATAGAATGATAACGGCACTTGTGTGTTGATACCTCTACTTACAGAGATGCCATTTTTTAAGAATATTAATTGAGCATTGGTGGCTTGCTTTTGTATCCTCTCATAGTCTATAGGCACTTTGCCTGTCTTGGTAAGAGGGATAGTCTTAGCTTCCTTATCTAATAATAGACTTTCAAAATACAATCCTTTATATTGAGATTCCGTAGGGACTTCATCCACCAATTTAGCGATGTCTCTATAGAATATTCTTTGCGGGCAATATTCTTTATACATAAAAAAACCGTCGTCTATATTTTCTCTATTGCTAACTATATTAGTTATGAGTGTTTGGTTGATACTTTTGAAAGGATAATCTTTTTTGTTTATACTTTTTAGAGCGTGCATTTTATAAAACTATCTGTTGCCAAATTAAAGATTTGTTCTATCTTATATAGTTCTTCATAGTGTGAAGACGTATAAAATAAGATAGCACTTTCCAAAACACTGAAAGCTCTCCAATAAAGGGTGTCGTCATCGCCCACTGTTTTTATAATCCAATCATAATTTTTAGTAGTGATAGCGTTGGCGTGTTCTTTCTTTAAAGATAATGTTTTATTGTTTTGGTACAATAGTGCTGTACATCGTATTGCTACTTGCATAGCGTGACTACGCCATTCTTTGGCTGTTTTAGCGGTGTAGGCAGCACCTTTCTTAAAAGACGTGCTGTTCATTCCTCTGACAGAATAAAACGTTTTGCCGTTGTATTCTCGGCTTTCCAACACGTAATTATAAGTTTCTCCTACAGTCCAATTAGGAATACCTTTTGTTGCCATAGCCTCTCCTGTATCCCCATTGTCGAAAGCAACGTTGAAGATAAAAAACTTTTGTGTTAGTCCTGTCTTGGAGTCCTTACGTTCCCACGTGTCTTGTACGCCATTTTTTAGTTTTTCTTTGAAGTCTATTAACTTCCCTGTTCTCTTTTCTTGAGCCATAATATTTTTATTTTAAATCTTTATTATTATCGTTTTTTCTATCTGCTAAGACATCTAAGTCGTCTAATTCTTTTTCTTCACTTTTATTGTAGATGTCTTCATTGATTTTATTTTGTATGCTAATCTTTAAATCATCAGCATAATTGTCATCTAACCGTTTCCAACTTTTAAAACATTCTTTATTGTAAATAACAACATCTACTACACGACCGTTATCGATTTCTACTACCGTCTTTTTTAATACATTGAAAACACATTCTTCTTGTATGCTTACAGTGATTTGTTCATCGTACATTTTCATTATAATACGATAGAAGTCTTTCCAATTGTCGGCTATCATATTTCTTGGTAACGGTTCTCGCATAGCTTTACCGTAAATACAATTTGCTGCTACTTCTAATGAATCGAAGTATACATCGCTACGCATCATTTCAGATAGTTTTTCCGCTATGTTATCCATTACTTCCGGAGTGTTATAACGTAATAGTGTTATATTGTTAAGAGATGTTTGTTGTAGGTCATCCGGATGAAACTGTACTATATCATAATAATCCAAGTCTTGTTTTAGCGTTTCCAAGGCGATGTCGGCACGTTGCACTAAAGACTCGGCATCTTCTATTTTACTTGCTTCTATAGCTACTGCCATATCAGCTATTAAATCGATTAGTTCTTGTTTTACGTCTATACTCATTTTTTTTTTAGATTTTCAGTTGTTAGTTATTAACGTACTCTATTCTTCTTTATTGTATCTCTCTAAGCATCTCTATTTCTTCTTCACTATATAGCGTAGCTAAGCTCATATATTCAATCTTTACTTTATCATATATTTCTTTTGCTGATATACTATCGTTACTATAACCATAATTACAACAGAAGTCTTCAAATGAACCGTAAGGGTGTTTTTCTAAACAAGCTAATATGGCATACGGTTTTGGAGGTTTCCCTTCTATTAATTTACAATAATCCTCTAAATAATTTTCATTGGTACATTTAAGTCTTCCTTTTAGGTTAAATCCTGATAGTGTGAACCATTCATTTTCGTCTATAAGAGAAACATAATGCTTGCTATGTATAAGACTATTTCCATATGTAAATTTATATTCTCTACTTCCTCTTTTAAGGGTAACATCGTAAATATCTCTTGGACTTCTATCATCTTTAAAGTAATAGTTGTTTTCTTTATATTCTATTGTTATCTCTGTTTTTGTTTTATCTAAAAACTCTTGTGCTTGTTTATCGTATTCATCCATAATAATATAATTTTTACTTGTTTTTTTTAATATTAATACCATTCATTTCTTGTTTTAAACCGTCCTTCATTCATTGCTTTTTTAGAAGGATAGCTTGCTATTACGGATGATTTTACACTAAAGCCTGTGTAAAAATAATTAAATCCGTACTTTTTCAATGCTTGTTTTATTGTTAATGTACATAGTCTTTCGCTCATTGCTTCTTTCTTATCTGTAGTTACCAAAGCAACATATCCTGACCCTTTTTCATTATATTCTGTTAATACATAAATCATGATTAGATTATTTAAAAGTTATGTTCACGTTTTAATTCGTTTACGATATGTATATTGTCGTGATGTATTTTTTCATTAAGACTATATCCGCTTATCACTCTATTACACGCTTCCTCTTGTTGAGGAGTGAGTTTTAATTCGTCGAAGCATTTAAATGCAGCGTCGTGTTGCTCTTTCGTGGGAACATAATACCCACCTGCACTTTCATAATTAAATTTTGAAGTGGCACGGCGTTTAGCTGCTTTTTCTGCTTTAGCTTCATAATAAGAAGCGGCGAAGTCTGAGTCTTGCATTGCTATTGCAAAAGCCCTTCTTTGCGATTTGTTAGGTTTCCATTTATATCCCATAATTTCACTTATTTTGTTTTACAATAAATTTACGATTTAGTTTTTTACAAGCAACTCCTGTACTTCCGCTTCCCATTGTTAAATCTACTACCAAATCATTTTCGTTGCTGAATGTTTTTATCAATTTTTTCAAAGTAAAACGTTCCCAAAAATGGTATTACTTTCAGTATACCATAATCTATTGCTACTTTGTTAATATAAGGCGTAGACACTCTTTCGTGCAAAGTTGTTATATATATTCTAAAAGTTTCTAAATTCATATCTCGTTTATAATGATTACATCTTCTACAAGCAGGAAAAAGATTATCAATGGTGTCTTTTCCGCCGTGCCTTTTAGGCTGTTGGTGGTCTACTTGCATATCTTCATATGCTATCTCTTTTCCACAATACGCACAATGTCCGTCGTATTTTTCATATACTTTTATTCTTATTTCTTTTTTCATTGCTTATTTATTTAATTTTTTAATTAAGTTAATTATTTATTGCGTTTATTCCGATGTTATAAAACAGTTTGCTTAGAGAAATTTTTTATCCCAACATTTCAAACTGCAACATGGAGTATATCTACTATCAATCGGTTTACCGCACCATAACAATGTATAACAGCAATAGCGGTTATGGTGCTTGGTTTTAACACTATTGCTTCTAATTAATATTTAAGTTAATCCGATAGTCATTGCTTTCTAATCTGCTATTAGCGGTCATTGCCTACGTTCAGTTATTTTTATTCTTTCGTCGTCAATTCCATCACCATACCCATTCATAGCTCCGAATACCTTTAGTGATTGTCCTTTTATCTCTATTCCTGCCATTACATTACCTCCGAAATCAATATCGTATCTTTTAATAGGCAACGAATCTCTAACACCCAATAAAATCAATAACTTGGTTCGTGCTTCTTCTTCAGTTATGATGTCGTAATTTAGGTCATCGCTTATTATTGTCAGTTGATCTTTCATATCTTACCTGTTTTTAAATTTTAATATTTCTTGATGTAATTTCAAACAATTGTACCTATCCATAACCTCCTCAAAATACCGCTTGCCCTTATTATGCAATTTAACGGCTTTTTCCACGTCTTTTTCTGGATTGTGGTAATTCTGTACCACAAGGAACATTTCGTGCGATTTTAGCGGGTTTCTGCGGTCATAGAGGGTATATTTGTTCTTTCCTAAGATTCGATTTGCTTCTTTTACGTAAATAGGAGTTATTTGTAATATACCTTCACTTTTCCCGTCAGAGTATTTCGGATTTGGATTTGCTTTCGATTCCTGCCATATAATTGCAAGTTCGATAAGCTCAAAGTCGGTTAATGGAACAAATTGTTTTTCAGTTTTAATGGATTGAATTTCAGTTTTAATGGATTGAATTTCTGAAAAGAAAATGTAAATTATTAAAGCAACACATAAACAAAGTGAAATTCTATTAAGGGTTTTCATCTTTATTTTTTTTATTGATTATTTATTTAATTTTTTAATTAAGTTAATTATTTATTTCGTTTATTCCGATGTTGTGCGTAATTATACACAGCGACCGCCACAACCTTCGTGATATTCTTCAAATGTTACATTTCTACCCGTCAACAAGTTCGCCACATTTTTGACAAACCTATTTGCTATCATCAGTTCTACCTTTTAGCTTTAACCCTAAAACAACAGGGTCTAAGTAAAATACTGGTGCACGAAATCCACATTGACACCATACGCTGTATATATCTTGGTAGCCTTCTGGGCTATGCAATTCATGTCCACATTCTTTTTCTAAATGAGAATAAGGACATTCATATTTGCTGTAATCTATTTTTTCAAACGTGGTTTTGGTTTCATCCAATTCCAATGCTTCGATTACCACTGTTTTTTTTCTAAATTCTCCCATTTTATTTTTCACTTTTAAAACTTAATATTTCTCATAAAATAGTTTTTAAATACTTTAATATATCGCTTATTCGTTTCTGTATTCCTTTATATTCTTTTTCGTATTTATATCCTTTACGAACATCGGGAAACTTCATATTTGAAAGATATTCCTGTATATAACGCATAGCATAATGTTCATCTTTTTCTGTTTTAGCCACAGGAAGCATATCATCTCTTTCTATATTAGCTTCGTCTTTGACTATAGGTGTAGAGGTAGGAATATTTTTTTTCATCTCTTTTCTGAGAGCATCTTTTATCAATCCTATTTCTTTTATTTTTTGATTGATTAATTCTTCTTCTCTTTTTTTGAGATGTTCTTCTACTTCTTTTTCTCTTTTAGCCTGTTCATCTTTATATACCTGATATTTTTGTGTAATGGCTAATAATTTTTGAGCTTGTTCTTTTAATACAAGCTCCCATTCTTCATCTGTACATTTAGAAATAATAAGGTCTATGGATATGTCCAACTCCATATTCCCTTCATGGAAGTAAGAATAAGAATGATATTGCTTGTTATATTCAAAGCCCATATCTTTTAATTTTTCCGCTCTTGTATTTATCAGGTCTAATATCTTATCTCTTTCTATCTTCTGTGCTTGGTCATAGGCTAATTTAGCCGTTTTAAGCACGTTCTGGAACTCTTCTTCGCTTATCGAACCATAATTAGCTTCTTTAGGAATAAAGTCCTTATACGGCTCTAAAAGCAATAATCTTTCTTCCGATAGAGCTTTTTCTTTTTTCTCTTTCTCTATTTCTACAAATTTACTTTTTAGCTTTAAATCTTCTTCTATAGGATTTAGTTCGTCTAATAGAATATTCGCTATAGAATTGATAAGTTTATATTGTTTGTAGTAATCTCCTCCGAGGTTTTTACGTACTTTATTTATAGCTATTCTCACTTTAGCAATATGTCTTGCTCCGTCTTTAGCAGCATTGATAAGGTCTGTTTGAGAACTATCTGTTATTACTAATGCGTCAGCTTGTTGTTTCATTTGTTTTATGGTGTCCGTATAAGACTGCATTTTCAGCATTAGTTCTGCTTTTTTCACTTCCGGGAGGTCAGATGCTTTCAGAAGGGCATCTTGACGTTCTTGTACTTGTATTACTTTACTCATATTTAATGAATTTTGTTTTTATAAATATTATTTAGTTTATCTTCACTTTTCTTTCCTACCCCTAATATCAAATAGAGAACGATGATAGCAAGGAGGGCAGAAACTCCCACCATCACCGATAGTATCTCTATTATATCTACGATTATATTCATAGTTTTACCTTTTCTATATTTTCTGTGTAATATTTTAACATCCTATATTTATCCCACACCTCATTAAAATATCTATCTCTTGCTTTTGGATTATGAAGTAAGATAGCTTTTTTAGGGTGTTTTGAAGGGTTGTGGGCATCTTGAAACATTTTCCATATAAGAACACTCTTTTGAAAAGAAAATGCATCAGAAGGCTTAAAATCGCTTTTAAAACGATTATTCACCTCTCGGATATATATAGGCGTAATCTGTAATACCCCTCTTGCCTCTTTATAGATAGCAGTGGTATTGCCTTTACTCTCTTGCCATATAAGAGCAAACAGCACTAACTCCATATCCGACGGAGTGTAATAGACAGTATCTACCCTTACCTCCTTCTTTTCTCGCTTATTCTCTCGCTTATTCTCTCGCTTATTCTCCGTATAAGGGTCTATCTTTAAAATAAATGCTATCGAAGCTAAAATAGCTAACAGATAAAAAACAAGTATTATTATTAAATTTCTATCTCTCATTGTTGTCTTTTTTTAAGAAACTTATAAAATCATATTAAGAAATTTATAAAATCATATTTTATTTGCTTTTGTAAAGAACTATAATATCCGCTCTTGTCATTTAAAGAATATGCTTCTAATATATAATATGCTTCTATCCAAGAAGCTAACATGGCAATATCTACTTTCACTTTAGATAATGTACTTATAGTTCCCGTAAAATGGATTAAGAGATTGTCTAGACCTACAAATTCTTCTCTCCAATCAAATAAATTACCCACCTCTGAGTCGAGGTCTCCTACTAAGAAATAAAACTTTCCGGAAGAGTCAAAAATAAATAACGTATAATACACTTGTTTAGCTGAAACCACTCTTTTATTCAAATATGCTTTATATTCTCCGGGAGTGTTTAATATTTTCTTTTTTAATTCTCTTGCCACTTTTAAATATTGGCTTTTTGGGGCTTTTATCATAATGTTATTGTTTTTTAATTTATTGTTACTTTTCTTGGATCTGCTAATAAAAAGAATACTTCTTCATCGACAAAATAAAAACAAATCTCTATTGTCTTTTTTTTGAAATAAAAATCAACAACCATATAACTATAGTTTTTTATATCAAGACAGAAAAATCTATATTTGTCATATTTTTCCCCTCTTATTATATCTACCTCATCTATATAGTACTTCCACAAAATATCTTTATTTGCACTATCGACGTCAAATATAATATATAATTTTTCTCCATATACTTTTATACCTATATTATAAACAACACTATAAATAGTAAAGCCGGCATCAGTGAAATATCCGTCTCTATAATTAAACTCCCAATCAAAATTATATTTTTCATAGGCATACTGCTTTTGCCCCTGTGCTGTGAAGCACAAGGACAAAATAAACATAATAATAATATTTAACTTTTTCATATTTTGTGTATTTAATTTAGTTTCATTATTCTTACCTTCTCTCTGTTTTTTTTATCAACTTGCTTAAATTCATACCCTTTTGGGGCTTTTATCATGTCTTCCATTATTTTTTATTTTTTAATTGTTGTTAAAAGAGCGGTGAATGCCGTTGTATATCCACCACTCTATTATATATTGTTTTTTTTTCTACCCTACCAACCTTTGAATGTTGTTTATTACAACATCAAAATATCTGCCTATGCTCTCCACTTTCCCTAAAAGCAAATCCTTACCTTTAAGAATGGTATGTCTTTGGATGAGGCTTTCGTATTCAGCCAACTCCCATAAAAAATGGCTGACATTAATAGCCTTACCATTAACGTCTTTTACCACCAACGCATATATAGAACAATTATTGTTCTTTATTAATTGCTCAGTGGATAAAAATAACGTCTTATTGCCGTACTTATAATAGTGCTTACGCACTTTATTGTTGTACGACAATTGCTCTCCTTTATTGATAGGTATTAAATCGGTGTTCTCTACTTCTTTTTCTACCTTTTTACCACCTTCTCTCGTTGTCTTAACCACCTTCTCTATCCAACGATAAAAGATAGTCCGTCTCACAAACGGTTTGTATTGGAAAGATTTCTCCACAAACCAATAACGGTTTTGAGAATCTTTTAAATAACATTCCGTTTTGTTTTTGACGAATAATGTCATTCCCGTGAAGCTTGCAAACACCCTTAAAGCATTTACATCTCTACTTGTAATAAATGGATTATTATCTATAGTCTGTAATCCTTTCAATTTATCTGTAATTTGTTTGTTTTTTTTATTTATCTCACTTAATTCTCTATCATTTTTACTCGTGATAAGAGAAATTGAGAAATTCCCTTCCGACAGTTTTAGGTTGCTGTCTAACCTCTCTTTATTTTTCATATTATTTATATTTATTTTTTAGTTAATATTAGTTAAAATTATTTTTTTTCTCTATTATTTTTTTCTGTTTTAATATACTACATACAGCTATGCTATCAAAGCTATCATATAGCATATGAAGAACAAGCAAGCGAAGGACAGCAATCCAATCACCACCTCCGATGCTATATTCAATGCTTTCTTTATATCTATAGCCCTACCGGCTATATAAATATATTTACGCATTTTTTTTTTATTATATTTACCTTAAGCTCCAATAAAGCCGTAAAGTAAAATTAAAAAGAAACCAAAGAATACTATGGCAGCCGTTGTGCCGTAAAAACTATCCTTATCTATCCCAAAGATAGTGGTTTTGTTCTCTTTACTTCCTTTTTCTACATATTCTACTATGTTTAAATCTTTATTCTTCATATTTATAAATTTTAAATGGTAATATTTATTTTAATTATTATTCTATTTTAGTGCCTATCGTGAGAATCGAACTCACATCACCGCCTAACATCATCCCACCTAATCCTAATCCTAATCCTAAACCTAACCCTAAACCTAACCCTAAACCACTACAAACCCTATAATAAAAACTATGCTAAACGATAACTACCATAATAAACCTGTAAAAATAAACCATTACCCCAATTCCTATATACATGATTTATCCCTACATTCATAAATTATCCAAACAAATATAAAAACTAACCAAAAACTAAAAACTAAAAAACAATACCTCCTAATTTTTATATTATTGTACCTGAAACTTAAAATAAAACCGTAAAACAAACAATAAAATAAAAAAAATATCAAAACACCTAAAATAATCTTAATGACATAAAATAACACTAAATAAATATTAAAATAAATAATCTAATAAATAATATAAATAAAATATAAATAAACATAATATATCTAGTACTTATAAATAGAAACAAACATAAATGAAATATAAATAATAAACAAATAGAACTATAAATAAAAATATAATCCAGTTACTACTATATTACTTATATTACTATAGATATAGATTTATCATATTTATATTGTTAAGTATTATTCCTTTACGTGGAATAGAGACATAAAAGCAGGCTAGTGTTACCGAGTGCTAAAACAGTTAAAAAAGCCCTTGTAAATATTTGGCTTGTCTCACCCTCGATAAATCGGAGACCTGTCTTTGATTATCAATATTTTACGTTTCTCTTAACTCACTGATAATCATTTAATGGAAATCAAGCAGTTACGAGAATATGTTCCTTTTTACTGTTTTTCCTATGTTTCTTCCTTGTTTTGGCAGGAATGAAATGTTTCAAAGAACAAAATTACAACTTGTGGCTAATTTGTCTGTGTTGTTAAAAAAAACATAGAGAGTGTTTGTATTCTTTTTTTTTCTCTCTATGTTAAAACAATATCATTCTCACTGACCATCTTCCAATAGAATGGCGAAGCGTCTTATCTGTTTAGCCAGCCGTAGAACGAACCCCCGAACTGCTGGCTAATGTTCAGGAGTTTTAATAATAAAAGGAACACCCGAAGGTGTCCCTTTGATTTTTAAGCAAAAAACAGCTCTCTATTGCTTGCGTCCCAAGTCATCGTATTTACGTAATAATCAAAGCCGTTACCAGATTTAACTATTAACTTTTCCAATGAATTTTTTTTGTCATACGACAAAATCCCAGAATTAAATAGCTCAGTACTTCCATCATCTGCAACTATTGAAATATCGAAAAACCGATCTTTATTTGCTTCTATTTCGTTAGCTCTATCTTCTCGCCCGTTTTTTAGTAGCCAATCAATTAAATTGCTTACATCTGATTTTCTTACATCGATTTTAACGACATTTAATGTAAATGATTTTCTCTCTTTCAAGCCTTGAGGGATTTTATTTATAAAGGCGGTGCGTAAATCGTACAAACAACTACCCACTTTCTCCCTCTTTACTTTTTCCAATTCTGTTGTCTCTGCTGACTTCTCTTGTTTCTCTTCCTTTTTTAAGTCTTCTAATTGTTTAAAAAGTTCTTGTATTTTTTGCATTTCCATAAGATATTAATTTTTAAAGTTATTAAATAGATTATTTATTAAGATAAGCATAGGGGGCTATCAGGGGGGTTATGTGTGTGGGGCGTATTTAATATATTTGAGTTATTTATTTGTTTTCTATAGTTGTCGTATTTGTTATTGTGTATAGGGTATTTTTGTGTATATTTTTATTTTTAAAGGGGGTTAGGGGGGTAAGGGGGGTATAGGGGATATTTTGATAGTAGTAATTTTGTATTTATTAAGTGAAGTTTTTGATAGTAGTATTAGTTATTATAGTTTGTTATTTGTATTATTATTTCTTTTAGTTACTATAGTTATTATATATTATTATATTATAATTATTATATATTATATTATATAAATATTATTACTGTTAGTTGTTATAGTTATATAGTTACTATATCACTGACAGTAGATATAGGGGGTAATAGATAGATAGGGGGATTATAAGGGGGGAAGAAAGGCGTAGGGGGGTGTATGTTATATTTGTTAGTTTTTTATGTTTAACAAAAAAAAGTTAATAAAATTTATAATTTTTTATTTTTGTATAATAATTTTATATAATTTTGCGTTTAGGAATAGAGATATTAAAAAACGATTAAAATATAATAATTATGTTAGACAGAGAATTTATTGTTAGTGGTGTAGGTTTATCGGGTGAGAATTACGTACGTTCGTATTTTAGTGATGGTTTACGTAAGGCGAGAGTTAAGGTACGTTATGTTTCGTTGCGTATATTACATTTAGGGTTGTTGAAGTGGGGTCGTCTTAATAGTGGGAAGTGGTTTGGTATGTATTGTTACAAGAATATGGAGTTGGTCAGGGATGTTGTTGGGGAGTTAAGCAGTATTATTGAGCCGTTAGAGGGTTATTACAGGGGTTTAGACGAGCTTTATTCTCGTTTTGGTATAAAGTATCACGAGGAGGACAAGCTATCGTCTGAGGGCTTAAAGCAGCTTAATTTAGCGAGACAGGATTATGACAAGCGTTATGGTTCTATATTGGAGCGTGAGGGTGAGTTGCGGGAGGCATATGATAAGAAGTTATCGGAGTATGTGGAGTTTGACATTTATCCTATGAGTTACAGGGGTTTTCCTGACAGTATGAGTGCTATGGACATAGAGCAATTTCGTTTATTGATAGAGGAGTTATCGCATGAGGATTATTTGCCTTGTTTGGATGATAATGATGTAAGTTCTTTCGGGGATATTGGTTGCAATGCGGGTAGTGGTGCTGTTGTTGGCGTTGGAGCGGATGGAGATATAGAGTGTGTTCAGGATGGTGGAAGCCGGGTAGAAAGGGATAATTAGGCGGTTATGGATATGTTTGACAGAAATAATGGTAGTATGTTTTCGGGTGGTGTAGGCACTGCTTTACGAGAGGATTGTCTGTCGGACATGTTTGTTTGTGTTTATAGGTTGTTTAGGGTTTTGTTTGGCGGTGTTAGATATATTCTTTTGGGTGATGATAGCGGTATAGAATTTGTGGAGGACGGTATCAGTGAGGTGTCTGTTCATCCTGCTTGTGATTGTTTTTATCATCGTTTGGACGGTTGTAGTGATGTGGAGGATGATGTTTCTGATGTTAGTGATAGTGTTAGTGTTAGTGTTCGGCGAGGTTTAGGAGATAGTAGTAGTAATGGTTAATTTACATAGATGGTAGTTATATGGCTAAAGAGCGTTATGATATAGGCAGTGATGTAGATATGTGTAGCAACACGTTGTACAATGCTAAGATTGATGGTGCAAGCTGTGTTGTTCCTAAGGATAGTAATTCACACACTCACGGCAACAGGGTTGCTTTGGATAAGGTATCGGGTGAGAACACGGGTGATGAGGACAAGGCGAGCATAGTACAGAAGTTAGACATCACGAGTGAGGATGTTGTTGGCGATAGTGATGAGTTGTTGGCTGACAGAGGGGGTAATTTCATCAAGGTAGCTTTTAGTAAGGTCAAGGCTTTATTAAAGACTTTTTTTGATAATGAGTATTCGGACAGGAGTCATAATCATAAGTTGAATGATTTAGCGGAGAAGAGTTATAACAGCCTTGATGACCTACCAATATTAGACTTTGAGCCTGCCAATGAGAACATACAAAGTCATATTGGTGATGAGGATATACATGTTACTCATGTTAAGACATCAGCATGGGATGCTAAGTTAGATGTATCTACCGTTATACCTTCTTTAGATACTATTGATAAGAGGCTGACGCCGGCTATCAACGAGGTGAATGCTATTGCTAAGGGAGCAGGCAACGGAGAGACAGTAACGGATATAGCTGCTTTAGTAACATTGCTAAATGCTGCTGTTCCTACTGCCTACCCTTATGGTAAGAACTTCTATGTAGTAGACACCGAGGTTCCGGACTATTGGATTAGTGCTATTGGTAGTAGTAGTGTTCCGTATGTATATGTTGATGACACCACGTTTTTGGATGACATAGCTGTTACAGGTTCATTACAGGTGGGGTATTATAGCATTAGTGAGTTAGAGGGACAGAAGGTGAACCTTACTGACTATTATGATAAGAACGCTGCTGACTTGTTGTTAGGGGCAAAAGCCAATTTATCAGGAGGTAATTCTATATCAGGGAACCAAAATTTTGACAGTAACACTTTATTTGTTGACAGTGTAAATCATAGGGTAGGTATTGGGAATGCGGCACCAATCGTAAAGCTGGACATAAAACAAACTTCTGACACAAATGGAATACGACTAAATAATACCACCGGCGCTTATAGCGATATATATATTGACACTAATCCGGGTAATCAATTAATTTTAAATTCTCAGTCTGGACACATATATTTGCAGAGGGGTGGTAAGACCCAAGCTTTTGTTACTGGTAACGGGTTGGCAGTAATTACAAATAAGAAATTTATTTTAGGTTCTCACGACAACGCTACGCTGACTTATAATGGAACGAATCTTGTTATTAATCCGCAAGCTGTCGGTTCTGGTAACACAATATTTAGCGCCGGCAACGTTGGCATTGGCACCACTATCCCTGCAGCAAAATTAGACGTAAATGGAAGTGTAAAAATTGGAAACGATACCGCATCCGCGAGTGCTGCAAACGCAGGGGCGATTAGATACAGGGCTGATGCAAATAACTCATATGTGGAAATGTGTATGCAGACAGGAGCGAGTACATATGAATGGATAATAATAAAACAAAATACTTGGTAACATGGCACGAACAATTACAGAAATAGCAACAACAAAAGACAATTACAGAGAAGCAACAGCGGAAGAAAAAGAAGCCTATGAAAATAGTTTATTAAACGCAAATAGGTTATAATGTTAGTAATATTGGATAACGGACACGGTATAGATACGCCAGGGAA
>Ga0265293_10000751_pt1 | contig 74636 bp, 71 predicted proteins | sample Munlanlewell138R_FD_192505 | JGI IMG/M metagenome (GOLD analysis project Ga0265293, IMG submission 192505) | Leachate microbial communities from a municipal landfill in Southern Ontario, Canada - Leachate well 138R | ecosystem: Engineered > Solid waste > Landfill > Unclassified | place: Canada... | reverse complement strand
CGGCTACGACGTGGTTGTTGGTGAGAATGTAGCCGCTACCGTCGACGATCACCCCGGAGCCGAGCGAAGAGGCCATGCGCTGCTGCTGGGGAAAATTGCCGCTGTTGAAGAAGCGGCGAAAGAACGGGTCGTTGAGCAACGGGTGCCGCGGCCGGGCGACGGTCTTGGTGGTGTAGATGTTGACCACCGACGGCGCCGCGCGGGCCACCGCCGCTGCGTAGGACACCGGCCCTTCCGCCGCGCTGACGATCGGCGCCGGGGTGTCGTGGCGCTGGGAGTCGGCGCGCCTCGAGGGGTCGTTCAGCGACGGGAACAGCAACAGAATAACGGCGGCCGCCAGCAGCCCGGTGAGCGCTGGCCAGCCGTATTGACGGATTACCCGGGCGGTGGACACGGCGTTATCGCTGGTGATGTGTCGTGGCGCTGTTACCCCACCTTGTAGGTGGGGTCGTCGTGGTCGGCATCGTTGGCACGGTCGTCCTCGTCGCGGGTCATACCCTGGGTGTAGAGGCTGAAACTGGGGGTGCGGGGCTGATCATCGAGGCCATAGTTTTCGCTGAGCACGCCTCCCGGTACGCTGGGGGCATAGTCTTTGGGCGGCTCGGTGGGCGTCGCCGACAGGGTGCGGGACATCGCGCCGCTGTGCAGGGGATTGGCGGCTTCCATCAGTTCGCGGCTGACCTCCGGGTTGGTGAGGCGGATCGCCCCGGTGGTGAGCTGGTCGCCCAGGGCGCGGTAGTTCTGGCTGATGGTGCGCAGCAGCTCTGCGGATTTGACGAAGTGCTCGGTGACATCCTGCTGATAGATGCGGTATTCCTCTTCGGTGCGCCGCAGTTGTTCTTCGAGTTCGCGCTGTTTTTTCAGCTGCGGTGTGAGGGTGCGGGTCAGCAGGGCGCCGATGGCAAGGCCGGCCAGCAGGCAGAGGGCGGCGATCAGCAGGGTCGTGGCATCCACATCAATGTCCTTTGGTCCTGGATGGTGCTTGGGGTTGCTCGAAGTATACGTGATCTTGCGGCATTTTTATCGCTGCGGTTGTTGGTGCCCGATGCGACATCTACAATCGAGGCCTGCCAATACTGTTCGGGTCGGCGTTGTCAGCCGGTTCTGGTACGAGTCCGACCCTGTCGAGGAGTTTCATGGTGTCTGCACGCAACAGCGAACACAGCCTGATCGCCGGCCCTGTGGGCAAGCTGGAGGTGGTCCTCCACGGCGGTGAGGATACGGCGGCGCATGTCGCCATCGTCTGCCACCCACACCCCCAGCACGGGGGCACCATGGACAACAAGGTGGTGACTACCCTGATACGCGCGTTTGGCGAGTTGCAGCTTCCGGCTGTGCGGTTCAACTTTCGCGGCACCGGCCAGAGCGAGGGGGCGTATGACGATGGTCGGGGCGAGGTGGACGACCTCGCCGCCGTCGTCGCCTGGATGGCGGAGCGCTATCCGGCCGCCAGGCCGGTGCTGGCGGGCTTTTCGTTTGGCGCCGGGGTGGCCGGCAATGGCGCCCAGCGGCTGGCCGGAGTTGCGCACCTGGTGCTGGTGGCGCCTCCGGTGGGGCGCTACGGCTTCAGTGAGCGGCGCAGCTTTCCCTGTCCCTGGACGCTGGTCATGGGCGGCCGCGATGAGTTGGTCGCCCCCGATATGGTCAACCGGTGGGCGGATACGCTGTCGCCGGTACCGGAAATCCTGGCGATGCCGGAGGCCAGCCACTTCTTCCACGGCCATCTGGTGCAGATGCGCGAAGGATTGGTGGAAATTCTCCGCGATCGGTTGCGGGAGGGGTGATGCGGCGCTAAAGTGGCGCCCTTGGAAAAAGCATGACCGGTATTCGCAGTGCGCCCGTATTCGTGGTGACAGCCGTGTCCGGCTGACGGTTGTACTTGGCTGAATCCGCTCCAGCCCCCTTTGTATCCACCTTGTCCGTTACCTTATGCCCACACCCTTTGCCCGCTACCAGAGAGATCTCGCCCGGCCCGGGTTTGTCCATGATCCGGCGCAGGCCAATGCCGTGGACCACCTGCAGCGGCTCTATGACGAACTGACGGTGGGCAAGGCGTCGTCCGGCGGCCTGCTGGCGCGGCTGCTGGGGGGCAAAAAGCCGCAGCAGCCGGTAAAGGGTCTTTATTTCTGGGGCGGGGTGGGGCGCGGCAAGACATACCTGATGGACAACTTCTACGAAAGCCTGCCTTTCAGTCAAAAGCTGCGCGCCCACTTCCACCATTTCATGCGCCGGGTCCACCGGGACCTGACGGCCTTCAAGGGCGAAAAGAACCCTCTGGAAAAAGTCGCCGACCGCATCGCCGGCGAGGCGCGGGTAATCTGCTTCGATGAGTTTTTTGTCTCCGACATCACCGATGCGATGATCCTCGGCACCCTGTTCGAACACCTGTTCGGCCGCGGCGTGACCCTGGTGGCGACATCCAATATCGTGCCCGACGACCTCTACCGGAACGGTCTGCAGCGCCAGCGTTTCCTGCCGGCCATCGAACTGATCAAGCGCCACTGCGAAGTGGTCAACGTCGATGGCGGTGTCGACTATCGGCTGCGCGCCCTTGAACAGGCCCAGCTTTACCACTGGCCCCTCGACGGCGGCGCCGAGCAGGCGCTGGCGGCGGCGTTCCGCAGCCTGGTGCCCGATATGGAAGGGGTTGCCGAGGCCGTGAATATCCAGGTGGAGGGCCGGCCGATACCCGCCCGCTACCTGTGCGAGGATGTGGTCTGGTTCAATTTCGCCGCGCTCTGCGACGGCCCGCGCAGCCAGAACGACTACATTGAAATCGCCCGCGAGTTCCATGCGGTGCTGGTCAGTGCGGTGCCGGTAATGACCTCGGCGATGGAGGACCAGGCGCGGCGCTTCATCAATATGGTGGACGAGTTCTACGATCGCGGGGTCAAGCTGATCCTTTCCGCCGAGGCGGGGCTGGAGGCCATCTATGCCGGCAGCCGGCTGGTCTTCGAGTTCGAGCGCACCCGCAGCCGGCTGCTCGAGATGCAGTCCCGGGAGTACCTCGCCAGGCCGCACCGACCCTGACCTTTTGCCGGCCGCAACCCGGCAATCGCGAGAGATAATGACGGCTCGGCAGACAAAAACACAAATGCCACTTGAAAAGCCCCCGGGCAGTGGCTAGAATTCGCCCTCTTTTTTGAACCCCCCTGACTTCAGGCAGGATAAGATGAAAACATTTAGTGCAAAGCCCGAAACCGTAACGCGCGACTGGTTTGTGGTCGATGCTACCGACAAGGTTTTGGGTCGGTTTGCGGCGGAGATCGCCAGCAGGCTGCGCGGCAAGCATAAGCCCGAGTACACGCCTCATGTGGATACCGGCGACTATATCGTCGTGGTCAACATTGAAAAGATCCGCGTGACCGGCAACAAGGCCAAGGACAAGATCTACTATCGTCACACCGGCTTCCCCGGCGGGATCAAGTCGATCAGCTTTGAAAAGCTGATCGACAAGGCGCCCGAGCGCACCCTCGAGATCGCCGTGAAGGGCATGCTGCCCCGCGGCCCGCTGGGCCGCGCGATGCTCAAGAAGCTGAAGATCTACGCTGGCGACCAGCATCCGCACAGCGCCCAGCAGCCCCAAGAACTGAATATCTGACGGACAGCAGACCATGGCAAGCACTCAATACTACGGAACCGGTCGCCGCAAGACGTCCTCCGCCCGTGTGTTCCTCAAGAGCGGTAACGGCACCATCACCATCAACAACCGCACCATCGAGAATTACTTCGGCCGTGAAGTTGCGCGCATGATCGTGCGCCAGCCCCTTGAGCTGACCGGCAGTGCCGATAAATTCGACGCCAACATCACCGTGACCGGTGGCGGCAGCTTCGGTCAGGCCGGCGCGATCCGTCACGGTATCGCTCGCGCCCTGCTCGCCTATGACGAGAATCTGCGTTCACCCCTGCGCCGCGCCGGTTTCCTGACCCGCGACGCCCGTGAAGTGGAGCGTAAGAAGGTTGGCCTTCACAAGGCGCGCAAGCGTCCCCAGTACTCCAAGCGATAAGCCTTCCCAGGCAATTGGAGGACCGAGCGCCCAGATGGAAGTCTGGGCGTTTTTGTTTTTAAATCAATATCTTGCTGTTGTCCGAGGCTTGATTAGCTTGTAATGGGTAGGGCTTTTCTTTAACATTGCACGCCATTTTACCCGTACCACAACAAGATTTTCTGCTGCTTCTACGGAGAACTTCATGAGCAATGACGGAGTCAATCAAGGGCGCCGCCGCTTCCTGACGGGCGCCACCTGTGTGGTGGGCGCTGCGGGAGTGGTTGGCGCTGCGGTCCCGTTCGTGGGATCCTGGAATCCCAGCGCCAAGGCCAAGGCAGCCGGGGCGCCGGTCAAGGCCAATATCAGCAGGATTGAACCCGGTCAGATGATTACCGTCGAGTGGCGTGGCAAGCCCGTTTACATTCTCCGCCGCAGTGAAGCAGCACTGGCCTCCCTCGACAAGACCACGAGCCTGATCCGCGACCCGAATTCCGAGGACTCCGTGCAGCCCGCCTATGTCGATCCGGCCAACCGCGCCATCAAGGCGGAGTATCTGGTGATGGTCGGTCTGTGCACCCACCTCGGCTGCGCGCCGATGTTTCGTCCCGAAGTCGGCGTCGATCCCGGCAGCGGGAACAAGGACGACAGTTGGGTGGGCGGCTTTTTCTGTCCCTGCCACGGCTCCAAGTTCGATTTGGCCGGCCGTGTGTTCCAGGGGGTGCCGGCGCCGACCAACCTTGAAGTTCCCCCCTATTCCTATGAAAGCGAAGGTGTGATTGTGATTGGTGTCGATCAGGAGGGCGCGTAATGAACTGGTTAACAGGACTCTGGCAGTGGGTTGACCAGCGGCTTCCGGTACAGCGCGCCTGGGACACCCACATGGGCAAGTACTATGCCCCGAAAAACTTCAACTTCTGGTACTTCTTCGGTGTGCTGTCCCTGCTGGTGCTGGTGATCCAGCTGGTCTCCGGCATCTGGTTGCTGATGAGCTACAACGGTACCGCGGAGGGAGCCTTCGCCTCTGTCGAATACATCATGCGCGATGTGGATTACGGCTGGATCATCCGCTATATCCACTCCACCGGCGCTTCGGCATTCTTTATCGTGGTCTACCTGCATATGTTCCGCGGGCTGATCTACGGATCCTACAAGGCGCCCCGCGAACTGGTGTGGATCTTCGGCATGGCGATCTACCTGGCGCTGATGGCCGAAGCCTTCCTCGGCTATGTGCTGCCGTGGGGCCAGATGTCCTACTGGGGCGCGCAGGTGATCATCTCCCTGTTCGGCGCGATCCCCTACATCGGCGAAGACATCGTCCAGTGGGTGCGCGGCGACTACCTGATCTCCGGCATCACCCTCAACCGCTTCATGTCGCTGCATGTGGTCGCCCTGCCGATCGTGCTGCTGGCCCTGGTGGTGTTGCATATCCTGGCGCTCCACGAAGTCGGCTCCAACAACCCCGACGGCGTCGAGATCAAGAAGGACAAGGACGAGAACGGCGTGCCCCGCGACGGTATCCCCTTCCACCCGTACTACACCGTGCATGACCTGGTGCCGGTCGTCGTGTTCCTGATGGTGTTCTGCTTCATCCTGTTTTTCGTGCCGGAGATGGGTGGCTACTTCCTCGAAAAAGCCAACTTCGAGATTGCCAACCCCCTGAAGACTCCCGAGCACATCGCCCCGGTATGGTACTTCACCCCCTTCTACTCCATGCTGCGCGCGGTGCCGGACAAGTTCATGGGCTTCCTGACCATGGCGGCGGCCATCGCCATCCTGTTCGTGTTGCCCTGGCTCGATCGCAGCCCGGTCAAGTCGATGCGCTACAAGGGCAAGATCAGCCGGGCGATGGTGCTGGTGTTCGCCGCGTCCTTCGTGATCCTCGGGGTGCTCGGCGTCAAGGCGCCGACCCCGGCGCGGACTTTCCTGGCGCAGATCTGTACGTTCATCTACTTCGCCTACTTCATCGGCATGTGGTTCTGGACCAAGCATGAGAAAACCCTGCCGGAACCCAAGCGGGTGACGACGGACGGCGGTATGGGCGGCCTCAAGTCTCTCGGCGCACTGATCATCGTCGGCCTGCTGATCTTCCTGCCGCTGAAGGCGGTGGGCGCCGAGAGCAGCCATGCCTGCGGCACCATCGACTGCGATGCCATGGAGCTCAACCCGGGCGACAAGGCATCGCTGCAGCATGGTGCCAAGCTGTTCGTCAACTATTGCATGGGCTGCCACGAGGCGAAATATTCCCGCTGGGGCCGGGTCGCCACCGACCTGAACATCCCCGAAGCACTGGTGCTGGACAACCTGGTGCATGCCGACCAGAAGATCGGCGACCTGATGAAAATAGCGATGCCTGCCGATGAGGCCAAGCAATGGTTCGGTGCGGCGCCGCCGGACCTGACCATGCTCACCCGGGTGCGTTCCCCCGAGTGGCTCTATACTTACCTGCGCAATTTCTACGTCGACCCCAACCGTGCGGTCGGCGTTAACAACAAGGTGTTCCCCGATGTCGCCATGCCTCACGCCCTCCTCGACCTCCAGGGTCTCCAGGAGTGCGCGCCGGGCCCGGTCAAGGCGGCCAACGGCGGCATCAAGCAGGATCCATTGACCGGTGCGCCGATCCTCGACAACCCCTGTGGCAGCTATGCGCTGGCATCAGAAGGTGCACTGAGCCCCCAGGAGTTTGACGAGGCGGTCTACGATTTGGTGAATTTCATGGGCTACATGGCCGACCCAGTAGCAGAGAAGCGCAAGCGCATAGGCACTTATGTGCTATTGTTCCTCGCATTCCTGTTGGTCTGGGTGTGGCTGCTCAACCGTGAATACTGGAAGGACATACACTGAAACACATGAGCGGCCCAGGCCGCTCATTGTGTTTTTATACCGAGGTATTCTCCATGGTGGTTGCTGCGAGACATTCGACAATGACGTTTTTCTCCGATCCGGCCTGTCATTACAGCCATCGGGTGAGGCTCGTCCTGGCGGAGAAAGACGTCACGGTGGATATCGAGCAGATCGACCCGCTCGCCATCCCCGCTGAGATCCTGGAGATCAACCCCTACGGGACCTTGCCGACACTGCTGGATCGTGAACTGGTGTTGTTCGAGAGCAAGGTGATGATGGAGTACCTCGACGAGCGCTTTCCCCATCCGCCGCTGTTGCCGGTCTACCCTGTCACCCGTGCCGTGAGCCGTCAGTTCATGTACCGCATCGAGCGCGACTGGTGCGTGGATGTCGACACCATCCTCGCCGGCCCCGGCGGCCAGGCCGCCGAGCAGGCCCGCAAGAAACTGCGCGACAACCTGATGGCGGTGGCGCCGATTTTCGCCGATACGCCATATTTCATGAACGAGGAGTTTTCCCTGGTGGACTGCTGCCTGGCACCGCTGCTGTGGCGCCTCGAACAGCTGGGCATCGCCTTGCCCGCCACCCGCCAGGTCAAGCCCCTGCACGGCTACATGCAGCGTGTGTTCGAGCGGCCGTCCTTCGTTCAGAGCCTGACCGATCGGGAGCGGGAAATGCGCTGACGGCCGCCTGCCGCCGCGCCTTCGACGTTAGCGGGATACATGAATCCCCCCATCCGTACGGGAAGCGATTGCCAATGACGAACATGACATCCAATCGTCCTTATCTGCTCCAGGCGTTCTACGACTGGATCGTCGATAACGACTGTACTCCTTATCTGGTGGTGGATGCCTTTGTCGAAGGGGTGGTCGTGCCCCAGACCTACGTGGCCGACGGCCAGATCGTACTCAATATCGCGCCGCGTGCGGTCACCGCCTTCCATATGGATCGCCAGAGCATAGCCTTCAGCACCCGCTTTGGCGGTGTGCCGGCGGATATCTTCGTGCCGGTGGAGGCGGTGATGGGTATCTACGCCCGCGAAAACGGCCAGGGCATGGTGTTTCAACCGGAAACCCGCGATCCGCCGCCCCCCGGTGGTGGCAGACCGCGGGGAGGCGACGCTCCGGTCCCGATCAAGAGCGGCGGCAAGAGACCCAGCCTGAAGATCATCAAGTAGCCGGCACTCAGTAGCACAGCATTTTCCGAGTGGGAATGCGGCGCAGGTGTGCCGAAGACTGAAGCGCACCGCTCTTGCTTCGTCCGCCGCCAGGTTCCCGCGCTCGTCGAGTGTTGTACAGCGATGAGCGCTCGGCGTGGGAGTGCAAAACTCGCAGTTACTCTTGCCCCCGGCACCGCCCGTCAGTCACCGATGGCGATCACCACCCGCCCGCGGATGGCGCCGGCGAGGATGTCGCGCGCCAGTTCCGGCAGTTTGTCAAAGGGTTCGACCCGGTACAGCCTGGCCAGTGTCGGGCCGTCGAGCAGTGTCGCGAGGTCGTCCCAGACCCGCCGGCGGCAGTCGCGGCTCTGGGTCACCGAGTCGATGCCGCGCAAGGTGACGCCGCGGAGAATGAACGGCATCACCGTCGTCGACAGGTCGCTGCTGCCGGCGAGGCCGCAGGCCGTCACGATGCCCTCGCGGCGGGTCTGGGCCAGCAGCGTGGCCAAGGTGTCGCCGCCGACGGCGTCTACCGCACCCGCCCAGAGCTCTTTTTCCAGTGGCCCCGGCTTGCGCGCCAACTGGTCGCGATGGGCGATCTGGCTGGCGCCGAGGGCCGTCAGGTAGGCGGCGGATTCATCGGCGCGGCCGGTAAAGGCGGTAACCTGGTAGCCGAGGGTGTTGAGCAGCATCACTGTGAAGGAGCCGACGCCGCCCGAGGCGCCGGTTACCGCGATGGGGCCAGCACCGGGCTCGATGCCGCCATCCCTCAGTGCTTGGACACTGAGCATTGCCGTCACCCCGGCGGTGCCCACCGCCATCGCCTGTTCGAGACTGAGGTTGTCCGGCAGTGGCACCAACCACTCCGCCTTGACCCGCTGAAATTCACTGAACCCGCCCCAGTAGCTCTCCGACAGCCCGCAGCCGGTGATCACTACGGGGTCCCCCGGCCGGTAGCTGTCGTGGCGGGATTCGACCACGGTGCCCGCCAGGTCGATCCCGCAGACCATGGGCAGTTTGCGGCAGATCCGCGCCGCTCCGGTGATGGCCAGGCCGTCCTTGTAGTTGAGCGAAGAGTAGGCGACCTTGACCAGCACTTCCTCGTCGGGCAGGTCGCTCAGCCGCAGACGGGTAAAACCGCCCTGTACCTTGCCATCGTTATCGGTGGCAAGCATGGCCTTGAAGGTTTGCGTCATGATGAGCTCCGTTGATCAATCCCAGTGGCACCGTTGATTATCGGCAACTGGGCCGACCGGTGCCAGTCCGCGACGTCGCCGGGTCGGCTATTTGTATCGCGGGAGCGCCAGCTCGACACACAACCCGGCGGTATCCTCCCGGTTGCGCGCCAGGATATGGCCACCGTGAAGCTCCGTGGCCTTGCTGGCAATGGCGAGACCGAGGCCGTACCCCCCCGTCTGGTGCTCCCGGGCGCTGTCGAGACGTACGAACGGGTCGAAGATCATCGCCAGGTCCTTGTCGGCGACACCGGCGCCCTGGTCGCAGACCTGGATCAGCACTTGCTGGTCCAGGGCGGCCAGGGTCAAGCTGACGGCACTGCCGGTGGCGGTGTATTTGATGGCATTGCGAATGATGTTCTCGATGGCGCGGCGCAGCAGCTCGGCGTTGCCGACGACCACCACCGCGGGAGCGATGCGTGCGTCGAGGGTGCACGGTTTCTGCTCGGCCTCGAGTGAGGTGTCGCTGATGATGCCCGCGACCAGGGCGCTGAGGTCCACCGTCTCGTCGAGAGGGATGTCGGGGCTGCTTTCGAGCCGCGACAGGGCGAGAACCTCGCCGATCAGGGCGTCGAGGCGCAACAGGTCGCGCTCGATGCGGTCGAGGGCGCCGGTGCCTTCGCGCCGCGCCAGGGCCAGGGCCACCTGGAGGCGGGCCAGCGGCGAGCGCAGTTCGTGGGAAATGTCCTGCAACAGTTGCTGGCGGCTGTGCAGCAGTTGCTGGATTTTGTCGGCCATGGTGTCGAAGTCGGCGGCGAGGTCGGCGATTTCATCCTTGCGTCCGCGCAGATCCCCGACCCGAACCGAAAATTCGCCTCCGGCGAGGCGATGGGTGGCGTCTCGCAGCCGGGCGATCGGTGACGACAGATAGCGGGCGAGCCAGAAGCACACCAGGGTGCTGATCGCCAGGGTGATCAACAGTGCGAGCCAGCGCGGCGGGGGGGACTCGCTGGCAAAGGGTTGTTGCTTGGGCGCGATCACCTGATAGGTTTCGCCATTCGGCAGCTTCACCTCGGTGACGAACATCAGCTTGTTGTCGACCTTGTTGCGGCGCACCAGATTGTCGACGAACCGCGGCATGGGCCGGCCGAGAATATCGTCCTGCTGGCTGTTGACCACGAATATCGGAAAGCGGATCTCGCGGTTGAGTTCCTTGAGCAGATTGCGCGCCTTGCGAGTATCGCCGCGCTCGAAGGCCAGTGAAATCGCCGCGACCTGGGCCTGGGGCAATTGCTCCGACAGGGGCCGGGCCTGCTCCACGTAGACCTTGACCCCCCAGCCGATGGACAGGCTGAGCAGCGCCAGGGCAAACCAGAACCAGACGAAGATTTTCCAGTAAAGGCGGTTCATCGCGGATCATTTCTCCAACTGGTAGCCGGTGCCGCGCACGGTGTGGATCACCAGCTGTTCGTCGATGTCCCCCAGCTTGCGGCGCAGGTGGCTGATATGCATATCGAGACTGCGGTCGTAGGCGGTCATCGGCCGGCCCAGCGCGCCCTCGTAGAGTACCTCCTTGGCGACCACCTTGCCGGCGTTCCTGGCGAGGATCTCCAGCACGCTGAATTCGGTGCTGGTGAGATTGAGCTCAGTCTCGCCCACCCTGGCCCGGCGCGAGCCCGACCACAGCTGCAATTCCTGACACTGGACCAGGTCGAGCTCCCCAGCGTCGTCGCCGCCCGGCTGGCGGCGCAGTATGGCGCGCAGCCGGGCGACCAGCTCACGGGGATTGAACGGTTTGGGCAGGTAGTCGTCGGCGCCGATTTCGAGGCCGAGAATCCGGTCGATGTCGTCGCCCTTGGCTGTGAGCATGATCACCGGGACCATGGACTGCTTGCGGATTTTCTTCAGCACTTCGAATCCGTTCATGCCCGGCAGCATCACATCGAGGATGATTGCCGCGTGGCTGCCCTCCAGAGCCAGCTCGGCACCGCTGTCGCCCCGGGTGGCGATGGTTGCGGCAAAACCCTCGGGAGCGAGGTATTCGCTCAGCATTTCGCCGAGCTCACCGTCGTCGTCGATGATCAGGATGGGGTGCATGACAATCTCCTGTGACGCTGATGGCCTGGGTGGCCGTGCGTGGCTATTCTTGCACAGTGTCGGGAGGGGGGTGTGCGGTTTACAGACATTTACACGGCGTTACCCGGGTATTACCCAAAAACACCGAGGCCTTGCCTACACTGTTGGTGAACCACAGAGATTCGATCGACACAGAGATCCAACCGACACAAAGATCCAACCGAGGAGCACCACCATGATCAAGATGCCGAGAATACTGATGACAACAGCCCTTGTTACCGCGCTGTCCGGTGCCGGCCTGGCACTGGCCGGCGACGACCACGACGGCAAGCGCGATGGCCACAAGCACGACGCCTACAAGGCGATGGGACACAAACACCCGGGGGCGATGGATGGCGAACACTGGCTGAGCCGGGTAGGCGACAAACTGTCATTGAGCGACCAGCAAAAACAGGATATCCAGGCGGTCTTCGACGCCGGCAAGGAGGAGGGCAAAACCCTGCGTGAAGCCGCCGGCAAGGCCAGGGAGGCTGAAATGAAGGCTGTTCAGGAGCGCGCCGATGAGCGCACCCTGCGCGAGGTGGCGAAGGCCAGCGCCGACGCCCGGGTCGATCTGATGCTGCACGGCTTCGACATCGAAAAGCGCATCGACGGGGTGCTCACCGCTGAGCAGCGCATCCAACTGGCGGAACTCAAGAAGGAGCGCAAGGCCGAGATGAAGGCGAAGATGGAGAAGCGCAAGCAGCACATGGAGCAGAAAAAGGAGCGGAAACAGGACCAGCGGTAAACCGCGGCATTCTGGCGCTGTCTGACCGGGGGCGAGCTTTCGCCCCTTTTCACGTCTGGATTGCTGCGTCTCATGCCTGGATTGCTGCGCCGCCCCTGTTCGCGGCGGGCGGTTTTGCGGCTATGATCACGTATCGATACCTGACGGACTGTCGCCAATGACCGCCAAACCCCGCGTCGCCATCCATTATTGCCCCCGCTGCCATTGGCTTCCCCGGGCGGCGTGGATGGCCCAGGAACTGCTCTATACCTTCAGCGACGAGTTGGCGGAGGTGGCGCTGTGCCCCGCCGCCAGCGGCGAGTTCATCATCACCGTCGGCGGCGAGCCGATCTGGGATCGCACCCGCGACGGGGGGTTCCCCGAGATCAAGCTGCTCAAGCAGCGGGTTCGCGACCGGGTCGCCCCCGGGCGTGCCCTGGGTCACAGCGACCGCTGACTTGTCATTGCCTTTCTTTTTCGGGCGGCAATCACCGCCGCCCGGCTTCAGCGCGTTTCCGCGAGCCGCGTCAGGTAGTCGTGGATCTCTTCCTGCGAGCGTATCTTGCGGCGATTGCCCCGGGAGACGTAGGCGTTTTTCTGATCGGCGTCGATGATCCGCGCCTTCTGGTTGTCGGCCAGCTGGATAGCCATGATGTCGCTCAGCATTTTCTTGATCGCCGGGTCATAGATAGGGCACGACACCTCGACCCGCTCGTCGAGGTTGCGGGTCATCCAATCCGCGGATGAAATGAAGATTTCCCGATCGCCCATATTGTCGAAGATCAGCAACCGGGTATGTTCGAGAAAGCGATCGACGATGCTGGTGACAAAAATATTGTCACTGATGCCGGGCAGGCCGGCCTTGAGGCCGCACATGCCGCGCACGATAAGCCTGATCTCGACCCCCGCCTGGCTGGCCCGGTAGAGCAGGTTGGTCATCCGCTCGTCCACCAGATTGTTGAGCTTGGCCTGGATCAGGCCTTTGCCGCCGTTCCTTGCATGGTGGATTTCCCGTTCGATCAGCCGTTCGATTTCGCTGCGGGTATTGAGTGGCGACACCCACAGATGGTTGAGCCGCGGGTGGCGATAGCTCGCGTCGATGAACTGGAAGACGCTGTTGGCCTCGTTGCAGATGTCCTGGTTGGCGGTGAACAGCGCGAAATCGGTGTAGACGCGGGCGGTGCTTTCGTTGAAGTTGCCGGTACCGAGGACCGCGTAGCGCTTGTCGCCCAGGGGGCTTTCCCGGGTGACCACGCAGAGCTTGGAATGGACCTTGAGACCGGGAATACCGAGGGTGACCTTGATGTCGGCGTCGGTAAGCTTTTCGGTCATTTCGAGATTGTGTTCCTCGTCGAAGCGGGCCCGCAGCTCGATGTTGACGGTCACCTTCTTGCCATTGCGGGCGGCATCGATCAGCGATTCGATCACCCGCGAGTTGGCGGCGACGCGATAAATATTGATCTTGATTTCCTTGACCGCCGGGTCGAACGCCGACTGGCGGACGAACTCGGTGAAATAGTTGAACCGGTGATAGGGGTAGTAGAGGAGCACATCGCCCTGGTCGAGGGCCTCGAACACGTTGCGGTGGTTGTCGAATTGCTGGCTGCGCAGCGTCGCCAGGGGCTGGTTTTCGAGCCATTTGCTGCCGGCGTTGCGAAAGCGGATAAAGTCGCGGAAATTGCGATAACGTCCGCCGGGGATCACGCTGTCGATGTTCTCGATGCCGAGCCGCTCACGGAGAATGCTGACCATTTCGCTGGGCATGGTCTTGTCGTAACTGAGACGCACCGGCTCGCCGGACAGCCGCTGTTTCATGCCCAGGGAGAGCTTTTCCACGAGGCTCAGGTCGACATCGTCGTACAACTCGTATTGGGAGTCGCGGGAGAATTTCATCGACCAGGCGGCCACCGACTCATAGTCGACGAAGGGCTTGAAGATCTGATCGAGGCAGTGGCGGATCACTTCGTCGATGACCATGAAGTAGTTGCGGGCGTGGCCGCGGTCCGGCGGCACGGTGATGAAGCGCGGCACCCGCTCGGGGATGTCGAGGATGGCGTAGCGGCGCAGCTTGCCTTTCTTCAACTGCACCGCAAGGTAGGACACGTCGTCGTCGAGCAGCTGGTCGAGGCGGATGGTGTCGGTGATCCAGATCGGCACCACATGCTGGAGGATATGGTCGCGAAAATGCTTGTCGAGCCATTTGCTCTGTTTGTCCGACAGCTTTTCCTCGGTGATGAAGAACAGTTTTTTATGTTCGAGCTGCTTGAGCACGTCGTCATAGATGGCGTCGAACTTGGCGCTCAGCTGCATGATCTTGTCGTTGATCAGCGCCAGCATCCGCCCGGCCTCGCCGAGTTTGCCGGTCTTTTCTTCCAGCTTGGCGGTGCGGCGCACGCCGGCGACCCGGACCTTGAAGTATTCGTCCTGGTTGTTGGAAAAGATACCCAGGAAATGCACCCGCTCGACGATCGGGTTGCGCGGGTCGGCGGCCTCCTGGAGTACGCGTTCGTTAAAGGAGAGCCAGCTCAGTTCTTTGGCAACGTACAGTTTTTTGGTGCTCATGCAGCGCGCGATTGTCCGTGGTGGTGATTGCGATAGATTGTGGGAAATCATCCGCCAATACTATGACAGTTTTGTTGCAGGATTCTTGCTGCCGGTCAAAAGGTTTTCCGCACCGGCTCCCACGCGGTGTGCGAGCCTCGACGGATCCTGGCGCGATTGAGGTGTCGGTACAGCGTTTCGGTAAATGGAAAACCTTCCCATAGAGCGGCGATTTCTGCGGTGCGCTTCGTTCCTCAGCGCACCCTATTGGCTTTCACTCACCCTGTTACCTTTCATAGGGGATGCCGACTACGCGCAAGCGGCGCTGGGCACGGCCTCGCTGCGAGGCTCAATGCTCGATCCGGTACAGCAGGTCGACACTCTGGGTTTCGCCGGAGCTCGCCTTGAGGCCCAGGTAGCGGGTCAGGCTGTAGTCGAGCTGGACACTGCCCGCGGGCGAGAACAGGTTCTGGGCGTAGCTGATGAATAGTTCGGGGGTCAGGTACTTGCCCACCACCAGGGCGCTGTCGAGGTAATCGTCGCCGCCCTGGAGATCGACGACGTCGAGGCCAAAGGCCCGTTCCAGGTTGTTGGTGATGCCCTCGCTTTGGGAGATGCCGAGCGCGGCGGCGGCGTTGATCACCTGATTGGCGTCGGATTGATTCATCTGGCTCGGCGCCTTTCCGGTGATCAGGATCGCTATCGTGTCGGTGGGCGAAAGCGGCGGTGTAGAGAACAGTTCGCTGCGAATGTCCTGCGCGACGCCGCCGATATCGATGCCCACTGTGGCGGTCGGAGTTTCGCGCACGGCGCGGATGTTGAGCCCGGGATTGTCCACCGGCCCCTGGAACAGCAGGTGGCCGCGCTCTACCTCCAGTTTCTGGCCGTAGGCCTGGTAGACGCCGTCGACCAGCGACAGGGTGCCATTGGCGCGGGGCGGATCGTCGCCGCGCTGGCTGATGCGCAGCGTGCCGCCGAGGCGGGTCGACAGGCCGTACCCCTGGAGGTGGAAACGATCGTCGATGGTCAGCTGGATCCGCACATCGATCGGCCGCGATGGCGCAGCGAGGGTTTCCTCGGCGGGGAACACCCGCTCGTCGGCGGAGACGTCCACAGCCTGCTCCGGCAGGGCGTTGATGGTCAGTTCGCCCTGTGGCACCAGGAGGTCGCCGCGCAGTCTGATGGCGTCGGGAGCGAACTCGACGGTCAGGGCCGGCGACAGCAGGGCCCGGGCATCGGGCCGGTCCACCAGGGTGAAGTCAGTGCCGTCGATGCTGATCTGGCCACTGGCGCCGTTGTCGGCGCTCAGCAGGCCGTTGCCGGCGAGGCGCAGATCGCCCTCGCCGGAGTTCAACTGGCCGTTCAGCTGCCAGCGTCCGCCGCTGTCGACGCCGAGCCGCAGCGCGCCCTGGGAGAGGGTGATCCCGGCCAGTGGTACCTGGGCCTGGAGCTCGTTCAGCGCCACCGTGCCGCTGATCTGCGGCGCTGCCGCCTGGCCGCCGACAACCAGGTCGACAGCGACGTTGCCGTCGAGGTTGTCCAGTTGCGGAAGCAGACCATCCTGCCAGGCGAGAGTGGCGAACTGCGCGGTGACGGCGCCCTCGAGGGTGGCATCGGCGGCCAGCGCCGGTGTCTGGACCCGGGCGCGGAGGTCGCCGACCTCGGGCACCGTGAAATCGAGGGTCGCCGTGGCCGCGCCCCTGTCGAGGCGGGCGCTGCTGCTGAAGTTGGCGTCGAATTCGATAGGAGCATCGGCGTCGACCGGTTGATAGCGCAGCTGGATCGCGCTGATATCCAGCGACAGCTCGCCGCTCAGGGCGTCCAGCGGGCCGACGATGGCGAAGCGGCTGTCGACGACGCCCTCGATGGAGGCTTCCTCCGGCAGTGCCTGAGTGAACGGCGCCAGCGGCAGTGTATCGATGTTGCCGCTGAGGGTGAGCTTGTCTTCGCCGTAACGGGCCTTGGCGCAGATTGCCGCGCCGTCCTGGGCAAGGCACAGGGTTCCGAGGTCGGCCGCCGCGGCGGACAGCGCGAGCGGCGCGGAATCTGCCAGCCGCCAGGGGCCGAGCAGCGGATTGTCGATGTCGAGCCCGGTGATGCTGCCCTGCCAGCGCTGGCCGGCCTGGCTGTCGCCGAGGCCGCCCCGGATCTCGAGGGCGAGGCGATTATCGCCGTCGTCGACGCTAAGGGCGAGATGGTGCCGGCCGGGGCCGCCGCTGCCTTCGAGGCGGAGCACGCCGGCGTTCAGCGGGCCGGCGTTGATGCCGGTGGCGCCCAGGTCGAGGTGGATGGCGTCGAGCCCGGTGGTGTCGATGTCGAGATCGAGGCTGGCGATGGCGATGTCGCCAAAGCCGAGGTTGCCGGCATCGAGCCTGGCCTGGGCCCTGGGTTGTTCGAGACTGCCATTGACGGTGCCGCTGGAGGTGATGGTGCCGCTCAGGTCGCGGTGGATCTGCGCCAGCTGCGAAGCACTCAGCTGCCAGTCGAGGGCCAGAGTGTCGCCCAGAGCGCCGTGCACCGCCAGCCGGTTGTCGCCGAGGGCGAATTCGAGGCGGTCGAATTGCAGTTGCCGGGGCTCGAGCAGGACATCGCCACTGGCGGCAATGGCGGTGTCGAACAACCGGCCGGTGAGCTGCTCGATGGTGAGACTGGCGCGGTATTGCTCTTCCTGCCAGTGACCATCGCTGTGCAGCCGCGCCGAGATCACCGCCGGCCACTCGGCGACGAACAGACCGGCATCGACATCGCTGGCGGCCAGTTGCAGGTCCCAGGCCAGCGGCGTCGCGGTGAGGGTGCCGCTGGCTTCGAGGGTGCCCGCCAGGGTCTCGGCATACAGCCGCACCAGCTCGATGGCGAACTGCCGGCCGGTGGCTTCGAGCTCGATCAGCCCGGGCTCGCGCATCAGCGTCGCCAGGGGGTCGTCGCTGGTGCCGGGCTCGGCATCCGCCGGTGGTTGCAGCGTGCTGGCGGCGAGCCGCGATTGCAGGCGCAGGTGGTAGTCGGCCCAGGTGCCAGTGAGCGCCAGGCTGCCGTCGCTGGTCAAGCGTGGCGCGGTGGGCACGGGCAGCTCGAAACCGTTCCACTCGGTGGCCAGGGTCACCGCCAGGGTCAGCGGGTCGATGGCCGCGACCTCGGGGTCGAACACCGGCGTCAGCAGAGCGCTGGTGGTGACGGGCGACGGCTGCGTCAGTCGATGGTCCAGCTTGAGGCCGGCCAGGCTTCCTGTCAGGGACGCCTGGCCGGCGAAGGCTTGTTCGTCCGCCACGACCGCCGACCAGTCGAGACGCAGGTCGGCATCGTAGGGTACCCGGTTGGCGATCCGCCCGGCGAGGCGCAGGTGGTAATCGCCCATGGCCACCTCGAGGTGGCGGATTCGGGTGTGCAGCACGCCGCCGCTGCCGGCCACGGCGATGCGGTCGATATGATGGCTGCCGCCGTCCGCGGTGATGATGCGCAAGTCGGTGATTTCAACGTCGTCGAGGGTTACCGGCAGCGGTACCGAAAGGCTTGGCCAAGGCCCCGGCGGGGTTGGCTCGGTGTCGGTCTCGAGCAGGGTGATGGTCGCCTCCCGAACCGCCAGGCGCTCGATGGGCAATTGACCGCCCAGCAGGTTCCACAGGTTCCAGCGGCCCTCGATCCGGGCGATCCGGATATCCGCGGCATCGAGGGGCAGGGCCAGGGCCTCGATGGTTACCCCGCGTGCCAGAGTGCCGGTGACGCTGGCAAAGCCAGCCTCCGGCGCCGCCAGCGGCAGCGCCCGGGCCAGCAGCCAGCGGCTGCCGCGCTCGGTGTCGAGCACCGCGATCAGGGCGACGACCACCACGACCAGTGCCAGCAGCAGTGTTTCGAGGATGTAGAGGATCCGGCGGCGCAGGCGAGTGGTCACAGGTCAGGCCCCATCGACAGGTGAAGTCGGAATCCGCCCTCATCGAGAGGGAAGGCGAAATCGACACGGATCGGGCCGATCGGGGAAAACCAGCGAACCCCGAATCCCGCGCTTTGGTAAAGGGTGAAATCCCGGGTGTCGAAGGCGGTGCCGGCGTCGACGAACGCCGCCAGGGCAAAATCCTTCCACACCTTGTGATCGTACTCGACGCTGCCAGTCACCTGGTGTTTGCCGCCAATGACCTTGCCGTTGCTGTCCTCGGGCCCCAGGGTCTGGTAATCGAAACCCCTGACGCTGTTGTCGCCGCCGGCAAAAAACCGCAGCGAGGCCGGCAGTTGGGCAAAGTCATCGAGAACGGTGGTGCCGATGCCGGCGCGGGTGATCAGGCGGCCCCCCACGAGGGGCAGCACCAGTTTGCCGTCCAGCTCGGCCTGGGCGAGAGTGACATCGGAGACCAGGCCTTCCACCGCGACCCGGAAGGCCGAACCCAGGCGCCAGCCCCGGGTGGGATAACGGGAGTCGTTGGCGCGGCTTTTCGACCAGCCGATGCCGGGCATCAGCAGCATCGACGACTGACTTTCGCCGGCGATGCGGAAGTCCTCGAAGAGGTACTTGAGGCTCAGGGTGCGCAGCCAGTCGGATTCCGTCATGGTGATACGGGCGACCTCGGCGCGGAAGCTGTCGCTGGTGGCGGTGTCGGTGTCCTCCCGCTGCCAGCCGGTGGACCACTGGGTTTTATCGCGCAACGGATCGTCGCCCGGCTGGCTGTACTGGAAACCCAGGTTGGACTGTACCGGTGACAACTGGCTCGATACCAGGTAGGTATCGCCGGCGCCGTTGACGCGCCGGTTGGCGAGGCCATAGCCCACCCGGGGGCCGGTGTCGGTCGAAAAGCCGACACTGGCGGTGGTCTCGTACTTCGAGCGCGGGCTGGTGGTAATGGCCACCGGCACCTCGAGGCGCTCCCGGTCGGGCCGCTGCTGATCGAGATTGACCGAGGCGAAATACAGGCTGTTGATCAGGTTGCTCTGGGACTGGATTAGCTTGTCGGCATCGAACAATTCGCCGGGCGCGAAGGTCACGAACCGTTCCAGCAGGGCTTCGTCGAGGGGCGAGGGGCCGTAGCTGATGGCGCCAAACCGGTAGCGCGGCCCGCTGTCGTAGACCAGGCGGATATCGGCACTGTTGCGCTCGGTGTCGACGTCGAGTGCCCGGTGGCTGAACTCGGCCTCGAAATAGCCGGCGGTTCGCGCCCGCTGCACCAGGCCGTTCTTGATGGCTTCGTAGGTGGCGTGATTGAGCCGTTCGCCGGGCGCCAGGGGCAGGCTGGCCAGATAGCGGGTAAACACCGCGTCGGCGGCGCCTTCGCCCTCGACCCGCACGTCGCGGGTTGCCACCGTTACCGGGGGCCCGGGTTCGAGTTCGACGGTGATTCGCCAGCAGCCGCCGTTGCCGTTTTTCTTGCCGGCGACGCGCTCCCGCTTGACCCGCCATTCGCCGTGGTAGTAACCGAGGGCGCGCAAGGCTTGGGAAATCTGCTCATCGGCACCGCGCAGGCGGCCGCGCAAGTGGAGTTCGGTGGTATTACAGGCCAGGTCGGCGAGACCTAGGTGGGCCTGGACGTTGTCCCGCAGGGCGGTGTCGCCGCCGCTGACGACCACGGCGACGGTGTCGGCGGAAACCGGGATGAGGGTCAACAGGGGGGAGACGCCGATGGCGAGTATCATTCCGTGGCGGATCCTCCGGGCACGGAGGCATTGTCTGATCATCAGGTACGTCATTATCCATTAGCATCGAGCCCGAATCGATTATGGCCTGACCCGGCTGCCGCGGCAAATGCTGGTGGGCGACAGGCGCGGCGGTGGGTACAGGTTCGACGAGCTTGTATTACACTTGGCCCTCTTTTTTTGTTGCAAGGCCGCTCGATGCACAAGATACCCCACACCAGCTTGCACCCGCTGCGCTCCCTGAATCTGCTGTCACAGGAGGAGATCAGCGCCCTTACCACCACCCGTCCCGATCTCCACCAGCTGTTTCGCGACTGCGCGCTGGCGATCCTCAATACCGACAGCAACAAGGATAACGCCGAGGAGGTCTTCGCCGCCTATGCCGACTTCGATATCAAGCTGTTGTCCCAGCCTCGCGGTGTCAAGCTGGAGATCATCAACGCCCCGTCGCAGTCGTTCGTCGATGGTAAGATGATCCGCGGCATCCAGGACCATCTGTTTTCCGCCCTGAGGGATATCGTCTACACCGACTACAAGATCACCGGCAGGCGCCACAGTCAGCCGGTGACTTCCCGCCAGATTACCGACAGCGTCTTCCGCATCCTGCGCAACGCCGGGGTGGTACGGCCCGATCTGACGCCCAACATGGTGGTGTGCTGGGGCGGCCACGCCATCCCCCGCGGCGAATACGACTATGCCAAGGAAGTCGGTTATCAACTTGGCCTGCGCGGTCTCGATATCGTCACCGGCTGCGGCATCGGCGCCATGAAGGGTCCGATGAAGGGCGCGGCCGTGGGCCATGCCAAGCAGCAGATCAAGAGCGGGCGTTACATCGGCATCAGCGAGCCGGGGATCATCGCCGCGGAGTCTCCCAACGCCATCGTCAATGAACTGGTGATCATGCCGGATATCGAAAAACGCCTCGAGGCGTTTGTCCGCCTTGCCCACGGCGTCATCGTGTTCCCTGGCGGAGTGGGTACGGTGGAGGAAATCTTCTACCTGCTGAGTATCCTCATGCACCCGGACAACAACCGGGCGATTCCCCTGGTGTTTGCCGGGCCGGCGTCCTGTCGCGATTATTTTGACCGCCTCGATCGCTTTTTGCGCACCTGCCTCGGTGATCAGGTGGCTCGGCTATACCGTATCGTCATCGATGCCCCGGATGAGGTGGCGGGGATGCTGAGCGGTGCGGTGAGCAGTGTTCATCAGGCCCGAAGGGAGTCCCAGGACGCCTACTATTTCAACTGGAAGCTGCATATCGACGAAGCGTTGCAATATCCGTTCGTGCCGACCCACGACAACATGGCGGCGCTCAACCTGGATTCCTCGCTGCCGGGCCATATCCTGGCAGCCCAGTTGCGCGCTGCTTTTTCAGGGATCGTGGCCGGCAACGTCAAGGCGTTCGGCATTCGCCAGGTGGCGGAGCACGGCCCCTACCGGATCCAGGGAGACCGCCGCCTGCTGACCGCCATCGACGAGTTGCTGCGGGCCTTCGTGCGCGAAGAACGCATGAAACTGGGCCAGGGGGAAGGCGAGTACCAGCCCTGCTATGAACTGGTCGGAGGCTTCTGAAGCAGAACTCTGCGGCGACAGCTGAAACGCGAATTTGACACCAACCGGGGCCGCCATTAAGGTTGCCCTCTTTCTCTTTCCTACGCCCGGGTGAGCTCTTTGAAAACTGTCAAAATCGGTATCTGCGGTCTCGGTACTGTGGGTAGCGGCACGTTCAATGTGTTGACGCGCAACGCTGCCCTGATCAACGCGCGCGCCGGCGCCCGTATCGAAATCGTGCAGGTCGCGATGCGCCGTCCCAATCCCGGTTGCGACACCGCCGATGTCGAGCTGACCCCGGATATCTTCGCGGTGGCCCGCAACCCCGAGGTGGACGTGGTGGTGGAGCTGATCGGTGGCACCACCACCGCCCTGGAACTGGTGCTCGCGGCCATCGACAACGGCAAGCACGTGGTCACCGCCAACAAGGCGCTGATCGCGCTTCACGGCAACCAGATTTTCGAAGCCGCCGGCAAGAAATCGGTGATGGTCGCCTTCGAAGCCGCGGTCGCCGGCGGCATTCCCATCATCAAGACCCTGCGCGAAGGGCTCGGCGGCAATCGCATCGAGTGGCTCGCCGGCATCATCAACGGCACCAGCAATTTCATCCTTACCGCCATGGAGGAGCAGGGCCGCGCCTTCGGCGATGCCCTGGCGGAGGCGCAGGCCCTCGGCTATGCCGAGGCCGACCCGACCTTCGATATCGAGGGTATCGACGCCGCCCACAAGCTGGCGATTCTCGCCTCCCTGGCCTTCGGCATCCCACTTCAGTTCGACAAGGTCTACACCCAGGGAATCACCGGCCTCGACCTCCAGGATCTCGCCTATGCGCGCGAGCTGGGCTACCGCATCAAGCATCTGGGCATCGCCCGCGAAACCGGCAAGGGCGTCGAGGTGCGGGTCCACCCGACGCTGATTCCCGAAAACTCGCTGATCGCCGAAGTGGACGGGGTGATGAACGCGGTGATGGTCAAGGGCGATGCCGTCGGTCCGACCTTGTTTTACGGCGCCGGCGCCGGCGCCGAGCCGACCGCCTCGGCGGTGGTGGCGGACATCATCGACGTCGCCCGCGCGCTCAATTCCGCGCCAGAAACCCGTGTGCCCTACCTGGCGTTCGGCAACGCCAGCTTCAACAGCACTCCCGTGATCCCCATCGAGGACGGGGAAACCGCTTATTATCTGCGGATGAGCGCTCTCGACCGGCCGGGCGTGCTGTCGAGCCTGGCGCAGATCATGAGCGATCGAGGCATCAGCATCGAGGCGATCATCCAGAAACGCCCCCAGCCGGGGGATGACCATGTGCCGCTGATCATGCTCACCAATATCGCCGTGGCGGGGGATCTCATGGCGGCGGTCGGCGCCATCGAAGCGCTGGACGCCATCGCCGGCCCGGTGGTCCATATCCGGGTCGAAGCGCTGGACAAGTAAAGCCGTTGCACGTGACAGCGTTCACGGTACAGGCGGGGCCCAACCCTGCCGTCGAGTGTGATCAGTGTTACGTGAAACCTGTAACGTGAAATATGACAGGGTAGCCTTATGAAATACATCAGTACCCGCGGCGGCGTCGCCCCCCAGTCTTTCGAACAGGTGGTGCTCGCCGGTCTCGCTCCCGACGGCGGCCTGTTCGTGCCACAGACACTGCCCGCCTACAGCGCCGAAGAAATCGCCGGCTGGGCGGGACTGTCCTATGCCGAGCTGGCGTTTCGGGTGATGGCGCCGTTTGTCGCCGGCGCGGTGCCCGATGATGAACTGCGCCGGATCATCGATGCCTCCTACAGCGGCTTCCGCCACCGCGCCATCGCCCCGCTGGTGCAAACCGGCCACAACGACTGGGTCATGGAGCTGTTTCACGGGCCGACCCTGGCGTTCAAGGATTTCGCACTGCAGTTCCTCGGCCACCTGCTGGATTACTTGCTGGAGCGCCGCGGCGAGAAGGCGGTGATCATGGGCGCCACTTCCGGGGACACCGGCTCCGCCGCCATCGAGGGCTGCCGCCGCTGCCAGAATATCGATATCTTCATCCTTCACCCTCACAACCGGGTTTCCGACGTCCAGCGCCGGCAGATGACGACAGTGGGGGGGGACAACATCCACAACATCGCCCTGCGGGGCAACTTCGACGATTGCCAGAACCTGGTCAAGGAAAGCTTCGCAAGCCAGGGCTTCCTGCCGCCGGACCGCCGCCTGGTGGCGGTCAATTCCATCAACTGGGCGCGGATCATGGCGCAGATCGTCTACTATTTCTGGGCCGCCCTGGCCCTCGGCGGTCCGTTGCGCAAGGTGTCCTTCGCGGTGCCCACCGGCAATTTCGGCGATATTTTTGCCGGCTACCTGGCCCACAAAATGGGCCTTCCCATCGACCAGCTGGTGATCGGCACCAACGCCAACGACATCCTCCACCGCTGCCTGAGCGCCAATGATCACAGCCGCCACCAGTTGATCCACAGCCTGTCGCCGTCGATGGATATCATGGTGTCGAGCAATTTCGAACGCTTGTTGTTCGATCTTTACGACCGCGATGGCGCAGCCATTGCCGGACTGATGGCGTCGTTCCGCAACTCCGGCAAACTGGCTTTCAGCGCCGCGGCGCTGGACCGTGCCCGCGAGCTGTTCGCCAGCCAGCGCCTCGGCGACGAAGAGACGGTGGCGCAGATCCGCGAGGAGTACGAAACCAGTGGCTATCTGCTCGACCCCCACACCGCGATCGGTGTCGCCGCCGGCCGCCATTGCCGCCGCGACCCCGCGGTGCCGATGATCGCGCTCGCCACCGCCCATCCCGCCAAGTTCCCCGAGGCGGTGAAGCGGGCCGGCTATCCCCAGGACCCGCCGCTGCCGCACCATATGGCGGACCTTTTCGATCGCACCGAGCGCTTCGAGGTGCTCGACAACGACCTCGCCGCCGTGCAGGCATTCATCGCCGCCAACCTGTCGGCCTGATGCCCGGGCGCCTGGCGTCCAGCGAGGTTTCGGCGGCCATGCAGAAGCAGGCTGCGCCGTTGCAGGGCAAACATCGCTGGTGTGCCTCCGGCGTCGGCGCACCCTATACCTTTCATCGGGTGCGCTGAGGAACGAAGCGCACCGCAGGAACTGTCGTTATGGAAAATTCGTCAATAACCAATATCGAAACGTCGACAGACCCTGGGGCAGGACGCCGATGATCATCCGCGAACGCGAGTGTCCCGCCGCGGGCTATGCCGATGACGGGATGCCGGCCCTGCTGCGGCGCCTGTACCTGAGCCGCGGCGTGGCGGCCTCCGACCAGCTTGGCCGCCAGCTCGCCGAGCTGCCGCCGCCGAGCCAGCTGCGGGGTCTGGATGCCGCACTGGTAATCCTCGAGGATGCCCTGGCGGCCGGGCAGTCCATCCTTATCGTCGGCGACTTCGATGCCGACGGCGCCACCAGTACCGCGCTGGGGGTGCTGGCGCTCGAGGCGATGGGCGCCGCCGCCGTCGATTTCCTGGTGCCCAACCGCTTCGAATACGGCTACGGCCTCACCCCGGAAATCGTCGCCCTGGCCCTGACCCGCGGCAAACCCGATCTGCTGATCACCGTCGACAACGGTATTTCCAGTATCGCCGGCGTCGAGGCGGCCAAGGCCGCCGGGCTCAAGGTTATCGTCACCGATCACCACCTGCCCGGCAGCCGGTTGCCCGCGGCGGACGCCATCGTCAATCCCAACCAGCCGGGCTGCCCGTTCCCCTCCAAGAATCTGGCGGGAGTGGGGGTGATTTTCTTCCTGCTCACCGCCTTGCGCACCCGGCTGCGGCACAAGGGCTGGTTTGCCGAGCGGGGCATTGCCGAGCCCAATATGGCGACCTGGCTCGATCTGGTCGCCCTCGGCACGGTGGCCGATGTGGTGCCGCTCGATCGTATCAACCGGGTCCTGGTGCATCAGGGTTTGCAGCGGATGCGCGCCGGGGTTTGCCGGCCGGGGATTCTCGCGCTGCTGGAGGTGGCGGGTCGGGAGCGGGCGCGCCTGGTCGCCGCCGACCTCGGTTTCGCCGTGGGCCCGCGGCTCAACGCCGCCGGGCGGCTCGATGACATGAGCCACGGCATAGCCTGCCTGCTGGAAGATGATCCGGCGCGGGCGCGGGGTTTCGCCGCCGAGCTGGATCAGCTCAACAGCGACCGGCGGACGATCGAGGCCGGTATGCAGGGCGAGGCGCTGGCGATTGTCGAGAAGCTCCGCTTGGCCGAGCAGACAATGCCCTGGGGCCTGTGTCTGTACGATCCCGACTGGCACCAGGGTGTGGTGGGCCTGCTGGCCTCGCGTATCAAGGATCGCTACCACCGTCCGGTGATCGCCTTCGGCGAGGATGGCAACGGCGATCTCAAGGGCTCGGCCCGTTCCATCGCCGGTCTCCACATTCGCGATGCACTGGACGCCGTCGCCGCCCGCCATCCGGGCCTGGTGGCCAAGTTCGGCGGCCACGCGATGGCGGCGGGACTGGGCTTGCCCAGGGACAACTTCCCGGCCTTTGCCGCGGCTTTCGACGAGGAGGTGCGCCGCCGTCTCAGCCCTGTCGACCTGGAGGAAGAGGTTCTCATCGATGGCAGCCTCACCGCCGCCGAGCTCAGCCTCGACAATGCCCGACTGGTGCGGGAAGCGGGACCCTGGGGCCAACAGTTTCCCGAGCCGCTGTTTCGCGGCGAGTTTCTGGTCACGGAACAGCGGGTGGTGGGCGGCAAGCATCTGAAGCTGACGCTGGGCAGTGATGGTGACCGGAATTTCACCGTCGATGCCATCGCCTTCAACGTCGCTGCCGGCAACCTGACCCGCAGCTTCGAGCGGATCGACATTCTCTACCGTCTGGACATCAATGTCTGGCGCGGCCGGGAGTCGGTGCAGCTGATGGTCGATCGTATCGTCGAGTGAGCGGAATTCGTGAGCCGCCGAAGTCTTCGCGGTGGTGGTTCCCGCTCCGCGAATCCGTTAGAATCCCGGCCCTTACCAGCGGCCAATCACACGGGCTTTTCCCTTGGAAATCAATCCCATCATCAATGCACTACAGGACCTCAGGGCGCGCACCGACGTGCTTAGGGGGTACCTTTGACTACGCTGTCAAAAAAGAACGCCTGGCGGAGGTAGAGCTCGAGCTGGCCGATCCACAGGTGTGGAGTGATCCCGAGCGGGCCCAGGGCCTCGGCCGGGAGCGGGCGTCCCTCGAGTCGGTGGTCGATACCATCGAGGTTCTCGACCGCGGTCTCGCCGATTCCCGCGAACTGCTGGAGATGGCGGTCGACGAGGACGACGCCGATACCGTCGAGGAAATCCGCCTCGAGATCGAGCGCCTCCGGGCGCGCCTCGCACAGCTCGAATTCCGCCGGATGTTTTCCGGCGACATGGATCCCAACAACGCCTATCTCGATATCCAGGCCGGTTCCGGCGGCACCGAAGCCCAGGACTGGGCCGAAATGCTGCTGCGCATGTACCTGCGCTGGGCCGATGACAAGGGCTTCAGGGCCGACCTGATCGAGTGCTCCGCCGGAGATGTCGCCGGCATCAAAAGTGCCACCGTGCATGTGCAGGGCGATTACGCGTTCGGCTGGCTGCGCACCGAAATCGGTGTTCACCGCCTGGTGCGCAAGTCACCCTTTGATTCCGGCGGCCGCCGCCACACCTCGTTCTCGGCGGTGTTCGTATCGCCGGAGATCGACGACACCATCGCCATCGACATCAATCCCGCGGATCTGCGGGTGGATACCTACCGCGCCAGCGGCGCCGGTGGCCAGCACGTCAACCGCACCGATTCGGCGGTGCGCATCACCCACCTGCCCACCAACGTGGTGGTGCAGTGCCAGAGCGAGCGCTCCCAGCACCAGAATCGCGACCACTGTATGAAAATGCTGCGCGCCAAGCTCTACGAACTGGAGATGATGAAGCGCCGCGAAGCCCAGCAGATACTGGAGGACAGCAAGTCCGACATCGGCTGGGGCAGCCAGATCCGCTCCTACGTGCTGGACGACGCCCGCATCAAGGACCTGCGCACCGGTATCGAAACCCGCAATACCCAGGGCGTGCTGGATGGCGACCTGGACAAATTCATCGAAGCCTCGCTCAAGGCCGGCCTCTGACCAGGCGGGGCCTCCTTCGGGAAGCCCCGCCTGGTCAGGCTGACAACGACGGAATTCCTCATGACTGACAACACCACGCCCACCCGCCGGGACGCCCCCCAGGATGAAAACAGGTTGATCGCCGAGCGCCGGGCCAAGCTGGCGGAACTGCGCACCCGGCCCGGCGCCACCTTTCCCAACGACTTCCGGCCCGACAGCAAAACGGCGGACCTGCAGAATGCCTATGGCGACAAGAGCAAGGAAGAGCTGGAAAGGTTGAACCTGGTGGTTGCCGTCGCTGGCCGGGTGGTGCGCAACCGCGGCGCCTTCATGGAAATTCTCGATGGCGCGGGGCGCATCCAGTTGTACGTCACCAAAGAGGCGCGGGAGTTCGCCAAGACCCTCGACCTCGGCGATATCGTCGGCGTCAGGGGAGTCCTCCATAAATCCGGCAAGGGCGATCTCTACGTGCAGCTCGACGACTATCAGCTGCTCACCAAATCCCTGCGCCCGCTGCCCGACAAGTTCCACGGTCTCGCCGACCAGGAAATGCGCTACCGCCAGCGCTATGTCGACCTGATCGCCAATCCGGAAGTGCGCGACACCTTCCGCATCCGCTCGAAGGTGGTCGACTTCATCCGCAGTTACCTGAACGGCCGGGACTTCCTCGAGGTGGAGACCCCGATGCTGCAGGTGATCCCCGGCGGCGCCACCGCCCGGCCTTTCGTCACCCACCACAACGCCCTGGATATCGGCATGTACCTGCGGGTGGCGCCGGAACTGTACCTCAAGCGGCTGGTGGTGGGTGGCTTCGAGCGGGTCTACGAGATCAATCGCAACTTCAGAAACGAAGGGCTGTCGACCCGGCACAATCCCGAGTTCACCATGCTCGAGTTCTACCAGGCCTACGCCGACTACAACGACCTGATGGATCTCACCGAGGACATGTTGCGCAAGCTGTGCCTCGGCGTGCTGGGCACTACCGAGGTGCGCAACACGGTAAGGAATGCCGAGGGCGACATCCTCCAGGAGACCATCTACGACTTTGCCCGTCCGTTCCGCCGGCTCGCCGTATTTGATGCCATTCTGCACTTCAACCCGGACATTTCCGCCGCGGCCCTGGCGGACGAACGGGGCGCACGGGAGATCGCCGAGCACCTGGACATACCCCTCAAGGACAGCTGGGGCCTCGGCAAGGTATGGATCGAGATTTTCGAGAAAACCGTGGAGCACCGGCTCGACCAGCCGACATTCATCACCCAGTATCCCACCGAGGTGTCGCCCCTGGCGCGGCGCAGCGACGGCAATCCCATGGTCACCGACCGCTTCGAATTTTTCGTCGGCGGGCGGGAAATCGCCAATGGATTCTCCGAGCTCAACGATGCCGAGGACCAGGCCGAGCGGTTCCGCCGGCAGGTGGCGGAAAAGGATGCCGGCGACGATGAGGCGATGCACTACGATGGCGACTACGTGCGCGCCCTGGAGTACGGCCTGCCGCCCACCGCCGGCGAAGGCATCGGCATCGACCGGCTGGTGATGCTGTTGACCGATTCACCGTCGATCCGGGATGTATTACTGTTCCCCCATATGCGTCCAGAGTAAGGAGATCCACAATGCCCGATGCATCGACAGTCAAACTCGAACCCGGCTGGCTGGCGGTGCTGGGCGGGGAGTTCGACCAGCCCTACATGGGCGAGCTGAAAGCCTTCCTGCTACGGCAGAAACAGCAGGGCAAAATCATCTATCCGCCGGGCGCCCTGTGGTTCAACGCCTTCAACACCACGCCCTTTGCCAAGGTGAAGGTGGTGATCCTGGGCCAGGATCCGTACCACGGCCCTCACCAGGCGCACGGGTTGTGCTTTTCGGTGCTGCCCGGCATTCAGATTCCGCCGTCGCTGGTCAATATCTACAAGGAACTGGATGCCGACCTGGGCATTCCCCCGGCGCCCCACGGTTGTCTCAGCCATTGGGCGGAGCAGGGCGTACTGCTGCTCAACGCCACCCTCACGGTGGAGCAGGGCCGGGCCGGCGCCCATCAGGGCAAGGGCTGGGAAACCTTTACCGACGCCGCGATCCACGCCCTCAACGAACAGCGCGAGCATATCGTCTTTATGTTGTGGGGCAGCTATGCCCAGAAAAAAGGCGATTTTATCGATACCGCCAAACATCTCGTGCTGAAGGCACCGCATCCGTCGCCGCTGTCCGCCCACCGGGGTTTTCTCGGCTGCCGCCATTTTTCCAAGGCCAATGCCTACCTGCACCAGACCGGCCAGCAGCCCGTCGACTGGGCCCTGCCGGAAAATCCATAGTTCCCCGTAGCAGATAGCCCCCGGTAGCGAATAGTCCCCCGGCAGCGGGTAACACCAACCACCCACGGGTACCCGTATGGCGCTCAAGGCCACCATCTACAAAGCCACGCTCAATATTGCCGACATGGACCGCCACTACTACGCCAGCCATGCCCTCACCCTTGCCTGCCATCCGTCCGAAACCGAAGAGCGGTTGATGGTGCGGCTGCTGGCTTTCGCCCTGTTTGCCAGCGACAGTCTTGCTTTCACCCGAGGCATCAGCACCGATGACGAGCCCGATCTGTGGGATAGGGATCTGACCGATCACATCACCCACTGGATCGAACTCGGCGTGCCGGACGAGTCCCGCATCCGCAAAGGTTGCAACCGCGCCGACCGGGTGACCGTGCTCAGTTATGGGCCGCGCACGGCCACCGTGTGGTGGGAGAAAAACAAGGACAGGCTCCAGCGGCAGGACAAGCTCCATGTGCTCCATCTCCCCGGTGAGGCCACCGCCGCGCTCGCCGCGCTGGCAGCCCGCAACATGGAACTGCATGTCGCCATCGAAGACGGCCAGGCGTGGATCAATTGCGGGGACAGGACGGTGGCCGTCACACCGGCAATCTGGATGTAGAAGGGCCGTACCGCCGCGGGCGGCTGGCAATTCAGCGCCGGATCGTATAAGTTTCAGGCATCGTGCCGGATCAGCGGCAGGCCGCCTGCAGAGGCTGGCCGAACCTGTACTGGCAACAGCTCGCCGGGGGAGTCGTTTGTGCAAGCATTGCGCTATTGGTGGCAAATCGTCCGCGATACGGTGGAGCTGTGGCTTAAGTTCAACGCCTTCAGCTATGCCGGTTCGCTGGCTTTTTACACACTTTTTTCTCTCGCGCCCACGGTGATCATCGCGGTGGCCGTGATCGGGATCTTTCTCGGCGAGGACGCCGCGCAGGGGCAGATCGTCGGGCAATTGCAGGATGTCATGGGTGTCGAAGCGGCCCGCGCCGTGGAGCAGGCGGTTTCCAATTCGCGGATCGATCAGTCAGGCCTGTTCCCGACGGTGGCGGGGATCGTCGCCCTGGTGGTGGGCGCCACCACTGTCTTTGCCCAGATGCAATATTCCCTCAATCTGATATGGGGTGTCACCGCCAAGCCGAGCCGCAACAATATTCTGATTTTCCTCAAGAAGCGGTTTTTTTCCCTGATGGTGGTGCTGGCCATTGGCTTTGTTCTGCTGGTGTCGTTGCTGCTGGGTATCTTTTTGCGGGTCAGCCTCGATTTTACCACCCGCTTTCTGCCCCTGGCTGAAGTACTCCTCAAGGGGTCGGAACAGCTGATATCCTTGCTGGTCATCGCCCTGCTGTTTGCCGCGATGTTCAAACTGTTGCCCGACGTGGTGCTGAGTTGGCGCGATGTGCTGCTCGGTGCGGCGGTCACCGCCGTGCTGTTTTCGCTGGGCCGCTATGGGATCGCCACCTACCTCGCCTATACCGCTACGGCATCCACCTACGGCGCCGCCGGCGCCGTGGTGCTGATATTGTTGTGGGTTTATTATTCTTCGCTGATTTTGCTGTTCGGCGCGGCCTTTATCAAGGTTCACCTGAAGGCCAAGGGCAAAACCATCCATCCCCGCAGCACGGCGGTGTTCATCGATCGAGCGCCCTACGTGTAGCCCGGGCGTGCGGGGCCTGCCGGCGCCGGTGAACGATACCGGCTGCCGAGGGTTGCGCAAAAAAAGGGCGCCGAAAGTGGCGCCCCGACCGATCCGCGATCACCGCATTACAACGATTTGCAGGACCAGTTGCCGGCATCCATTTCGCCACCTGTTTTGCCATTGAATACCGATTTTTGCGGATAGGGGCAAATCAGGAAATCCCGTGCGCTGCCCTGGGAGGGCGGCACCATCACGCCCGATACGGTGCCGGTGTCCGGGTCGGCGAACAGCAGTTCCGCCCGGTCGCCGCGATGGGTGACGATATCCGCCGGGGATTCGCCGTTTTCAACCCAGTCGATCAGTGCTTCGAGCATCTTGTCCGGAGCATCCTGTGGGCCGGAGCCGGCGCCGCAATGGGCCATGCCGGGGATGCGATAGAAGCGGGAGAAACTGGCCAGTTTCTCCATGCCGCCGAGGGTTGTTCCGGCATCCTTGTAGTACTTGATCAGCTCGGTGTCGATGCAGCAGGGGTCGCTGACGCCGTTCCAGAAGATGATCTTGCCGCCGGCCTTCTGTACTCCGCTGATATCGGTCGACATGGAATAGCCGTAGCCGATCCGCTCCGCGGCCGCCCACCAGGCATCGAGCTGGGCCTGGTCGTTGAAATCAAAGTCCGTGAGTCCTTGGAAGTCCTTGCCAAAATAGGCCTGGGCCAAGGTGTTGCCGATCATGTAGCCGGGAGATGCCTGTTGGAAATTTTCCCGGGTGATTTTTTCCGGCCAGGGGGGCGGCGACATCCCCAGGAAGAGGCTCCAGGAACTCATATTGGAGATGGGAAATCCCGACTTGATGGGACCTTTCGGACCCTGCGGGCCGCGCAGCAGGGCTTCTATGGTGCGGATTTCCGGCGCAGTGAGGCAGTCGTCGCTGTCGCCGGCCGGGCATTGCAGTTGCTTGAAGTCGTAGCTGCACGCTTCATGTTCCCAGATGATGTCGTCGGTAGCGCCGTCGAGGGCATCACATGCCCGGGTGACATGCTGTTCGGCCATAGCCAGCTTGGCCGGCGATACCCAGGCGCCCGGCTCGCGGTGCAACTGCTGGGCGGCATAGATAAAGGCCAGCATGGTTTCGGCGCCGCGCTCGGGGCCGATGCCGGGCGCGCCGAGCAAGACACCGTCGTAATCCTCCGGGTGGCGGGTAATGATTTCCATGCCCATCCGGCCGCCGCCGGAGCAGCCGGAATGGTAGCGATACATGGAATCCGCCCCGTAGTACTGTCTGGTGATCTGCTGGGTGGCGACAGCGGTGACGTGGGCGCCGCGATGGGCGTGATCCACGGCTTTGGCCTCGCTCTCGGCCAGGAAGGTCCAGTCGGCGACACTCTGGTGCCCGGTGTCGGTGCCGGCCACCGCGAATCCCCGCAACACGGGGTTGCCGGCGGGTATCTGTGAATCCGTCGGCACCGCGCCGCCAGTGGCGCCTACGCCGATGAAATAGTATCTGCCATTCCAGTCGCTATCAGGCAGTTGCAGGCGAAAATTGACCTGGTTCGGACCTGGGTTGGTGGTCGTGACATGACCGTCGATGCGGCAGTGGGGAGCGGGTTCGGCAACGCTCTCGGCCGCCGAGATCGTGGTGTCCGCCGGGGCCATGGCCTGGATGGCGTCGATGGCGCAGATGGCGTCGCCATGACTGCCGCCGGATAGTGCCAGCAGCAGTAATCCGCCGGCGAGGGCGGGAGTCTGCGGGCGCTGGCCGATCTGCGGGTACGCTGCCGGGGTCGTTCGCTTGTTCATGGGTTGTAGCTCCATTTATAGTTATGCAGGATCTGGTTATGCAGGACCGGGGCCATTCATTGCCCGCAGGATGGAGTGAGCAAAGATCAAATTGACATCTATGTCAAGATGATTTTGATGTGGTGGCCCATGGAGGTCGCCACCGAGCCCGGTGTCCGCAGGCGAGGTCGAAGCTGGGAATGGAGCGGCATCCTGTGGGATTCTTCTCGGCAGGCGGGGGGGCGTGCGCACTGCGGGCGGTTTGTTTGCTGTTGGCAGCCATGGCCCTGAGCAATATCTGATTTGGAGAACATCCTATGAAACCTAGAATCAGCATGATCACCCTGGGGGTGGCGGACCTGGAGCGTTCTGTCCGCTTTTACCAGCAGGGCCTCGGCCTGCCGCGGATGGAATCCCCGCCGGAGGTGGCATTTTTTACCTTGAACGGCACCTGGTTGGCGCTGTTTGGCCGCGAGGCGCTGGCGGAGGATGCCGGGATAGCGGTGGCGGGTTCCGGTTTTTCCGGATTTGCCCTGGCCCACAATGTGGCCGGGGAGGCCGAGGTGGATGCCCTGCTGGAGGAGGCGGTGGCCGCCGGCGGACGTCTCGTGAAGGCGGGGCAGAAAGTCTTCTGGGGTGGCTACTCCGGGTATTTCGCCGACCCTGACGGGTTTCTCTGGGAGGTGGCCCACAATCCCATGATGTGGGTGGGTCCGGCGGACGACTGATGCCGTCAGCGCGGGTCGTCGATGCGCAGGGGCGGGGCATGGCGCTTGGCGCGCAGCCAGTTGAGTCCCTTGAGAATGGCCGGCACCCTGACGATACGCTGTTCCAACTGGTACTTCCCCGGGTAGTCCAGCAGCATCAGCCCGATGGCCATGGTCAGCAGACCCTGGCCTGGCATGAACACCATGATCAGGCCGCCGATCAGCAGGGCCACTCCCAGCAGGTTCTTGAGCAGCAGGAACAGAAGCCGCAGCAGCGGGCGATCATCCTTCCACGGCGCCGGGGCACGCCGCTGGTGGAGAAAGTAATCTTCCGGTATCTGCGCCACCAGCAGCGGCAGGACAACCAGGCTGGCCACCATGGTGACCAGGGACAGTGCGCCGAGCCAGGCGATCCAGCTAGCCGCCATCGGCGTGAGCGGGGAACTGGTGATCGTAGGGCAGGGGCAGTGCGCGGATGGCATGGGCCTGTCCGTCGATCAGCAACTGTTGTCCTGCCGCGGCCTCGGCGGTGAGCACCGCCAGCAACTCCAGGGTTTGCTGGTCGGCGCGAGCGGCCAAGACGACATGGCCGCAATTTGGCCCGCCTGCGTCCGCCTGGATCTTCGTGCCGGGGCCGGGGGGCGTGGTCGCGGCGATGGCCAGCCGGTACATGCGCCGCTTGAGCTTGCCCAGGTACTGCATGCGGGCGACGATTTCCTGGCCGGTATAGCAGCCTTTGCGGAAACTGATACCCCCGGTATGTTGCAGGTTGAGCATCTGCGGAATGAATTCCTCCCGGGTGGCGGGCCGCACTTCGCCCTGCCCGGCGCGGATGGCCAGCAGTTCCCACAGGGGCAGGCCGGCGGGAGTCGCCCGCCTGGCGAGCTGTTGCCATAGCTGGCGGGCGCTGTCACCCGGCGCCACCGCCAGCCAGCGCTGATCCCCGAGCTGGAGAAACGTCGTGCCCTGATGGTGGTGGCAGCTGCCGGTGGGCGCGCTGCCGCTGATCGCGGCGATCAGCTGGCTGGCGTCCGGACCGGCAAGGCCCAGCACCTGGTAGCGGGCGCTGTCGTCGTTCAGTTGGGTCTTGTAGAACACAGCGTACTTCTTGAGGGTCTCGAGGATTGCCGGCATCAGTGCGGCCGGCGGGAGCAGCAGAGTGTCGCCTGCGCCATCGCGGGCAATGGGAAAGTTGCCGATGGTCCGCCCCTGGACAGTGCACAGGGCGCCGTTGCCGGCATTGTCGGGAGTGATCGCCGACAGGTCACAGGTCAGTTGACCCTGCAGCAGTTTGTCGGTATCGGGCCCGGTAAGGCGAATGACGCCCCGGTCGTCCAGCGACATCAGCAGGGTGGTCGACAGCAGGGCCGGATAGTCCGCCGGTTGTTCGCCAAAGCCGGTGATGGCGGCGGTCGGTTCACCGTCGGCGGCCACCAGGCCACCCTGTTGTTGGAGAAACGCAATCCAGTCGGTCATGGGGTATTGGCTGTCCGGGTGAAGTTGGCCAGATATGGTAGTGAGTTCCCCGGGACGGTTCCACTATAATGCCCGAACATCGTTTTGTTGGAATCCGTCATGGATAGAAATCGCCTGTTTTGGGCAAGTCGCCGGGGTATGCTCGAACTGGATCTTATCCTCCTGCCGTTCATCGACCAGATCTATCCCGAGCTCGACGACAGTGACAAGGAGCGTTACCACCGCCTGTTGGATTGCGAGGATCAGGATTTGTTCACCTGGTTCATGCGCCGCGAAGACCCGGAGGATGCGGACTTGCTCCGCGTCGTGCAGATCGTCCGTGACACCCGCCACCGCGTTCGCTGAATGTTCCCTCGCGCCATCGCCACGGCAGTGGCTGCTGCTGGTCGGTGGTCACGCTCTGGCAGCTGGCCTGCTGGCATTCGCCAACTTGCCATGGTGGCAGTTTGGCGCAGTCGCTCTGCTGGTGCTGGCGAATCTCGGCTGGCAGGCGCGCGCGTTCGGCGAGCGGCGCAGTTGGCGCCTGTGCCACGACGATGGCAACTGGAGCCTGGTCGACCGCGATGGCAGGAGCGTGCCGGTATGCTGCCGGGTGCGTTACCTGGCCCGCTGGCTGCTGGTGTTTGAGCTGGATGATGGCTGTCGCCGTCGCCAGGTGGCGCTGATGCGCGACGGTTGCGCTGCGGAGGGTTGGCGCCAGTTCCATGTGCTGGCCCGCGGGCTGGTCCGTGCGGGGCGGGGAGAGGGCCGGTTCAGGGCCGGCTGACGATGATGTCCTGGGCGGCGTAGTTGATCGGCACCAGAATCGTGTCCTGGGCGACCGGCGATTGCTCGGGATAATCCAGGGTGTAGTGCAGGCCGCGGCTCTCCTTGCGCTGCTGGGCGGAGCGGATGATCAGCTGCGCCACCAGCGCCAGATTGCGCAGTTCGATCAGGTCGCGGCTGATCTTGTAGTTGCTGTAGTACTCGTTGATTTCCCGCATCAGCATCTTGATGCGGTGCTCGGCCCGCTCCAGCCGCTTGCGGGTGCGCACGATGCCCACGTAGTCCCACATGAAACGGCGCAGTTCATCCCAGTTGTGGGAGATCACCACATCCTCGTCGGAATGGGTTACCCGTGATTCATCCCAGGGCGGCGCCTGCTCCGGTGGCGGCACGGTGTCGATCACCTGGCGGATATGCCCGGCGGCGGACCAGCCGAACACCAGGCATTCCAGCAGCGAGTTGCTGGCCATGCGGTTGGCGCCGTGCAGGCCGGTGGAGGCGGTCTCGCCGATGGCGTAGAGATTCTTGAGATCGGTGCGTCCCTTGAGATCGGTGAGCACGCCGCCGCAGGTGTAATGGGCGGCGGGCACCACCGGCACCTGGTCGCGGGCCATGTCGATGCCGTATTTCAGGCATTCCTCCCAGATAGTGGGGAAGTGGGACCTGATGAATTCCGGACTCTTGTGGGTGATGTCGAGATACACGCAGTCGCTGCCCAGGCGTTTCATCTCGTGGTCGATGGCGCGGGCCACGGTATCCCGGGGGGCGAGCTCGGCCAATTCGTGGAAGCGCGGCATGAACCGCTCGCCGTCGGGCAGCCGCAGGTAGGCGCCTTCGCCGCGCAGCGCCTCGGTGAGCAGAAAGGCCTTGGCATCGGGGTGGAACAGGCAGGTGGGGTGAAACTGGTTGAATTCCATGTTGGCCACCCGGCAGCCCTTGCGCCACGCCACGGCGATGCCATCGCCGGAAGCGCCGTCGGGGCTGCTGGTATAAAGATAGACCTTGCTGGCGCCACCGGTGGCAAGCACCACGCATTTGGCCTGAAAGGTGCTCACCCGATCGTTGGCGCGGTCCAGCACGTAGGCGCCGCTGCAGCGCAGCTTGTGGCTGTTGCGGTCGGACTGGGTGATCAGGTCGACGATGATGTGGTCTTCGAAGATGTCGATGTTGGGGTGGTTGACCAGTTTATCGGTCAGCGCGCTCGACACCGCCCTGCCGGTGGCGTCCGCGGTGTGGAGGATGCGGCGGTGGCTGTGGCCGCCTTCGCGCGTCAGGTGGAATTCCCCGGTGCTCTGGTCGCGGGTGAAATCCATGCCCATCTGCACCAGCCAATCGATGACCGCGGGGCCGTTTTCCACGGTGAAGCGCACCGCGTCTTCATGACACAGGCCGCCGCCGGCCACCAGGGTGTCCTGGATATGGGATTCGATACTGTCCTCGTCGTCGAGTACCGCCGCCACTCCGCCCTGGGCGTACCAGGTGGAGCCGGAGTTGACGGAGCCTTTGCTCAGCACCGCGACCCGGTAGTCGTCGGCCAGCCGCAGGGCCAGGCTCGCACCCGCCGCGCCACTGCCGATTACAAGAACATCGTGCTGATAGGGCTTGTTCATGGCAAAGGGTTTCTGTCTCTTCCCGGGAGGCGGCATGATAGTATAGCGCCTCAACAAAACCCAGAGGGCAGCGAACTTGTCCCGGGTTTGATGGTCTAGCCTTGCGGTCCAGATCTCGAAGAATTTTTGTGAGGGGAGAAGCGGATGGACGCCGACCAGGCGCCTGATTCGGATAAACAATTGGTGGAGCGCGTCCAGAAAGGCGACAAGCGGGCGTTCGACCTGCTGGTGCTCAAGTACCAGTACAAGGTCCACGCCATTGTCAGTCGCTTTGTCCGGGACTTCGATGAAGTCAACGATGTGGTGCAGGAGGCCTTCATCAAGGCCTACCGGGCGATCGGCAACTTTCGCGGCGACAGCCAGTTCTACACCTGGCTGTACCGCATCGCGGTCAATACCGCCAAGAACTACCTGGTGGCCCGCAACCGCCGGCCGCCGGCCAGTGATGTCGATGTGGAGGATGCCGAATTCTATTCCGGCAGCGACCTGCTCAAGGACGTCGACAGCCCCGAGAACCTGCTGTTTCGCGACGAGTTGCAGAAAGTCGTGACCGACGCCATCGAGAATTTGCCGGAAGATCTGCGCACCGCGGTCACTTTGCGGGAATTCGATGGTCTCAGCTACGAGGATATAGCCACCGTGATGAACTGCCCGGTGGGTACCGTGCGCTCGCGGATCTTCCGCGCCAGGGAGGCGATCGACCAGCGAATCAAGGCGTTGATGGGTGAAAATGACTGAGGTGGTGGTGCCACGGAACCTGGGCGGGTTTTGGCGGTCAGACCGGACAGTGAATTTGAAAGCGGCCCCGATGGCTCTTGTAGAGCCCGGGGTTGGCGTTAGAATGGGCAAGAGTGCCAAATGAGGAAACGTGCCAATGGGCGACTCCGATAAGCGAATCCATGAAACCCTCTCCGCGCTGATGGATAACGAAACCAGCGAGTTGGAGACCATGCGGCTTCTCAAAAGCATGGAGAGCGATCCACAATTGCGGGATTCCTGGCATCGCTACCATCTTGCCGCCGCCGCGATTCGCGGAGAGCTGCCGGCGAGGCGGGTCGACCTGTCGGCGCGCATCAGCGCGGCCATTGCCGACGAGAAATCCCCCCGGCCTTCGCTTCACCGCTTCTTCCAACCCTTGTCGAAAGTCGCCGTGGCAGCCACCGTGGCCGCTGTGGCGGTGCTCGGTGTGCAGCAGTTCCAGTTGGCCGGCCTCGGTGGTGACGGTGTCGGCGGCGACAGCCCGGCCCAGGTAGCCGGCGCGGCGCCAGTCGACGGCGCCTCGGGGCCGCAGTTCCAGCTGCCGTCGGGCTTCGACCTGCCGCCGGTCACGGGGCGAATGGCCAGCACCGACAGCAAGTACGCCATCGAGCCGCGCCCGGTGACCATCATGCAGCAGGTGCAGCCCGATCTGGAAACCCAGCAGGCGATCCAGCTCTACCTCAATGGCATGATGAAGCGCCATACCGAAAAGGCTTCGGCCAACGCCAGTCAGGGTATGCTTCCTTATGCGCGGCTGCCTCAAGAGGTCGATAATGCCCGCTAGGGTATCGCCCTTGCCCAAAACCATTCTCATTCTCTCCCGCGTTGCAGTCAGGTGGCTGGCGATGCTGGCTGTCCTGGCGCTGGGTTCCACCGCCAGCGCGGACAACGATGTGGACACCAGCCAGATGCTCGGCACCATGGCCGAGGCCAGCCGCCAGCTCGATTACCAGGGGATATTCACCTACGAATACGCCGGTGTGCTGAAGTCGGTGAGAGCGACCCATGTGGTGCGGGACGGTGTGGAGTACCAACGCTGGTCCTACCTCAACGGCCCCAGCCAGGAGATCCTGCGGCACGGGCAGGCTGGCTGCCCGACAGGGTTCGATCGCGCGATGCGCGACCTCCAGCCGCAACCCGTTATCGACTACCAGCAGTTGGCCAGCTACTACGAAGTGCATCTGCGCGGCGAGGATCGTGTCGCCGACCAGGACGTGTGGGTGATCCATCTCGTACCCCTCGATCCTTTCCGCTATGGCTATGTGTTTGCCATCGACAAGCGCAGCGGCCTGTTGTTGCAGTCACTGCTGCTCGATGGCGGCAAGCGGGTGCTGGAGCGCTTTCAGTACATGGATGTGAGCTACGGAGTCGATCGGGAGCTGGCCGAAGAGTTGATCGCCGCAGCCACCGAGCGCGGAGTGACGGCGAGCTGCGCGGCCACCGCGAATGGCGCCGCGGGCGTGTCGGGATGGCAGGTCTCCTGGCTGCCGCCGGGATTTCAACTGATGGGTCGCGAGATGGATGGCCACGGCGTCGAAACCCTGCTGTTCAGCGACGGCCTGTCGGTGTTTTCGATATTTTTCGACCCTCATCAGGGTGGGCAACTTCCGGAAGTCCAGGCCCAGCGGGGAGCCACTGTGGTCCAACTGGTGCGAATCGAGGCCCGGGGACGCGACCACCTGGTGTCTGTGGTGGGCGAGATACCTCTGGAAACCGCCCAGCGGGTGGCGAGCCGCATTGAATTTGCCGGTCGCGAGTAGGGTGCCGGGGAGACGCGATGCTTGAAGAACAGGGCAGGGTCGTGGCCATCGAGTCGGATGCGCTGTGGGTCGAGACCATCCAGACCTCTACCTGTGGTGCGTGCCGGGCGCGCTCCGGCTGTGGCCAGCGGGTGCTGGCCGGGGTGCTGGGCAGCGCTTCCACCTTGAGGGTTTCAATGGGCGCGCGCGCGCCGCAGGATTTTCGCCTCGACCAGCAAGTCACCATAGGGATTCCCGACCATGTCGTGGTTGCCGGCTCCCTCGCCGTTTATCTGCTGCCGCTGCTGGCCATGCTGGTCTGCGCCGGGGCAGCCACCAGGGCCGGCGCCGGCGAGCCCGGCGCAGTGCTGGCCGCGCTGCTGGGGTTGCTGGCGGGCGGGGCCCTGGTGCGGTTTTTTTCCTGGCGGGCGCGGAGCAATCCCGACCTCCAACCGCTACTGCTCGACGGCGAGACGCCGCGCGCAGCTTCCGTTTTTCAGTGAAAATCGAGTAATGACCATGTTGAGAAAACTATCGCTTTTATGGCTGCTGGTGCTCTTTCAGGCCGGCCTGGCACAGGCCGACCTGCCGGACTTTGCCGATCTCATCGAGGAGACGTCTCCGGCTGTGGTGAAGATCAACACCGTGCAGAAGGTCGCCGGCGGCGGCCGGATGATGATGCCCCCGGGCCAGCAGGTGCCGGAGATTTTTCGCGAGCTTTTCGAGCAGCGCGGCATGCCGGAGCGCAATGCGTATTCCATGGGGTCCGGCTTTATCATTTCCGGCGACGGCTACGTGCTGACCAACAACCATGTGGTGGATGGCGCCAGCGAGATCTCGGTGCGCCTCAGCGATCGCCGTGAGTTCAGCGCCGAGGTGGTGGGCACCGATCCCCGTTCCGACCTGGCGTTGCTGAAGATCGATGCCGGCGGGCTGCCGGTGGTGAAGCTCGCCGCCCCCGACAAGCTTCGGGTCGGTGAATGGGTGGTGGCGATCGGCTCGCCATTCGGCCTCGACTACTCTGCCAGCGTCGGCATCGTCAGTGCCATCGGCCGCAGCCTGCCCACCGACAAGGGCGAGAACTACGTGCCCTTCATCCAGAGCGACGTCGCCATCAATCCCGGTAATTCCGGGGGGCCGCTGTTCAATCTGCAGGGCGAGGTGGTCGGCATCAACTCCCAGATCTATACCCGCACCGGCGGCTCCATCGGCCTGTCATTCGCCATCCCGGTCAGCGTCGCCATCGACGTGGTCGACCAGCTGAAGGAGAAGGGCAGGGTCGAACGGGGTTGGCTCGGTGTCTATATCCAGGAAGTCGACAAGAATCTGGCCAGCTCTCTCGGCCTCGACAAGCCCCAGGGTGCGCTGATCGCCCAAGTCATCGCCGACAGTCCCGCGGAGAAGTCCGGCCTCAAGCCCGGTGATGTGATCATCCGTTTCAACGACCGGGTGATCAGGGAGTCCGGCGATCTGCCCCACCAGGTCGGTTTGCTGCCCCCCGGCGGCAAGGCCGATGCCGAGTTGATCCGCGAAGGCAAAAAGCGCACCCTGGCGATAACCGTGGGCTCGTTGCCCGAGGGTGAGAACGACCAGGCATCCACCGGTGCCGGCGGCGATGTGCTCGGCCTGTCGTTGCAGAATCTCGACCAGGAAACCAGCGCCGCCCTCGGTATCCGCGGCGGCGTGGTGATCGACAATGTCGCGGCCGGATCGCCCGCCCAGAGCGCCGGCTTGCTCCCTGGGGATATCATCGTCCAGCTCGGCAATGCCCGTATTACCAGCGTCAAGGACTACACCCTGATCCGCGGCAAGATTCCCAAGGGCACCCCGGTGCTGGTGCGCTTCCTGCGCCAGGGGCAGTTTATCTTCCGCACCATCCAGATCGCCCCCTGAGTGTCGGCCGGCAGGAGGATTCCTGCCGGCCCTTCTCCTCGCGCCTGCGCCGGAATCCATGGCGCGGAGGGCCCAAATCCGCTAGACTGCGCGTCGCTTTACGCCTTGTAAATCATGGGAATTTCATCGCACGTGTCAGACCTCAGCCATATCCGCAACTTTTCCATCATTGCCCATATCGATCACGGCAAGTCGACGCTTGCCGACCGGTTCATCCAAGTGTGTGGCGGCCTCAGCGAGCGGGAGATGGCCGCACAGGTCCTCGATTCCATGGATATCGAGCGGGAGCGTGGTATCACCATCAAGGCCCAGAGCGTGACCCTTGATTACCGGGCGCGCGATGGCAAGATCTATCAGCTGAACTTTATCGACACCCCGGGCCACGTCGATTTCTCCTACGAAGTGTCGCGGTCGCTCGCCGCCTGCGAAGGAGCGCTGTTGGTCGTGGATGCCGCCCAGGGGGTCGAGGCTCAGTCGGTCGCCAATTGCTACACCGCGATTGCCCAGGGGCTCGAGGTGCTCCCCGTGCTCAACAAGATGGACCTGCCGCAGGCGGAGCCGGAACGGGTCAAGACCGAAATCGAGGACATTATCGGTCTCGACGCCAGTGAGGCGGTGCCCTGCAGTGCCAAGTCCGGCATGGGTATCGACGATATCCTGGAGCAACTGGTGGCCAAGGTGCCGCCCCCGGAAGGCGATGTGGATGCCCCTCTGCAGGCGCTGATCATCGATTCGTGGTTCGATAACTATCTGGGCGTGGTGTCGCTGGTGAGAGTCAAGAACGGCACCCTCAAGGTCAAGGACAAGATCATTACCAAGACCATCGGCAAGCCCCAGGTGGTCGACAGCGTCGGTGTGTTCACGCCGAAGCGCAAGGAGACCGGGGTGCTGCGCGCCGGTGAGGTGGGTTTTGTGGTCGCCGGCATCAAGGATATCCACGGCGCCCCGGTGGGAGACACCTTCACTCTCAGCAACACCCCCGATACCCCGGCCCTGCCGGGCTTCCAGCAGGTCAAACCCCAGGTTTACGCCGGCATGTTTCCGGTCAACGCCGACGATTTCGAAGATTTCCGCGAGGCGCTTGCCAGGCTCACCCTCAACGATGCCTCGCTGTTCTATGAGCCGGAAAGTTCCGACGCGCTCGGCTTCGGCTTTCGCTGTGGTTTCCTCGGCATGTTGCACATGGAGATCATCCAGGAGCGGCTCGAACGGGAGTACGACCTCGACCTGATCACTACCGCGCCGACGGTGGTGTACGAGGTCGTCAGGAACAGCGGCGAAGTGATTCATATTTCAAACCCTTCCGATCTGCCGGACCCGGGCGCCATCGAAGAGATGCGCGAGCCGATCTGCGAGGCCAGCATCCTGGTGCCTCGTGACTATGTGGGCAACGTCATTTCCCTGTGCGTCGAGAAGCGCGGTGTTCAGAAGGATATGCAATTTGTCGGCGGCCAGGTCTCGCTGGTCTATGAGCTGCCGATGAGTGAGGTGGTGATGGACTTTTTCGATCGCCTCAAGTCGGTGAGCAGGGGCTTTGCCTCCCTCGATTACGGCTTCCGCCGGTTCCAGTACGCGCCCCTGGTAAGGCTGGATGTTTTGATCAATGGTGATAAAGTGGACGCTCTGGCGCTGATCGTGCATCGTGAAAGCGCCCACTCGAAAGGGCGCCAGCTCACCGAAAAAATGAAGGAGCTGATCCCCCGGCAGATGTTCGACGTCGCCATCCAGGCGGCTATCGGCGGCCATATCATTGCCCGGACCACGGTGAAGGCGCTGCGCAAGAATGTCCTCGCCAAGTGCTACGGCGGCGATATATCCCGTAAAAAGAAACTGCTCGAAAAGCAGAAGGCCGGGAAAAAGCGCATGAAACAGGTCGGCAACGTGGAAATCCCCCAGGAAGCCTTCCTGGCAGTACTGAAGACGGATGGTTGATTGAATGGATATTAATTTCCCCCTCATCCTGGTGATCCTGACCCTGGTCAGCGGTTTGATGTGGGTGCTCGACAAGCTGGTGCTGCGCCGGCGACGCGGCGAGTCTCCGGCACCGTTCTATGTGGAGTATACCGCGCCGTTCTTCCCCGTACTGTTGGTGGTGCTGGTGCTGCGCTCGTTCCTGGTCGAACCGTTCCAGATCCCCTCGGCCTCGATGGTGCCTACGCTCCAGGTCGGGGATTTCATCCTGGTCAACAAGTTTTCCTACGGCCTCAGGGTGCCCGTCACTCAGACCAAGATCATCGATGTCGGCCAGCCCCGGCGGGGCGACGTGATGGTGTTTTTCCCGCCCGGTGACTCCCGCTACTTCATCAAGCGGGTCATCGGCCTTCCCGGGGACCACGTCCAGCTGTTCGACAACCAGTTGTTCGTCAACGGTGAAAAAATCGAACAAAGGCGGATACGCACGCCCTATCTGGCCGGTTACGGCTATGATATCGTGGAGGAAAATATCGAAGGTGAGCGCCATCTGATCCGCAAGCACCGGGTTCCCGGGCGCCTCGGCCGGCGCATTTCCGTGGTCGTTCCCGAAGGCCATTACTTCATGATGGGCGACAACCGGGACAACAGTAGCGACAGTCGTGTCTGGGGGCCGGTGCCGGAGGCCAATATCGTCGGCAAGGCGTTCGCCATCTGGATGCACTGGGATGATTTCTTCAGTTTGCCAAGCTTCGATCGAGCGGGAAAAATTCGCTAGATAACGCAGCGAGGAACCAGCCACATGAAGCGTCTCCGATGAATAATCGCTACCAGTGTGGGATGTCGTCGCTGAGCATGCTGATGCTGTTTGCCGCCCTGGGCTTTGTGCTGCTGGCGCTGTTTCGGGTGGGGCCGCTGTACCTCGACGATTACTTTGTCGGCGCGGCACTGGACTCCATGCGCGAGGAAAATATCGACCAACTCAGCGATGGCGATGTGAGACGCAAACTGCGGGATTATTTTTCCATCAATAATATTCGCGACATCGACGTGCGCACGGTCGATATCGAGCGCAGCGCCCGCGGCACGCTGATCAAGGTGGATTACGAGAAGCGGGTGGGCTTGCTCGGCAACGTCGATGTGGTGGTGACCTTCACCAATCATCTCAATTCCGCTGATTACTAATGACTATCGACCTCAAGCGCCTGTCGACGCGCCTCGGCTACCAGTTCAAAAGTGAGGAGCTGTTCGTCCAGGCGCTGACCCACCGCAGCGCCGGCCCGGTCAATAACGAGCGGCTGGAATTTCTCGGCGACGCGGTGCTGAGCGCGATTGTCGCGCAATGGCTGTTCGAACGTTTCACCGACGCCAGTGAAGGTGAGTTGACCCGGCTGCGTTCATCGCTGGTGAGGGGCGATACCCTCGCCGAGGTGGCGAAGGCGCTGGATCTCGGGGCCTGCCTGACCCTCGGCGGCGGCGAGCTAAAAAGCGGCGGCCAGCGCCGGGAGTCGATCCTTGCCGACGCCCTTGAGGCCATTATCGGCGCGATCTATATCGAGACCGGTATCGAGTGCTGCCGCGAGCGGATACTCGCCTGGTTTGGCGAACAACTCGACGGCATCGCCCTCGGCAGCAGTGACAAGGACGCCAAGACCCGCCTTCAGGAATACCTGCAAAGTCGCGGCAAGCCATTGCCGGTGTACCACGTGGTATGTACCGAGGGCGATCCCCACAACCAGATATTTACCGTCTCCTGCACCATTCCCGGCGTCGACCACAGCGTCGAGGCCAAGGCGTCGAGCCGCAAGAAAGCGGAAAAGCGCGCCGCGGAGCAGGCTCTCTCTCTTCTCATGCGAGCATAAGATGTCCACCACGACTTTCTGCGGTTACGTTGCCATCGTCGGCCGCCCCAATGTGGGCAAATCCACGCTGCTCAACCACCTGCTGGGCTTCAAGCTCAGCATCACCTCGCGCAAGCCCCAGACCACGCGCCACAACGTGCTTGGCATCCTCACCGAGGGCGATCACCAGATTGTGTTCGTCGACACCCCGGGCATCCACGTCGGCCAGAGCAAGGCGCTCAACCGCTATATGAACAAGGTGGCCGGCAAGGCGATCAGCGATGTCGATCTGGTGGTGTTCGTGGTCGATGGCGACAAGTGGACCGACGCGGATACCATCGTCGCGGAGCGCGTCGCCAGGGTGGACGTGCCGGTCATCGTGGTCCTCAACAAGGTCGACAGGGTCGAGGACAAGGCGTCGCTGCTACCGCGGATCGAACAGCTTGCACAATTGCTGCCCGCGGCCCGGATCATGCCCGCTTCGGCACTTCACGGCCACAACCTCGATGCCCTGAAAGAGGCGATCAGTGAGCAGATCCCCGAGGGTGTTCATTTTTTTCCCGAGGATCAGATCACCGATCGCAGCGAGCGTTTTCTGGCCGCCGAACTGGTGCGGGAAAAGATCACCCGCCAGTTGGGGGCCGAACTGCCCTATGAAGTGGCCGTCGAGATCGAGGAGTGGCGGCGAGAGGAGGCGGTACTGCATATCAGCGCGCTGATCATCGTCGAGCGCGAGGGCCAGAAAAAGATCATCATCGGTGAAAAGGGCGAGCGCCTGAAAAAAATCGGCCAGCAGGCCCGGCTCGATATGGAAAAACTGTTCGACAGCAAGGTGATGCTCAAACTCTGGGTCAAGGTGCGCAGCGGCTGGTCGGACAGCGAGCGTGCGCTGAAAAGCCTCGGCTACCATGACAGCTGACGATCTCGGCTACGTTCTCCACTCCCGCCCCTACCGGGAGACCAGTCAACTGGTGACCCTGTTCAGTGCTGCCCATGGCCGCTTCAACGCTGTCAGTCGCGCCAGCCGCCAGCAGCGCGGCGGCAATCCGCTGCGGCCGTTTTGTGCCTTGCGGCTGGGCTGGCGGGGTAAATCCGAACTCAAGACCTTGTCCCTGGCCGAGCCCCTCCGCTCACCTTTTTTGTTCGCTGGCGCGCGGCTCTACGTGGGGCTGTATCTCAACGAGTTGCTGGCGCGCCTGCTGCACGAACACGAACCCCACCCCAAGCTGTTCGAGCGCTACGACAAAACCCTGGATATCCTCGCCCAGGATGGCGAAATCGAGCCGGTGCTCAGGTTTTTCGAACTGGCCCTGCTCGACGACCTCGGCTACGGCCTGCAGCTTGATATCGACATGGACAGCGGCACCGAGGTGGAACCGGAGCTGCACTATGTATTTCTTCCCGGTGAAGGCGTCAGGCTGCACCAGCCGGGGGACCGCGGGCTGGCGGTGTTCAGCGGCGGCCACCTGCTCGCCATTGCCGGCATGCGTCTCGACGACCCGCCGACGCTGCGCGCCGCCAAGCAGTTGACCCGCCTGGCCCTGGAACCGTATCTTGGCAACAAGCCGCTGCTCAGCCGCGAACTGTTTCGCGGCGGCGAGAGGCGAGCGGAGGAGCAGTCATGATCCGCGGCCTAGGGACCGACATGGTGGAAATAGCCCGCATCGAACAGGCGCTTGCCCGCCGCGGTGAACGCTTTGCACGGCGGATACTGGGGCCGGAGGAATACGCCGCCTTCGTTGCCAGCGGCTGGCGCGCCTGCCATCTCGCCAAACGTTTCGCGGCCAAGGAGGCGGCGAGCAAAGCCCTGGGGACCGGTATCGGCCGCGTGTCCTGGCACGATATCGAGGTGCTCAACGACCCGCAGGGCGCGCCATACCTGAGGTTTCACCGCAACGCGGCGGCGAGAATGGCGGAACTCGGGGCATCGACGGCCTGGCTCAGCCTGAGTGACGAAGGAGGGCTGGCGCTGGCGTTTGCGCTGGTCGAGGGCGGCCTTGAGCCGAGCTCATAACGAACGACTATAAGACTATTCCAACCTGGTCAGCGGCGTCGCGGCCGCTGAAAAGACAAATGGCACTACTGGCTTTAGAATAGCGCCTTTGGCCAACAGTCGGATTCCCATGGATTTTCCCACGATCGAAGCAACTATCGGCAATACTCCTCTGGTGCGGCTCCAGCGGCTGCCGGGCGATACATCCAATACCCTGCTGGTCAAGCTGGAAGGCAACAACCCCGCGGGTTCGGTGAAAGACAGGCCGGCTCTGGCGATGATCGCCTACGCCGAAACGCGCGGCCAGATCCGCCCCGGCGACACCCTGATCGAGGCCACCAGTGGCAACACCGGGATCGCCCTGGCCATGGCGGCAGCCATCAAGGGCTACCGGATGATCCTGATAATGCCCGATAACGCCACCGAAGAGCGCAAATGGGCGATGACTGCCTACGGCGCCGAGCTGATCCTGGTCAGCCAGGAGGAGGGCATGGAAGGCGCGCGCGACCTCGCCCTGCAGATGCAGCGCGAGGGCCGCGGCGCGGTGCTGGACCAGTTCAACAATGCTGACAACCCGCTGGCGCACTACGAGAGTACAGGTCCGGAGATCTGGCAGCAGACAGGGGGTGGCATCACCCATTTCATCAGTTCAATGGGCACCACCGGCACCATCATGGGAGTTTCCGCCTATCTCAAGGAACAAAACCCGGCAATTGAAATCATAGGCCTTCAGCCCGCTGAGGGGGCCAGCATTCCCGGCATCCGTCGCTGGCCGGCGGCCTACCTGCCGGGGATTTTCGACCGGGCGAGGGTCGATCGGGTGCTGGACATTTCTCAGCAGGAGGCCGAGCACACCATGCGTGAACTGGCGCGCCGCGAGGGGATTTTTGCCGGGGTATCATCCGGCGGAGCGGTGGCCGCCGCGCTGCAGATTTCCGCCGAGGTCGAGAATGCCTGTATTGTCGCCATCATCTGCGATCGTGGCGATCGTTATCTGTCGTCGGGTGTCTACACTTTATAACGCAGTACTTGCGACTGTATCGCAGCATCCTGCGGTCAATCCGGGGAACAGGGTTCATGGTTAAAACGCGTGAAGTGCATAACATTCATCACGGCGACAAGGTGGATGTGGATCGCTGGGCCAGGCATATCGCCGAAAAATCCGGCCTGTCGACGGAGCTCGAAGCGGTATTGCGCGAGGCCTGCGAACTTGCCATAGAGATCGAAAACCGCAATGTTGCCGAAGGCCGGCAGTGGAATCCCAGTGTCAGCAGTTTTCTCACCGGGCTGGAGATGGCCGAAATCCTCGCCGAACTCGGCCTTTCCGACGAGGGGTTGGTGGCGGCGGTGCTCTATCGCCCGGTGCGGGAGGGCAGCCTGGATATCCAGGCGGTGGAGAAACGTTTCGGCCAGGAGGTGGCCACGCTGATCCGCAGTGTCCTGCGCATGGCGGTGATCTCGACCCGGCGCAGCGATTCCGAGCGCGGCGTACTGGGCTTCGACGCCGAACGGCAGGCCGCCAAGGTGCGCGAGATGCTGGTGTCGATCATCGATGACGTGCGCGTCGCGTTGATCAAACTGGCGGAGCGTACCTGCGCGATCCGCACCATCAAAACCGCGCCGGCGGAACGCCAACTGCGGGTTGCCCGGGAAATATTCGATGTCTACGCGCCCCTTGCCCACCGGCTGGGGATCGGGCATCTCAAATGGGAGCTCGAAGATCTCGCTTTTCGCTACCTGGAGCCTGTCGAATACAAGCGCATCGCCAAGCTGCTGGCGGAGCGGCGCATGGACCGCGAGCACTATATCGAAGAACTGATGACGACTCTCAAGGGCGAACTGGCCCGGGTCGGTATTGCCGGCGACGTCAGCGGGCGCGCCAAGCATATCTACAGCATATGGCGGAAGATGCAGAACAAGGATGTCAGTTTTTCGAAAATCTACGATATTCGCGCGGTGCGGGTGCTGGTGCCGACGGTGGCTGACTGCTACACCCTGCTCGGGATCGTGCACAGCAAATGGCGCAACATTCCCGATGAGTTCGATGATTACATCGCCGCGCCAAAAGAGAACGGCTACCGCTCGCTGCACACCGCGGTCATCGGCCCGCGCAGCCGCATCGTTGAAATCCAGATTCGCACCTATGAGATGCATGAAGAGGCGGAATTCGGCATCTGTGCCCATTGGCAGTACAAGGGCAGTGATTCGGTTTCGTCCACCGAAAGCTACGAGTCCAAGATTGCCTGGTTGCGCCAGGTACTGGAATGGCATGACGAAATCGGCAGTGAGGATCTCAAGGATCTGTTCAAGCACGAAGGCTCGCCGGATCGCATTTATGTATTCACCCCGGAAGGACACGTCGTCGACCTGCCGCCGGTGTCGACACCGCTCGATTTCGCCTATCGTATCCATACCGAGGTCGGGCACCGCTGCCGGGGCTGTAAAATCAATGGCCGCATCGCGCCTTTGAGCACGATCCTGCACACTGCCGACCAGGTCGAAATCATTACCGGCAAGCAGGAGTCTCCCAGTCGCGACTGGCTGTCAGCGACCTCCGGCTACTTGCATACGGCAAGGGCCAGGGCCAAGGTGCAGCAATGGTTCCGCCGTCAGGATCAGGGCAAGAATATCGTCGCCGGCAAAGCCATGCTCGATCGCGACTTTCGCCAGTTGGGCGTCAAGAACATCGACCTCGACCTGCTGGCGGAAAAGTTCAATAAAAAAGGGGCGCACGGCCTCTACGCCGCCGTTGGCGCCGGAGAGATCAGTGTCGAACAGGCCATCCGTTCGGCGCGCGCCCAGATCGTGCGCGACGGTGATCGTGCCGCGCTGGTGCGAAAACGTCCGCGGGCAACGCGGTATGGCGACTCCCGGTTCTATATTTATGGGGTGGGAGACCTGCTTACCCGCGTTGCCAAGTGTTGCAGTCCTTTGCCGGGCGACGAGATCGGTGGTTTTATCACGTCAGGGCGCGGCGTTACCATTCACCGCCAGGACTGCGGCAGCCTGCTACGCCTCAAAGCACAGCATCCGGGACGGGTGCTCCAGGTCAGCTGGGGCGGCGAGCCCTCGGTGGTCTATTCGGTGCCATTGCGGATCAGGGCCTACGATCGTTCGGGCCTGCTCAGCGACCTCACCGCGGTGATCGATCGACAAGGGCTGTCGATCTCCTCTCTCAATTCGGGCGAAGTGCGCGACGGCAAGGTGGAGGCGACGGTTTTCGTCGAGGTCAAAAGCATCGAGGAACTCCGTTTGCTGATTACCCACATCCGCAATATTCCCAATATCATCGATGTCGAACGGATCATCGAGCAGGCGAAAACGCCATGAGCAACGCCGGGCCTTACGATATCGACGATCTCCTCCAGTTGATGGCGAGGCTGCGTGATCCCGACAGCGGTTGCCCCTGGGATTGCCAGCAGGATTATCGGAGCCTGGTGGCCTACACGGTGGAAGAGGTCTACGAAGTGGTGGACGCCGTCGAGCGCAGCGACTTCGCGCATTTGAGCGAGGAACTTGGCGACCTGTTGTTCCAGGTGGTATTTTTCGCGCGGATCGCCGAACAGGAAGGGCGCTTCGATTTTGCCGCTGTGGTGGATGGTATCGTGCGCAAACTGCTCGTCCGTCACCCCCACGTATTTCCCGACGGTTCTCTCGGCAGTCGGCGCGGAGCGGATGTGGTTGCCATGGAGGAGGTCAAGGAGCAATGGGAGAATATCAAGCAACGCGAACGCCACGGCAAGGGGCATGGCCGACTGCTGGCGGACATACCGGCGGCATTGCCGGCATTGATGCGGGCGCAGAAAATCCAGAAGCGCGTCGCCAAGATCGGTTTCGACTGGGACAGTATCGACGGCGTCGTGGTCAAAACCCGGGAAGAGCTTGCCGAACTCGAAGTGGCCCTGGCGTCCGCCGATCAGGATGCCATTGCGGATGAACTCGGAGACCTGCTGTTCTGCTGTGTCAACCTCGCCCGTCATGCCGGTGGCGATGCCGAAACCCTGTTGCGCCGCGCGACGTTGAAATTCGAAGCGCGCTTTGCACAGATGGAGGTGTTGGCCGAAGCCGGGAATGCCTCGCTGGCGGACTTTGACGCCGCCGGTCTCGACGGCTTGTGGCGGGCAGTGAAAGCAAAGAGTCCCGGTCCAGCTTGAGAGCGGATCGAAACGCAGGCCAGGAGGGAGAAGGGCGACGGTTTGCCGCCGGGGCCGGGGAGAAACCGCCAGTCTTGTGCTGCCACCGATAGCGGAGGTGGCTATCTTGTGATCAATGGCATTTCGGTGTAAGGTTTCCGCCCTTCGTAATCCCCTATCCAGACAGGAAGCCCCAGGCAATGAAAATCATTCTGCTCGGCCCGCCGGGCGCCGGCAAAGGCACCCAGGCCAGATTTATTACTGATAAATATGCTATTCCCCAGATCTCGACCGGCGATATGCTCCGTGCTGCCGTGAAAGCGGGCACCGAGCTTGGCAAGAAAGCCCAAGGTATCATGGCCGCTGGCGGGCTGGTATCCGATGACATCATTATCGGCCTGGTCAAGGAGCGTATACAGCAGCCTGATTGCGTCAATGGGTTTCTTTTCGATGGCTTTCCCCGCACGATTCCCCAGGCCCAGGCACTGGTCGATGCCGGCATCGAGATCGACAGGGTGATCGAGATCGATGTCGCCGACGAGGAAATCGTTGCGCGGCTGAGTGGACGCCGGGTTCATGAGGCTTCGGGCCGTGTCTATCATGTGCTCCACAACCCGCCAAAGGTGGCGGACATAGATGATGTGAGCGGCGAACCGCTGATTCAGCGCGAAGATGATCGTGAGGAAACAGTGCGCAAGCGTCTCGGTGTCTACCACGAGCAGACCAAGCCGCTGGTGGATTTTTATCGTGGCTATGAGCGCGACGATCCCGCCAACGCACCGAAATACGCGGCTATTTCCGGTGTCGGCTCTCTTGCCGATGTCGAAAAGCGCCTGCTGGCCGCTCTCGACTGAGACAGCCAGAGCGGACGGCCCCGCGCACTGAACGTGCAGCAAAGCGCCACACAACCCTCATTATCATTCCCTCTCCCGCCACTTCCGCGCCTGCCGCGGGAGTGGCGGGCGCGGTGCCGGCCGTGCAACTGTCGGGCACGGCTTGTCACCAGGGACATGGGAACGGGAATAATCCTTTGCACTCAAACCTTGCTGCCACGCATTGCGTTGCAGGGGAATGCATCGATCGCCAACCCGTTCCAAATGGGCGCGATCGGCGGCGCTGGTGACGACTAACACGCGGCAAATAAACGACAGTGCCACCCGGCCAATATCCGAGGGGAATGTCCCTAGGGGAAAGCCGGCTCCGATAATTATCCAGGCGCAGTGAAAATACTCCTAAGACCGGCGTGCAACTGGCGGGTGTCGACCGGTCCGGTGTTTTTATCTTTGCTGGTGGTGGCTCGGCTGTGGTATCCCCCTTTGAGGTCGATATTGCAAGAATTGTCGATCTTTTTGCATTTAAAGGAGTTTATTGACAATTTTTCTTTGAAAGTTTGGAGTTTGTTGAATAAAATTCAACCACCAATCACCTTTTAGTCTTTAATTGATATATTCACCCCGGGGAGAAAACCGATGGCCAGAGTTGCAAAAAAAACAACTCCACAAGCGAATAAAGTTGCCCAGCCCAAAGCGGGCGCAGTGAAAAGAGGTGTTCGCAAAGCACCCGCGACATCTGCGCAACCCAAGTCCACGTCCCTCGTTGCCACTATTGAAAAGCAGGTGGCCGTTGCCCGCGAGAAGGAGGCCGCCGCCAAAGCCAAGCTCCAGCAGGTGCGTGAGCTCGCCGCAAAAAGTGGTACCAAGGCGTCCAAGACCGCAGTGATCAAGGCTCGCGCCAAAGCCCGCGAGGCGGCGGCTCAGGTCACTTCCCTCCGCCAGGATCTGCGCAAGGCCAAGGTTGAGCAGCGCATCGAGGAAACGCTGACCCGTGCTGCCAGCGCAGAGCAAAAAGTCGAAGCCAAGATAGCCGCTCTCGAGGCGCAGTTGGAGGCCAAGACCCGCAAGGACCTGCAGTCTGCTCTCGCCAAATTCGAAGAGAAATGGCTCAAGGCCCGCCAGGCCATCAACGTGAGGAAGTTGAAGTCGCTCGCAAAAAAGGAAGAGGGCAAGGCCAAGGCGGCGAAAAGGTCGGCCGAGACCAAGGTTAAAGAACTGAAGAAGGCATCATCCCCTGATGCGGCAAAGCCCGGTCGGCCGCGTAAAGCAGCCGCGGCCACCCCGGCGGCAAAACGCGGTCGTCCGCCCAAGGCTGCAGCGCAAACCGCCGCTCCGGCTCCTGCCCCTACCCCTGCAGCTGAGGCAAAAGCTCCTCGGGGTCGCGGCCGTCCGCCGAAAGCCAAAGCAGCCGCGACCAAACCGGCAGCCAAGCCCGCCGCAGCTGTAGCGGGTGCTCCCAAGCGTCGCGGTCGCCCGCCGAAAGCAGCTGCCACTGCCGGGAATGAATCCTGATATCCGTCCCAGCCGCGCGATGTAAACAAAAATCCCCCGCCAGCGCGGGGGATTTTTTCACACCGGCCTGCCTATGACCACGATACTTTCCATCGATACCGCCACTACCGCCTGTTCCGTGGCACTCGCGGTCGATGGCGAGGTGCGCCAGGAGTTTGTCGCCACGCCGCGGGAACATACCCGGCTGGTCCTGCCCATGGTGGACAGGTTGCTGGCCGAGGCGGGCATTGGTCTCGGCGCGGTCGATGCCCTGGCGTTTACCGCGGGGCCCGGTTCCTTCACCGGCTTGCGCATTGGTTTTGGTGTGGTCCAGGGACTTGCCTTTGGTGCCGACTTGCCGGTGATTCCGGTGTCCACCCTGGCGGTGTTGGCCAGAGTGGCTGTCAACCGGCTGCGGCCCGAAAGCGCGTTGGTGTTGCCCGCTCTCGATGCCCGCATGGGGGAAATCTATTGGGGAATTTATCGCTACCAGCGAGGTCATCTGACGGTGGTTAGCGCTGACGCAGTTGCCGCCCCCGCGGCAATTGCCCCGTCGGTACCCGACACGATCGATATCGGTGCCGGCGATGGCTGGACCCAGCTTGCCGGTTGTTTCGCCGCTGTGAGCCGGATCGATGCCGCGTTGACGCCGGACGCTGCCAGCGCCATCGATATCGCGCTGCCGCTGTATGAGGCTAATGGCGCACGATCTGTCGAAGAGGTGGAACTCAGTTATATCCGCAACGAGGTCCGCTGGAAAAAGCATACCAAAATTCGCCATACAACCAAGGAAGCCCAATGACGTTGTTTCAGGTCGTAGTGCTGGCCCTGATCCAGGGCATCACCGAGTTTTTGCCCATTTCCAGTTCGGCCCATCTATTGTTGCCTGCGCAACTGCTTGGTTGGCCGGACCAGGGGCTGGCTTTCGATGTTGCCGTTCATGTCGGCACGCTGGCTGCGGTGGTCTGGTATTTCCGCAACGATCTGCGCACTTTGATCGTCGAATGGACTACCAGCTGCGTCACCGGCAAAGGCACGGAGCACAGCCGGCTGGCGTGGGCGATCATCATTGCCACCATCCCGGCGGGACTGGCGGGGCTTGCCCTCAATGATATTGTCGAGGAACACCTGCGCACCACAATGGTGCTTGCCGTGACCACCATTGTGTTCGGTGTGCTGCTCGGGATCGCCGACAAGCGGGGTTCGCGCCGCAAGAATCTCGCCGCCCTCGGGTGGAGTTCGGCGCTGTGGATCGGCCTTTCTCAGGCGGTGGCGCTGATTCCCGGCACTTCCCGTTCAGGGATAACCATGACCATGGCGCTGGCTCTCGGCTTCGACCGCCAGGCGGCGGCGAAATTTTCTTTTTTGTTGTCGATCCCGATCATTGCCCTCAGTGGTCTCTATAAAGGGGCGGAGCTGCTGGCGCTGGAGAACGTGCCCTGGGGACAGATCGGGCTTGCCACGGCTGTTTCCGCAATCACTGCGTATTTGTGTATCCGGCTGTTCCTCAGATTTCTCGATCAGTTGGGGATGATGCCATTCGTGTGGTATCGCCTCGCACTCGGTGCTCTGTTGCTCGGCGTGGTGTGGATCGGCTAACGGCCAGGTCAATGCCGCGGAGCCATTGAGGTATACTGTCGCCCTTGCCAGATTGTGACCGAGAAACGTTCCGATGACCCATACTCCTGCCCCGGTTGACGATTCCGTCCGCGACGATTTCAATCAGCGTCTGCTGTCATTTCTCGGCGCCTCGCCAACGCCTTTTCATGCGGTCGCCAATATTGCCAAGGCGCTCGATGGCGCCGGCTTTGTTCGCCTGGATGAAAGCCGCCAGTGGCACCTGGCTGAGGGCGAGCGGTATTACTGCACCCGCAATGGCAGTTCGGTCATTGCCTTTACCATGGGCGCGGCAGCCATCGACGAGCACGGCATACGCATGGTCGGCGCCCATACCGACAGCCCGTGCCTGATGGTCAAGCCCCAGCCGGAAATCGATACCCGCGGTTATATCAAGCTTGGCGTCGAAGTGTATGGCGGCGCGCTCCTCAACCCCTGGTTCGATCGGGATCTGTCCATTGCCGGGCGGATCGTCTATCGCCTTGGTGACAGCCTGCACCAGGCCTTGGTGGATTTTGGCGAACCGGTGGCGGTGATACCGAGTCTCGCCATCCATCTCGATCGCCAGGCCAACGAAAATCGCAGCATCAACCCCCAGACGGATATTCCTCCACTGCTGTTCCAGGCAGGGGAGGGCCGGCCCAGCGACTTCCGCGAGCTGCTCGCCGCCCGTTTCCTCGCGGACCGTCCCGGCGCCGAGGTGCTCGACTACGACCTCTGTTGCTACGACACCCAGAAACCGGCGGTGGTTGGCTTGTACGGCGATTTCATCGCTTCCGCGAGACTGGATAATCTGCTCAGCTGCTTTATCGGCCTGGAAAGCATCATCGCCGCGGGCGGGCAGCAGACAGCACTGCTGGTGTGCAACGATCATGAGGAAGTCGGCAGCGCCTCGGCCTGTGGTGCCCAGGGACCGATGCTGGCTTCGGTGCTGGAGAGGATCATTCCCGAGGCCGAACGGCGCACCCGGGTGATCGGCCGTTCGTTGATGGTATCGGCCGATAATGCCCACGGTGTGCATCCGAACTTCCCCGGCAAGCACGATGAAAACCACGGGCCGGTGCTTAACCAGGGGCCGGTGATCAAAGTCAACGCCAGGCAGCGCTACGCCACCAGCGGTGTCACCGGGGCACTGTTCCGCCAGCTTGCCAGCGAAGTCGATGTGCCGGTACAGAGTTTCGTCGCCCGCAGCGACATGGGTTGCGGCAGCACTATCGGGCCGATCACCGCGAGTGAAGTGGGCGTGCCGACCCTGGATGTGGGCGTGCCGACCTTCGCCATGCACTCGATCCGCGAACTGGCCGGTGTCGCCGATGCCTGGGCATTGCGGAAAATTCTCGGCCACTTCTACAATCGGGGCGACCCCCTCGCCGTTGCCGAGCTATCTCTGTAGCGTGGACCGGCAGGCTCGCCATTCCCGGTAGTTGCATCATTGTTATCACAGTCTTCAAGGTTGGCTCATGACACAAACCCAGGAAATCTACCTCACCGGTATCACCACCACAGGCACGCCTCATCTCGGCAATTACGTGGGGGCGATTCGACCGGCGATCGATAACAGCCGGCACTCGAACCATAAAGCCTATTATTTTCTTGCGGACCTGCACGCGTTGATCAAATGCCAGGAACCGGACAAGGTCCGCCAGTCGAGCCGTGAAATTGCCGCCACCTGGCTGGCACTTGGCCTCGATACCGACAACGTGGTGTTCTATCGGCAGTCGGATATTCCCGAAATTCCCCAGCTGTCCTGGCTGCTCAGCTGTGTCGCGGCCAAGGGGCTGCTCAACCGCGCCCACGCTTACAAGGATGCGGTACAGAAAAACCAGGGCGAGGGAGAAGACCCGGACCATGGCATTTCCATGGGGCTGTTTAGCTATCCGGTATTGATGGCGGCGGATATCCTCATGTTCGGTGCGACCAAGGTTCCGGTGGGTAGAGACCAGATTCAGCACCTCGAGATGGCCCGCGACATGGCTCAGCGTTTCAATTATCTCTACGGTGAACATTTCGTCCTGCCGGAAGCGGTGGTCGATGATCATGTGGCGGTACTGCAGGGGCTGGATGGGCGCAAAATGAGCAAGAGCTACGGCAACACCATTCCATTGTTCCTCGACGAGAAACAGCTGAAAAAGCATATCAACAAGATCAAGACCAACCTGCTCGAGCCGGGCGAGCCGAAGGATCCCGACACGTCCACGGTGTTCCAGATCTGGCGGGCCTTTGCCAGCGCCGAAGAAACCGCGGCGATGCGTCGCGAGTTTGAAAACGGCATCGCCTGGGGGGAAGCCAAAAAGCGCCTGTTCGAACTGGTGGACAGCCAGCTCCGGGAGGCGCGGGATCGCTACAACCGGCTGCTCGCCGAACCCGGGCATATCGAGTCGGTGTTGCGCAGCGGTGCTGAAAAAGCCCGCGAAAGCAGCATTCCGTTCCTCGACCGCCTGAAAGGCGCGGTGGGCATTTCGGCGCTGGCCGGCTGACGCCGGCGGCGGTCGCGGCGGAGGATTCCAGGAAATCACAGGGGAATACCTTTTTCAGCTCTCCGGGTGTAAGATCCCACCCGTGGGCCGAGCGTCGCGCCGCGTGTTCAGGGGCGGGCCGCCGGACGATCGGGGCCAGTGGTCGACGGCAAGGATGCCGGAGATGTTCCCTGTCGATGCGGGCACTGCCTGCGGGTGTCATTATGTCGTGATTCATAATTACAGCGGGGCTCGACCGCCATTGCAAGCCAGTGGCCGGCGGAGCGGACAACACCGTAACCTGAAACCTTCATTGAACGGAAATATCCAGTGAACGCTCGCAACAGTTATCGATCATCGCTGAAGTATCGACTCCTCCTCGGCATCTGCTGTTTTTTCCCGCTGCTGAGCCTGGCCGCGGAGGGCGGTGGTTTTTGGCACAAAGAAAACGAACACAACCGCGCGGTCATCGACCATTCCGACTGGGACCGCCTGCTGGCCGCCTATGTGGTGGAGAGTCCCGATTCGGCGATACGCAAGTTCCGCTACCGGGACATGGACAAGAGTGCGACGCGGGCGCTCGATGGCTACCTCAAGCAATTGCAGAAGATCGACCCGCGGGAGTACAGCAAGCAGGAACAGCTGGCGTACTGGATGAACCTCTACAATGCCCTGTCGGTACAGCAGATTCTCCCCTATGTCGCCGGCAAGGACGGTGCGCAACCATTACCGGCGACGCTGTGGACCGCCAAGCAGGTCAAGGTGGCGAAGCAGAAGCTGTCCCTCCGGGATATCGAACAGGATATTCTGCGGCCGATCTGGAAGGATCATCGCATTCACTTCGGCCTCAACTGCGCCTCGATGGACTGCCCCAACATGGACGGCCGCGCCTATACCGGCGCCACCATCAGAGAACAGCTGAGAAACTCCGGCACGCGTTTTGTCAATGACGACAGTGGGGTGCGTTACGCCGACGGCAAGCTTACCGTGTCGCGCCTTTTCGACATCTACCAGCAGGACTTCGCGCCGGATACCAAAACCTTGCTGAAAGTGTTTGCCCACTACGCGGTGGATAAAAAAGCCCTTTATCTGCTGGGTTACCAGGGTGAGCTTTTCTACTCCCAGGATCTGCGTCTCAACAGTCCCTGAACAAAGCAGCCCCTGAATGTCGACGGACCGGGCGTTTTATTGTAGGTTGTAAAAACGTACAATAGCCGCCCTGTTTCCCTCACCCGTCACCCCGCCATGCAAGACCCCACCCGCAAAGCCAAGCTCGAGTTCAACAAGTTGCAGAAACGCCTGCGCCGGGAGGTGGGCAAGGCCATTGCCGATTACAATATGATCGAAGCCGGCGACAAGGTGATGGTGTGCCTGTCAGGCGGCAAGGATTCCTACGGCATGCTCGATATCCTCATGAGCCTGCAGAAGACCGCGCCAGTGGATTTCGAGCTGGTGGCGGTCAATCTCGACCAGAAACAGCCGGGGTTCCCCGAGGATGTACTGCCTCGCTACCTCGCCGGACTGGGTGTGCCTTACCACATCCTCGAGAAAGACACCTACAGCATCGTCACCGACATCATTCCCGAGAATCGCACCTACTGCGGCCTCTGCTCGCGGCTGCGCCGGGGCACACTCTACGGTTTTGCCGAGGAGATCGGCGCCACCAAGATCGCTCTCGGCCATCATCGTGACGACATCATCGAAACGCTGTTTCTCAATCTTTTCTACGGTGGCAATCTCAAGGCCATGCCGCCCAAGCTGCTCAGCGACGACAAGCGCAATATCGTCATTCGCCCGCTCGCCTATTGCACCGAGGCGGATCTCGAGGACTACGCCCGGCTGAAGGCGTTCCCGATCATCCCCTGCAACCTCTGCGGCTCCCAGGAGAATCTCCAGCGCCAGGTGATCAAGGATATGCTCAAGGGCTGGAGCCGTCAGCACCCCGGGCGGATAGAAAGTATCTTTCGCGCCGTTGGCAACGTTTCATTGTCGCAGTTGGCCGATACCCGGTTGTTTGATTTTCATAACCTTGCCATCGAGCGGGGCGCCGGCGATGGGCCCGGCGTCGAGGCGCCCGGTATCCAGGTCGTCAATCTCCACGGGTGATGACGGGGTTTTGCTCTTGCACTCCTTCTGCAGGCCGAGATCCCGATAGTTGCGGACAAAATCCCCGGTTCGCCCCCAGGGCTTGGCATGAAAGTGCTGCTGCCAGATCTGGGCCAGGCCCTCGATATCGTCTGCCGGCGGCAGGAGCCTGCCGGCCTTTCTGTAGATACACCAGGCGATCGCGGTGGCATATTTCAGGTTGCTGAGCAACTCTCCGTCCGGGTTTTCGAGAAAGCCGTGTTGGCCGGCCAGACCGCGTACCTGGCTCGCCAGCTCGGGATGATGAACCAGATAACGGTCCCACACTGTGCGGTGGGCGATCGGAGAAATGTGGTAGATGCCGAGACGGCAGTGCTCCTTGAGACAAAAGCCGAGCCCGGATTCCTGGATGGCGGTGCCCACCAGCAGGTTTTCGGCGGCCTGGGACCAGTCGTCGAGGTAGTGCAGGGTTTCCCGAATAACCAGATGGCGAAGATCATCCGCTGAAAATATCATGATGCAGCCCCTCTTGAAGCCTTGTCGAGAGGCAGGAGAGACGCTCGTTGCCGCATCGCGCCTGCCAGGCCGTTCTTGTGATTTTGCGAGCCTCTAATATGCTTAATATTTAGTGTGTTAGCCAGGTTTTATCAACCTGGATATTGAATTTTTCTGTAACCAGGCTCACAGTTTTGTACTTGCATTTCGATTTTTGGGTATTTTTGTTTAAAAAATAGCCAGATGTCGGGATTTGGCCGCTGGATTGATCCGCCAGTGCTGTCGCCGGCTATTGTCAGAAGGCCCTGATTCCACGACCGCACCTCGCTGTTGGTTGAGTTTTGCGCCTAGTTAAAGAATAATGACCGCGCTTTTTGAGCCTTGAACCCGTGTCCAGACCCTGGCTTTCCTCGGTTTGACGGGCGGTGTGCCGGCATAGGGCTCAGGCGTTATGTTGTTCCCGAGTGTGTCTCAGCAGCCATCCCTGGTGAAAACGGCCAGGCGGCGGAATTTGTCGTTTGCCGGCGAGGGGGATGAACCCTGTATCCTCGGTCGGAAACTCAAAGGCTTTCAGTTTTGTCTGTGGCTGGATTCCTGCGCGAGCAACGATGTGCTGCGATCACAAACGGGTTTGTCCTTAAACAACTGAACAGTGAAAACTAGGGTTTTTATTCATGAAGATACTTGTCGCCGTAAAACGTGTCGTTGACTACAACGTGAAGGTGCGCGCCAAAGCCGATGGTACTGCCGTCGATCTGGCCAACGTCAAGATGGCCATCAACCCCTTCTGCGAAATCGCCGTGGAAGAGGCCGTACGCCTCAAGGAAAAGGGCATCGCCACTGAAATCGTCGCTGTTTCCATCGGGCCGCAGTCCGCCCAGGAACAGATCCGCACGGCACTGGCCCTCGGCGCCGACCGCGGTATCCTGGTACAGGCCGAAGGCGACCTCGAACCCCTGGCCATCGCCAAGTGCCTGAAGAAAGTCTGCGACAACGAGCAGCCCGGCCTGGTCATCCTCGGCAAACAGGCCATCGACGGCGACAACAACCAGACTGGCCAGATGCTCGGTGCGCTCACCGGCTTTGCCCAGGCTACCTTTGCCTCGGTGCTCTCCGTCGAGAACGGCGGCGCCAAGGTGACCCGCGAAGTAGACGGCGGGCTGCAGACGCTGGCCATCAAGCTGCCCGCCATCGTCACTGCCGACCTGCGTCTCAACGAACCCCGCTACGCTTCCCTGCCCAACATCATGAAGGCCAAAAAGAAGCAGCTGGACACCGTAACCCCGGCCGACCTGGGTGTCGATGTGGCGCCCCGCACCAAGCTGCTCAAGGTCGAGCCGCCGGCTGAGCGCAAGGCCGGCATCAAGGTCGCCGATGTGGCGGAACTGGTAGACAAACTGAAAAACGAAGCGAAGGTGATCTGATGAGCATTTTGGTGATTGCTGAGCACAGCAACGACGCACTTAATCCCGCCACCCTCAACACTGTTGCCGCGGCCCAGGCCGTCGGCGGTGATATCCATGTCCTGGTTGCCGGCGCCGGCTGCGGCGCGGCCGCTGAAGCGGCGGCCCAGATCGCTGGTGTGAGCAAGGTTCTGGTGGCTGACAACGCCGCTTACGGTCATCAGCTGGCGGAAAACGTCGCCCCACTGATTGCCGAGCTCGGCAAGGACTACAGCCATATCCTCGCCGCCGCCACCACCACTGGCAAGAACGTCCTGCCCCGCGCCGCGGCGCTGCTCGACGTGCAGGCTATTTCAGAGATCAGCGCCGTGGTGTCCGCCGATACCTTCCAGCGCCCGATCTACGCCGGCAACGTGGTTGCCACGGTGCAGAGCTCGGACGCCATCAAGGTGCTGACGGTGCGCGCCACTTCCTTTGAGGCGGCTGCCGCCAGCGGTGGTTCCGCCGCCATTGAAGCGGTATCCGCGGTCCACGACAGTGGCCTGTCAGCTTTCGAAGGCGAGGAACTGGCCAAGTCCGATCGCCCCGAACTCACCGCGGCCAGCATCGTGATCTCCGGCGGTCGCGGCATGCAGAACGGCGAGAACTTCGACATGCTGTACCGCATCGCCGACAAGCTCGGCGCTGCGGTGGGCGCCTCCCGCGCCGCGGTCGATGCCGGCTTCGTACCCAACGACATGCAGGTGGGCCAGACCGGCAAGATCGTCGCTCCCGACCTGTATATCGCCGTGGGCATCTCCGGCGCCATTCAGCATCTTGCCGGCATGAAGGACAGCAAGGTGATCGTCGCCATCAACAAGGACGAGGAGGCGCCGATCTTCCAGGTGGCCGACTACGGTCTGGTGGGCGACCTGTTCCAGGTGCTGCCCGAACTGGAAGGCAAGCTGTAAGCCACTCAGCCGGCCTGGTGGCCGGCGAACACAAAAAGCCGCGCAAGTCCTGCTTGCGCGGCTTTTTGTGTTAGCGGGTAGGCGGGCCCGCACATTGCTTTCGCATTGACTGGCGCCCTGCGCCGGGGTCGGTTGCGAGCCCTGGGGTTTTGGGCCGGTGCATCCGGCGGCAAATAGCCGCTCAAATGATACCCACGTCCAGCGATGCCGCCACTGTCATGCCCAGTTCCTCGCACTGGCGGACGAAATCTTCGCGAAACTCCCCGCGGCAGGTGAGGGGTTCCTGTACCCAATGCCATTTCAGGCCGGTGACGATATTTTCCACTGCGCGCCGGGTGCCGGTGCCGTCGAGCCCGGCACGAATGTACAACGCACAGGGCAGGCCCTGCTTTCTCTCCAGTACCGGGTAGTAGATACGGTCGAAAAAATCCTTGAGGGCGCCGCTCATATAGCCGAGGTTCTCGGTGGTACCGAGAATGATGGCATCTGCGGCGAGAACATCGTCGGCAGTGGCTTCCAGTGGCGCGACATGCCTTGCGGTCACCTGCTCGATAGCGGGATGGCTGGCGCCTTTCAGCACCGCTTCCACCAACTGACGGGTGTTGGGGGAGGGGCAGTGGGCGACGATCAGCAACTGCTTTCTGGCCATGGCTGACTCGGGGAAAAATCTGCTGGATACCGCCATTGTAGGCCACCAAAGAGGTCGCGGGTACCGTTGGAGTCCGACGACCCGTGCCAGCCCCGTCGTTTTGTCTTATCCTACGTCATTTCCAACATTGGACGCTGTCGAGGAGAGTGCCATGAAAACCCGCGCCGCCGTTGCCTTTGAGGCCGGCAAACCCCTGGAAATCGTCGATGTGGATCTCGCCGGCCCGCGGGCCGGAGAAGTTTTGGTGGAGATCAAGGCTACCGGGGTGTGCCACACCGACGCCTTTACCCTGTCGGGCGACGATCCGGAGGGCGCCTTCCCCGCCATCTTCGGCCACGAAGGCGCTGGGGTGGTGGTGGACGTGGGCGCGGGGGTGAAGAGCCTGAGGCCCGGCGACCACGTGATCCCCCTCTATACCCCGGAGTGCCGGGAGTGCGACTACTGCCTGCACCCCAAGACCAACCTGTGCCAGGCGATCCGCACCACCCAGGGGCGCGGATTGATGCCCGACGGCACCAGCCGCTTTTCACTGGATGGCAAGCCCATTCTCCATTACATGGGCTGTTCGACCTTCTCCAACTACACTGTGTTGCCGGAAATAGCCCTGGCCAAGGTGCGGGAAGACGCGCCCTTCGACAAGATCTGCTATATCGGCTGCGGGGTGACCACCGGTATCGGCGCGGTCGCGTTCACCATGAAGGTGGAACCGGGCTCCACGGTGGCGGTATTCGGTCTCGGCGGCATCGGGCTCAATGTCATCCAGGGCGCGAAGATGGTGGGCGCCACCCGAATCATCGGGGTCGATCTCAATCCGGCGAAGGTGACCCTGGCCCGCCGGTTCGGCATGACCGACTTCGTCAACCCGGCGGAAGTTGACGATGTGGTGGATCATATCGTGCAACTGACCGGTGGCGGTGTGGACTACAGCTTCGAATGCATCGGCAATGTCAAAGTGATGCGCCAGGCTCTGGAGTGCTGCCACAAGGGGTGGGGCCAGAGCTGTATCATCGGTGTGGCCGGCGCCGGCCAGGAGATCGCCACCCGACCGTTCCAACTGGTCACCGGCCGGGTATGGCGCGGCTCGGCCTTCGGCGGTGCCCGCGGGCGCACCGATGTGCCGAGAATCGTCGACTGGTATATGGAGGGCAAGATCAATATCGACGACCTGATCACCCACACCATGCCCCTCGATGACATCAACCGAGCCTTCGACCTGATGCACTCCGGCGAGAGCATCCGTTCGGTGGTGCTGTATTGATGGCCGGGGCAGTGGAGCAGATCGGCAGCAACCGCTGCTTTGGTGGCCGGCAGCTGCGCTACCGCCATCGCTCGGCGGCGCTGGATTGCGACATGACGTTTTCGGTCTACCTGCCGCCGCAAGCGGAGCAGGGCCCGGTGCCGGTGCTGTACTGGCTGTCGGGGCTGACCTGTACCGATGAAAACTTCGTCACCAAGGCCGGTGCCCAGCAGCACGCCGCGGAACAGGGCCTTGCCATCGTCGCCCCTGACACCAGTCCACGGGGCGACGGCGTGCCGGACGATCCCGAGGGGGCCTATGATTTCGGCCTGGGGGCAGGGTTCTACCTCAATGCCACCGAGCAGCCCTGGGCCCGTCACTATCGGATGTACGACTATGTCGTCGATGAGCTGCCAGCCCTGATTGCGGCGAATTTTCCTGTCGATAGCGGGCGGGTGGCGATCAGCGGCCATTCCATGGGCGGCCACGGCGCGCTGACCATCGCGCTGAAAAACCCCGGTCGCTTTCGCTCGGTGTCTGCTTTTGCGCCGATCAGCTCGCCTCTTCGTTGCCCCTGGGGGCAGAAGGCCCTGGCCGGCTACCTGGGGGAGGAGCGGGCGCTGTGGCGGCAGTACGACACAGTGGCACTGCTCGCGGTGGCCACCGAACGCCTGCCGATCCTGGTGGACCAGGGCGAAGCGGATAACTTCCTGGCCGAACAGCTCAAGCCGGAGCTGCTGGAGGTCGCTGGCCGGGAGGCTGGATATCCGCTGACCCTGCGGCGCCAGCCGGGCTATGACCACAGTTATTTTTTCATCGCCACTTTTATCGGTGACCATATCCGCTTTCACGCCGGGCACCTGGGGCGCTGAGCGGACCGGAACGGAATGGAACGGCTCCGGCAGGGCGATACCCCGCGCTGTGTGGCGGCGAATGGAGCAGGCTTTGCCTGCACAAGGCTGGATGTGGTGACCCAATGACTAAAGTCGATACTGTAGACCGGATTCTGAGCGCGGCGGAAGACGAAATAACCCAGCGGGGAATCGACGGCGCGAAGCTCGAGAATATCGCCCGCGCGGCGGGCGTGACCAAGCAGTTGATCTACCACTACTTCAAGAGCAAGGATCACCTCTACAGCACGATTCTGGAAACCGCGTCGCGACGATCGCCACTCCTGGCGGACAGGGAGGTCTATCGGGACCTGGAGCCGGAGGATGCGATTCGCCATATGGTCTACACCATCTTCAGCGGATACATCGAAAATCCGAGCTATGCGACGCTGACGCTCGACCAGGGGCTGCACGACGGCGAGCATATCGGCGAGTCGGGCTCCTTCATCGTGTCGACACGGGCCTTCATCGCCGAGGTCATGGTCCCGGTGCTGGAGAGGGGCGCCGCCAGCTGTGTGTTCAAGCCGGGGCTCGATGGCGACACCGTGTTCTGGATGGTCTTCAACCTGTCGGCGGCGTGCTTTCTCAATAAGAAAATCATGTCCGAAACATCGCCTATCGATTTCGACAGCGACCAGGGCATCGCCCAGTGGCGCGAGACGACCGCGGCCTTCATTCTCGACGCCCTGCGGTAGGCCGCAACGGCCTGCCGCAGGGCGCCTCATGCGGGGCGAGTTATCACTACTCCTGACATTCGGGAATGGTCACCGCGATGCCGTCGAGGGCTTCGGTGAGGCGAACCTGGCAGCCCAGGCGACTGGTCGGCAGCCGCTCCGCGGGAGCGCCCGCCAGCATTTCGTCCTCCTCGAATGACGGCTCCGGCAGGGCGGCGGCCCACAGCTCGTCGACGTAGATGTGGCAGGTGCCGCAGCTGCAATAGCCGCCGCAGCGGCCGATGATGCCGTCGATGCCGTTGTCCGCCGCCACCTGCATGACGTTTTCGCCGGGGCTGGCGTCGATAGTCTGCGCTGAGCCGTCTTTCAATCGGTAGATTATTCTGACCACGGTATTTCTCCAGGGCGGGGGACGGAGCTGCGCGTCAGTCGACGCGCAGCTGGACCTGGAGCGGGAACCGCTCGGTGGGCATACCGCCATAGACGATGGTGGTGTCCGGGTCGGCAAGGCGGATGTCGGGGAAGAGCGCTACCAGTTGGCCGATTACCCGGCGCAGGACTTTTCGCGCCAGGATGTTGCCGATGCAGAAGTGCGGGCCGTGGCCGAAGGTGCTGATGTCCTTGGGGTCGCGGCGGATATCGAATCTCGTGGGATCGGGGTAAAAGTCCGGATCGTAGTTCGAGGCGCCCATGGAAATATGCACCACCATGCCGCGATACAGCGGCACCCCATCGACCACGCAGTCCCTGACCACGAAACGATGCCGGAAAGTGCCGAGCGAGTCGATGCGCAGGCACTCCTCGATGGCGCCGTTGAGCAGTTCGGGCTGCTGCTGCAGAAGTGCGAGTTGGTCGGGGTGCCGGCACAGCCGCAGGATGCACAGGCCGAGGGTGGCCACCACCGTGCCGAGCCCGGCGGTGAACAGCTGGATCAACACCGAAAACAATTCCTCGGTACTGATGGTTCCGTTCACGTCGTGGGCGCTGATGATGCCACCCACCAGATCGTCCCGGGGCGGCTGGTTGCGGCGCTGCTCGATCAGCCTGGCGCAGTAGTCGTAGGCCCTGTCGTAGGCGTCCATGTAGGCCTGCGGCTTGGGCGCGCCCGGCGGCACCGTGGCGACCAGCTCCAGCACGTCGGAGAACGAGGTGAATATCGTCCAGTCCTCTTCGGGTATTTCCAGCACGGTGCCCAGCAGCAGCCGGTGCATCAGCGGGGCGGCGAGATCGCCGATCATGTCGAAAGATCCGCCGGCGGTGACCTGGCCGATCATCTCGTCCACCAGGGTGTTGATGCCGGCCTCGTAGAGAGCGACGCGGCGCGGTGTGAAGCCCGGCTGGATCAGGCGGCGCAGGGCGGTGTGCTCCGGGGGATTGAATTCGGTAAGCAGCGGCAGGCCGTTGAAGTAGTCGAACATGTCGGCTCCCCAGCCAGGCTGGGGAGCGCCGCTGATGGTCTGGTACTCGGTGAACGCCCATTTCACCTGTTCGTGGCGGCAGATCACCGCGTGGGGGCGGCCGTCGATGGTCACGTAAAACGGTGGGCTTTTCGCCCACTCGAGGAACCACGGCGATGGATCGGCCTTGATTTGCTGGCCGAAAAGATCGATGTCGACGAAGCGCGACGGGTCCAGGGGCGGTATCTCGGGGATGTCGATTGCGACTCTGCTGGTCATGCCATATTCCTCGTGGTGAGCGTCATTTGGAGAATATTGGGGCAGGCCGGCGGCCGCACCTCGATCTCCGGATCCAGAATTTCTATTGCCAGCGACCGGCTGTAATAAAAATCTGCTACAGGCAAACTAGCGCCGCCTTGCCGGGCCAACAACCGGTATCGTTTGACGGTCGTTCAGGCGCACCCGGCAAGGACGGGGAGAGCAGGAGGGCAGGTATTGGTCCACTTGGGGACCGTTACGTTATAAAATGGCGCTTTTGGCCGAGCTGGCGAACTGAAGCGACTGGAGTGTTGACCATGGGTAAAGTGATTGACGGTAAAGGCTTTGCGGACCGTCTGTGTGAACAGCTGAGGGGCGAGGTGGCGGCGCTCAAGGCGAGCCGCGAACTGACGCCCTGCATCGCTGTGGTGCTGGTCGGGGACGACCCCGCCAGCCATGTCTATGTCACCAACAAGGTCAAGCGCTGCCACCAGTTGGGGATCGAATCCCGCGAGCACCGCCTGCCCGCCGCTACCGATGCAGAGGCCCTGCTTGGCCTGATCGACGATCTCAATCGCGACGACGGTGTTCACGGTATCCTGGTGCAACTGCCCCTGCCTGGCCACCTCGACGACAAGGCGGTGATCAATGCCATTCGCCCGGGGAAGGATGTCGACGGCTTTACCCTGCTCAACACCGGCGCCCTGGCGGTGGGCCAGAACCGGCTGGTGCCTTGCACCCCGCTGGGGTCGCTGATGCTGCTCAAGGATCAGCTGGGAGACCTGAGCGGCCTCAATGCCGTGGTGGTGGGACGTTCCAATATCGTCGGCAAGCCCATGGCCCACCTGCTGCTGCAGGAAAATTGCACGGTCACCATCGCCCATTCCCGCACCCGCGACCTGCCGGCGGTGTGCCGCCGGGCGGATATCCTGGTGGCGGCGGTGGGGCGCCCCCGTTTTATCAAGGGTGACTGGATAAAGCCCGGTGCCACGGTCATCGATGTCGGCATCAACCGCATCGAGGAAGATGGCCGCAACCGCCTGGTGGGAGATGTGGATTTCGCCGGCGCCATCGAGGTGGCGGGCGCCGTGACGCCGGTGCCGGGCGGCGTCGGCCCGATGACCATCGCCTGCCTGATGTACAACACCGTGGCCGCCGCCAAGGCGGCCCTCGGCATTGCCGACTGACGCCCGGCAAAACCCGGCAAGGAGTTTCGATGACCACGATCGATCAGGAACAGGGCAACTATATCCTCACCGCCAGCTGTCGCGCCGGCACCGGGGTAGTGGCCGGGGTGACCACCTTTTTGGCGCAGCGCAACTGCTATATCTGCACGCTGGAGCAGTTCGATGACGAATCCACCGACAAGTTCTTCATGCGCGCGGTATTCCGCCTGCAGGAGGGGTCGCCGGATATCGACGAGATCCGCCGCACGTTTCCCCAGGTGGCGGGCCGTTTCGACATGACCTGGTCGATCTTCGACCCCAGCGTGCCGACCCGGGTGCTGATCCTGGTATCGAAGTTCGACCATTGCCTGGCAGACCTGCTGTACCGCCAGCGCAAGGGCGATCTCAATATGGAGATCGTCGCCGTGGTGTCGAACCACACCGACCTCCAACCCATGGCGGAGAGGGACAGCGTCCCCTTCATCCACTTGCCCGTGGATCGGGACAACAAGCCCAGACAGGAAGCCCGGCTGCTGGAGATCATCACCGAAACGGGCGCCGAACTGGTTATCCTGGCCCGCTACATGCAGATTCTCTCCGATAACCTGTGCCGGCAACTGGCGGGGCGTTGCATCAATATCCACCACTCGTTCCTGCCCGGTTTCAAGGGCGCCAAGCCCTACCACCAGGCCTTCGATCGCGGCGTCAAGCTGATCGGCGCCACTGCCCATTATGTGACCGCCGATCTGGATGAAGGCCCGATCATCGAGCAGGTGGTAACCCGGGTGGATCACAATCACAAGCCTCATCACCTGGTGCGCGTCGGGCGCGACAACGAATCAATGGCCTTGGCGCGGGCGGTGAAATACCACATCGAGCGGCGGGTGTTTCTCGACAGCGGCAAGACCGTGGTGTTTCTCGGCAGTTGAGGTCCCGCTCCCCGCCTGGCGGCTTGGCGAGCCCGGCGGCAATCCGGCCTGTGGCATGATCAGCGACCCGTTCTTTTACTTCTGCGCGATCCCCGCTGTGCTGCTGTTTGGCATGGCCAAGGGGGGGCTTGGCGGTGGCCTCGCGGTGCTCTCGGTGCCCATCCTGTCCCTGGTGGTATCACCGCTGCAGGGCGCGGCGATCATGTTGCCCATCCTGATGGTGATGGATGCGGTAGCGGTGTGGAGTTTCCGCCGCGACTGGAGCCGGGCCAATATCCGCGCCACCCTGCCGGGGGCCGTGGCCGGGATCGCCGTCGGTGCCCTGACCTTCCCCTATCTGTCGGAGGATGCGGTAAAGGTATTGGTAGGGCTGTTATCGGTGGTGTTCAGTATCGACTACTGGCTGCGCAAACCGCCGACAGTGGCCGCGGGGGTCAGTCATGTGAAGGGTAATTTCTGGGGCATGGTGTCGGGCTTCAGCAGCTTCGGCATTCATGCCGGCGGCACGCCGATCAGTGTCTACCTGCTGCCCCAGCGGATGGACAAGCAACAGCTGATGGGCACGTTCGCGGTGTTCTTTGCCGTGGTCAATGTGGTGAAGCTGATTCCCTACACCCTGCTGGGACAGTTTTCCACCGAGAACCTGCTGACCTCGCTGGTGCTGATGCCGGTGGCGCCGCTGGGCGTGCTGTTCGGCTACCGGGTGCTGAGCAGGATCAGCACTACCCTGGTGTATCAGCTCAGTTACGGCTTCCTGGTGGTGGTGGGCGCCAAGCTGCTGTGGGAAGGTGTCGCCGGCCTGCTGTGATTCCGGGGGCCATCGGCGTTTCACCGGCCACTGCCGGGCAACCATCGCCGGTGGGGCTGCGTCGGCACTCCCCATACTTTTTGATAGGGTGTGCTGAGGACGAAGCGCACCGCAGGAACTGGGGCGACACCCTTAAGGGTCATTCCGGGTAATGTGCAGTACGGCGCGGATGGTTTTGCGCAGCATGAGCCCGATGTTGTGCGGGCGTGATTTCACGGTCAGCAGCGACAGGGACGAAAAAAACAACAGGATTACATCCGCCACCATGTCCCGGTCCACCTTGTGTTCGTTGATGCCGTCGGCCATGTCGAACAGGGGGCCGTAGGCGAATTCGGTCATGGTTCTCAGCTTGTCCTTTGAGCCCATGATCAGGTCGATGATCAGCTTCGGTTCCAGCTGGAACAGCTGAACACCGCCATCCAGCAACCGGCTTTCGAGAAAGTCGGCGATCACCTCCAGGCGCTGCTCCGGCGCGGGCCGCCGTTCGATGGCCGCGCGCATGCCGGCTTCGAAATCTTCCAGCAGCAGGCCGAATGCGCCTTCCAGTAGTGCCTCCCTGGTGGGGAAGTAGCGATAGATGGTGGGCCTGGAGACGCCCACTTCACGGCTGATATCGGTCATTGAGATACCGCTCTCGCCCTGCTGGATGATGCGCGCCAGCGTGACGGCGAGGATCCGGCGCATGGTGGCATCGGCCTTGCCGAGCTTGGCGCGGGGCTTTGGACATCCCGTGGCGGCTGTTGTTGAGTCAATATCCAAAATAGTCACTCTTTATAAAATGTAAAAAAATAATCCATTAATAAATAATATATTGCCACAAATATTTACATATTTCATTTTATGTAATATAAATTGTGCCAGGTTAGTGTCACCATGCAGCTTGTAGGGCTGGGCCCGTCTGCACAATCATGATAAGGAGAAAAGTATGCGTTTTGAAAACCGTGTTGCAGTGGTGACCGGCTCCGGACAGGGCATCGGCGAGACCTATGCCCGGATGCTGGCCCGCGAGGGCGCCGCTGTGGTAGTGGCCGAGATCAACGAGCCGCAGGGGCGGCGGGTGGCGGAAGCCATCGCAGCCGAGGGTGGCAAGGCGGAGTTCATGGAGGTTGACGTGGCGTCCACCGCCTCCTGCCAGGCCCTGGCGGATACTGTCGCCAGCCGCTTCGGCGGTGTCGACTACCTGGTCAACAACGCGGCGATCTTTGCCGGTATGCGCTACGAATCGCCCATGGCGGTGGATCTCGACTACTACCACCGCTTTCTCGAAGTCAATATGAACAGCGTGCTGTATGTGACCCGCGCCATCGCGCCGTTGATGGTGTCACGGGGCGGTGGCGCCATCGTCAACCAGTCGTCCACCGCCGCGAACATGGATGCCGGTGGCGCGGGCTTTTACTATTCTCTGACCAAGCTCGGCGTCAATGCCCTGACCGGTTCCCTGGCGATGGAACTCGGCCCGAAAAACATCCGTGTCAATGCCGTGGCGCCGGGCCCCACCGCCACCGATGCCCTTGACGTGGTGCCGAAGGAGACCCTCGATGCCATCGTCGCCGGCCTGCCCCTGGGCCGCCTCGGCAAAACCGAGGACATCGCCAATATGGTGCTATTCTTGCTGTCCGATCAGGCGAGTTGGATCACCGGCAAGATCTACGCCGTGGACGGCGGCCAGATCCGCCGCGCTCTTTGATGTTTTCTCTTTGATTTCCCAGGATATTCCTGTCAGACACGAGTAATCATGATGACCGTACCCTATACCGATATCAGCGAACTGTACATCAACGGCCAATGGCTGAAGCCCGCTTCCGGCCAATACGAAGCGGTGGTCAATCCCGCCACCGAAGAGATCATCGGTGAGGCTCCGGTGGCGACCACCGCCGACGCCGAAGCCGCCATCGCCGCGGCGCGTGAAGCGTTCGACAAGGGCCCCTGGCCACGGCTGACAATGGCCGAGCGCAGCGCCGCACTCGGCCGCTTTCGCGATTGCCTGCTGGCTCATGAGCGGGATATCCGCGCTCTGCTGCAGGCCGAAGTGGGCGCCACCCACCTGCTGATGAACGGCCCCCAGTTCGGCGGGGTGATCGACGCCATCAACTACGTTCAGCAGTTGGCCGCCGAGGTGAAGCCAAGGCCCATGGAGGTGGTCGCCACGCCGAGCCTGATCAGCCCCGATGCCCCGGCACTGCTGGGCGGAGCGGTGGTGATCAAGGATCCGGTCGGCGTGGTGGTGGGCATCAGCGCCTACAACTATCCGCTGCTGATCAATATGACCAAGGTCGCCCCGGCGCTGATCGCCGGCAACTGCCTGGTGCTCAAGCCATCCCCCCTGACGCCGTTCACCGCACTGATGCTGGGGCGGATCGCCGACGAAGCCGGGATCCCGCCCGGTGTGCTCAATATCATTACCGGCGGTGCCGATGTGGGCGCCCTGGTCAGCGCCGACCCGCGGGTCGACATGATCAGTTTCACCGGTTCCGATGCAGTGGGGTCGGCAATCCTCGCCCAGTCCGCCAGCACCATGAAGCATGTCCATCTCGAACTGGGCGGCAAGTCGGCAATGATCGTGCGCGAGGATGCCGACGTCCCGACTGCGGCCGCCGCTGCCGCCTTCAACTTCACCATGCACGCCGGCCAGGGCTGTGCGCTGCTGACCCGCTACATAGTTCACAACAGCATTCGCCCGGCATTCGTGGCGGGCGTCAAGGCCACCCTGGAGATGCTCAAGGTCGGCGATCCCGCCGACCCCGGCACCATCGTCGGCCCGCTGATTTCTGAAGCCGCCAGGGCGAAAACCGAGAATTTCGTCAACAAAGGCCTGGAGGAGGGCGGCAAACTGGTGGCGGGTGGTAAACGTCCTGAATACTTGCATAAGGGCTACTTCTTCGAGCCGACGCTGTTTGATGACGTCGACAACCGCGCCACCCTCGCTCAGCAGGAAGTGTTTGGTCCGGTGGGCGTGGTCATCGGTTTCGACACCGACGAGGAAGCGGTGGCG
>Ga0265293_10000750_pt1 | contig 74849 bp, 37 predicted proteins | sample Munlanlewell138R_FD_192505 | JGI IMG/M metagenome (GOLD analysis project Ga0265293, IMG submission 192505) | Leachate microbial communities from a municipal landfill in Southern Ontario, Canada - Leachate well 138R | ecosystem: Engineered > Solid waste > Landfill > Unclassified | place: Canada... | reverse complement strand
AATTAAGTAGCTATACGAGGTTAAAGAACATGAATCAACTACTTCTTTTAGCTATGTGTTTCCTTTATTCGCTAAAAAAATTTGCCCTACAATATCTGGCTGTTTTTCCAGCTATTATGCAGTATAAGAAATCGTTTAGGAAACATATTTATGTGTTTATTTATTACCGGCTGAGTAGGTTGGTAGAAACATGTTTTAGCTCCGTAACAAGGCTAAATATCCAGCCGCATAAAGAAAAATGGCACGAGCAACAACAGCTTCTGATACCCTGTATAAAAAACGGGGGGATCTGAGCAACTAATTCTTTCCTTGACAACGGAACGCTGTATAACCTAAATAGGCTTGTAAATAATTATCTAATCGGAGGTTGATTATGAAAAGGATTGTAGCTTTGTTTCTCTTAACGATGTTTGTAGTTTTAACACTATCCGCACAGACAAATGATTGGCTTTGGGTAAAAAAGGCGGGGGGAGCAGAACAGGATCGTGGTGAGAGTATCGCCGTCGATGAAGAAGGAAACAGCTATGTGACCGGTTATTTCGAAGGCACATCCGCTTTTGGGAGCACAACGTTGACGAGTAGTGGCAAAGAAGATATCTTTGTCGCCAAGATGGATCCTAACGGTAATTGGCTCTGGGCTAACAGTGCAGGAGGGTCATCATATGATCGTGGCGAGAGTATCGCCGTCGATGAAGAAGGAAACAGCTATGTGACCGGTTATTTTCATGACATTGCCACTTTTGGCACAACCACCTTAACAAGTAGTGGAGAAGATGATATCTTTATCACCAAGTTAGATACAGATGGTAACTGGCTCTGGGCAAAAAAGGCGGGAGGGTCGGATCGTGATAATGGTCAAAGTATCGCCGCTGATACATATGGTAACGGCTATGTTACCGGTTATTTCCGAGGTGAAGCAACTTTTGGCACAACTACACTGACAAGCAATGGAGGGCGGGATATCTTTATCGCTAAGATGGATCCTAACGGCAATTGGCTCTGGGCAAAAAAGGCAGGTGGGTCATCAAGTGATGGTGGGTATGGTATCGCTGTCGATGAAGCAGGTAACAGCTATGTGACCGGTAATTTCTATCAGTCAGCAACTTTTGGTAGCACTTCTCTAAAGAGTAGCGGAGATTCCGATATCTTTATCGCCAAGATGGGCGTTAACGGTAACTGGCTCTGGGCAAAAAAGGCAGGTGGGTCATCAAGTGATGATGGGTATGGTATCGCTGTTGACAGTGCAGGTAACAGCTATATGATCGGTTATTTTTTAGATACCGCAACTTTTGGCAACACAACGCTAACGAGTAACGGAAATTATGATATCTTTATCGCCAAAATAGATAAGAATGGCAATTGGCTCTGGGCAAACCAGGTGGGAGGACCTTCTTTTGATTATGGCGGTAGTATCGCCGTCGATGCAGAAGGTAACAGCTATGTGACCGGTAATTTCTATCAATCAGCAACTTTGGGCTCAGCCACTCTAACAAGTAGTGGGGGTTATGATATCTTTATCGCCAAAATTGACACCAACGGTATTTGGCTCTGGGCAAAGCAAGCTGGAGGATCATCAAGTGATTATGGCGACGGTATCGCTGTTGATAGTGCAGGTAACAACTATGTGATCGGTAGATTTTATGGCACAGCCACTTTTGGTAACACTACTATGACAAGTAGTGGATACTCAGATATCTTTATCGCCAAACTCAGAGAACCTGTTTGTTTTGTAACTCCTAATGGTGGAGAGGGGTGGTTCTGGCCAAGCGTTCAGGTTATACAATGGTTGACTTACGGCCAATATGATGTTAATATAAAACTTTCGATAGATAATGGAGCAACATGGACAATCTTGAATGAGGAGCCAGTCAGCTCTACTGTAGGAGAATACTTTTTTACTGTCCCTTACGTCATATCTAACCAATGTTTGATCAGAGTCGAAAGTGCAGATGGTTCTCGCTACATAACCTCAAACAGCTGCTTTAGTATTGGAAAACTGATCAATCCTAATCTATCAGTTAATCTGAACGACAGAACAAAGTTTCGAAGGAAAGAGAGTTGCGAAATAGGGTGGGAGGCTGAAGGTATTGATTACATCAATATAGAATATCTCTTAGAAGGTACTTGGCAAAATATTGCAAGCTCAGTTCCTGTTAGTGAGGGGAGTTATTTCTGGAGCGTGCCGGAAGTATCTTTTGATGATAAGTGTCTGATCAGAGTATCTGATACTTACAACCCCGAATCTATAGCTTTCAGTGATCCTTTCATTGTCTGCAAGTTAGATCTAATCTCCCCCAACGGTGAAGAGTTCTGGTGTTCTCAAACCGAGCAGACTATTAGTTGGGCTTCAGAGAACATTGACGAGATCAAATTGGAATATACGATAGATGATGGTGATAACTGGGACCTAATAGCTGATAACATTTCAGCTTCAATTGGATTTTTTCAGTGGGAAGTACCGTCAACTAACTCTCATCTTTGTAGAGTGAAAATAACTGACATAAGCGAAGAGGAGATCTCAAGTACAAGTGAGTCACCATTTACTATATCCCCTCAAATAATATTGAACAATTTAAACGAGGAAGAGGTGTTGTTGGTAAACACTGTATTTATCATTAGTTGGTCAAGCTGTTCAGATGTGACCTCTGTGCTTATTGATTACAGCATCGATGGTGGGGAGAATTGGTTACCAATACAGACAACCCCTTACCCAGCGACGGTCGGTCTTTACTATTGGTTAGTGCCCAATACGCCGTCAGAAAACTGTTTACTAAAAGTTATTCGCTCGGATAATAGTGAGGTGTACAGTATATCTGAGTTACCGTTTAGCATTGTCACCGAGTTAAAACCTCCAGTAGTAGATTTCACATCAGATATTACGTCAGGTTATGAGCCGTTAGAAATTCAATTTACCGATCTTTCTCTTCCTATGACAGGCAAGCTTAAGTCTTGGTTATGGGAGTTCGGTAACGGTGATGAATCGGAAGAGCAACATCCTGTATATGTCTATGAAGATCCAGGTATCTATTCAGTTACGCTAACTGTGACCAGCTCCATAGACTCCACTGCTACCCTAACGTTTAACGACTACATTGAGATATTAGCTCGTTACGCAGAGATTGAAATTGAATATGAGGATATGATCTTCCCTTCTACTTATTTAGGGGCTAACTCCTATCCATTGAGTATACTGATTAAGAATAATGGCAATAAGGGTTTAGATATAACTCAATTTATGTTCTTAAATGATGAGTCTGATTTCTTTGTAGAAGCATTAGAGCTACCAGTTATTATACCTGTAGAGGATAGTTTATCAGTCGATATTTGTTTCTCTCCACGGAGTGCAGGTAGGTTAATAGATACCCTGTTTATTCATAATAACTCGGTTAATACCCCGATCTATTCTATAGAGCTTAGGGGTGACGGTGAATATGTCCCGCCAAAGAGGCCGACAAATGTACAAGCTATAGATTCTGGTGATGATATGGTCATCAGTTGGGATGAGGTGACCGAGACAATATTCGATACACCAATAGAGCCAGACGCCTATCTGGTATTCTATAATGGCTCTGAAAACCCGGATAGTGAATACTATTTTCACGGCGATACTACAGAAACAGAGTATGTACACCGTAATGTAGGCAAGTATGCAAGACATATGTTCTACAAGGTTTATGCTTATAAATATTATGGAGAAGCCAGAGCGAGTCTTGCAAGTTTCGGCTTAAAGCGGGATATGTCTGTAAGCGAAGTAAAAGAGATATTAAGGAAAGCAGACTATGGATTATTAGGTGTCCAAGAGCTTAAGACCAACACAAAATAATTACACAATAAACCTACAAATGAAAGGGGCTATCCAGCCCCTTTTTTTGTTGGTGTTAACTATATAACCCCCATTGGTTTGCCGATTTTTTCTGTAGGGGTAGGGCTTGCTCTACCAGCCAGTGCTTTTTCGTTTGAATTTCACAGAGATATTAGTAACCCGAATTGTAGTATCCGTTATCCCTTTTTCTTCGTTTGTTAGATTATCCATAAACTTTAGGTGCTAATTATTGTGGTCGAAATGTCGAATTTTACAGTAGGGGAGAGGGTTCTACCCCTCCAGTTTTACCATTTGTAGGGTGTCGGGCTTGCTCGACCCGTTTGATAAATTACGTCAACTGTCGGTTACCAATCATATTGTTTTTTATTTTATCAAGCATAATGGATCATACCGTGTTGGTTGTTTTGGGCGGGTGGCTATCTAACCATTATATAACAACCTTTGGCGGTATATGGGTTACCTGGTAATTTTAAAACGGGAGGGGTAGAACCCGCTCCCTTACGAGTCGTTTTGACTTTCTGATGATCTCGGGAAGAGCAAGCCCTTCCCCTACGAAATCCGCCTAATAAATATTTGGGATTCTTGACGATTACGTAAATTTTAAAGGATTTGATGATAATGTTGACTTATTGATGATTGCGGGTAGTAGAATACTACCCCTACAAATGGTAAAACGGGGCGAGCAAGCCGCGCCCCCTGCGAGTCGTTTTGACTTTTTGATGATCTCGGGAAGAGCAAGCCCTTCCCCTACGAAATCCATCTATTAAACATTTGGTCTCCTGATGACTGTGCAAATGCATATCATACTCCTCCCCTCACTCTATAGGAATCATAGGAGAATAGTCGTAGGCGGCCAATAGCCGCCTACGACTATTCTCCTTGCTATCTCCTTGGATGAAGATTTTTATATGATTGGCAGGCAATGAGATACAAAGATAAAGCGAAATAGTCTTTGACACGTTATCAGGTTGAGCTGGATTGGGGCTAAAGGAAGAGGGGAATTATCCTATTAAAAAAGGGGGTCTATTATGAGTAAAAAATCAAAAATTCAAGAGCTTGCTGACGATTTAAGTTACCGCTCCGCTGGTAGTGTTCTATCAATCTACCAAATTAAGTCAGAACTTAGGCATTTAGCATCTAAAACTATCCAGAATTACTTGGAATTGCCACTTTCCGTGCAGATGGTGGTTAAGTTGTCTTATGAGATAAGTGGAACTTTTGGGACGAAGGTCGGTAGGAAAGGTGGTTTTGTCTTTCAAATGTCGCACGGCACCCAACAAATAAAAAAATATGACCCTAAAACTTATAAGAAGAATAGTGAGAATACCCCACTCCGCAAGCGTTCCCGTCTTATAATGCAACAAGCTTCTCAATTCCCTTTAACAGAGCGTAAAGACAAGGTTAGAGAGCTATACAAAACAATGCCCTATAACCTATCTCAAACAGACCCTATTAAGCTCAGAATGAAAAACTTTTACTTCGATAAAGAGACTATAAAAGACGATAAGTTAATAATCTACCGTGCCTTAGACCCTAACAACCCGAACCCTGAAACAGACCTTTTTATCGCTGAAAAGAAATACGGTCCTAAACGTGAGATACACTTTGAGTTTGACGGTAGGGAAGAGGAATACTACTATGCAGTCAACACCAGAACAGGCGAGAGTTCCAACCTCTTACATTTCATCTGGGAGAGTGATTTCGATCCCATCATAATCTCAATCAAAAAGAACGAATCAGCTATCACAAAGATAACGCATAATCCCATTACAATAACGACACAAAATGTCGAGATAGCGGAGGATAAGAATCTACCTGCTCTATCAGTTAATGAAGTCAATAAGAGAGATGGGGATTATGGATAACATAGCGGTTTTTACGATTTCGGAAGAAGTAAGCTCAATACCTTACCTTTGAGATTGGATGAAATAGGCTGATTTATAGCATTATAGTTGTGTTTTTATTGAAGAAGGGGATATTTATTGACAAAAATAATGACCGATTATATGTTTGTCTCATAGATACTTATGGTCGTCATAATGACGATCAACACTTAATTGTTTTTAACTAAAAACAGGGTCCAAGGAAAAAGAAAGGATCCTAAGGAGGATTTATGAACACACTCTATTATTATGACAAAAACGTGATTAATTCCATCGATGATGCATATGAGAAATACCGCAAAGATGAATTCGAATCACCTACAAGGTCCACTATTGCGCTACTCTCATGGCTCAAACATGATAAAAGTGCTGTGCAAGATGTGCTTACCCAACTTAAAATACCAAAGGGAGATTTACATCTTGAATACAGTGTGGCACCGAAAAAAGGTAAGGGTGGACCTTCAACAACTGACCTTATGGTAATTGATAAGAAAACCAAACATTCTTTGGCGATAGAGGCAAAATGGACTGAGTCAACTGATAAGACAGTGAAAAAATGGCGGAGTGAAGGAACTTCACTCGACAACAGAGAAAAGGTACTACAATCTTGGTTAGAATTGCTACAAGCACATACGGACAAAAAACTCTTACCAGAAGACTTTGGTGATGTGATCAATCAGACGTTACACCGGGCGGCCTCGGCTTGTTCTGAAGGTGCACATCCTACGTTAGCTTATCTATGCTTCAGAAGAGAAGGGAATGTTGATGAAAAGGCTGATTTTAAGCAGGAACTGGTCACTTTTTGGAATAAATTGGGTAAACCCGCTGGATTTCCTTTTTACTATATTGAAATCAGAATGACAGCAACAGAGAGATATGCATCAGTAATTGATATGCAGAAAGAAGCTCCCAGTACGGTACAAGCTGTTCTTGAAGTTATGAAAAGCTCAGACAAGCTCTTTGATTTCAAAAGCCCCATCATCCAGAGAATTGAATAAGCAGTTGCTGTACTGACTACGTAGTAATAGCTTTTTTTACAGAAAACGTTGTTAGGGGATGCCTATTGGTGTAGAGTTTAGCCGATAGGCAACCCCACATAAAAGAGTCTTGTTTTTATATTTAAGATACCTCTTATTACCCGATCTTTTTATTTAATCCCGTGGCATAGAAAAAAGATATAGATAGAGAAAAATACTGCATAGTAAGAATTTTGTATAAGATTGTGTCTAAATAAGATAAGTGTCATTGATAGTAAGTTCATTCGATATGTAGCAAAGATTTATGTTGACATAAAAGGGCTATATTCATACGTATGTAAACGGAGGTTTTAGCGATGAAAGATTTAAAGCTTACTAATTTAAGTGCCCTGGTTAGAGCAGCAGAAGCTTATGCTTCTGATGATGTGTCGGATGTTTCAAAGGTTGCTCAAAAGCTGTACCCAAAAGGTAAATACCCTTTTGTGCTATCTGATGAGTTCCCTTTGCCATTACATTTGTTCAGTCCACGATTGACTTCAATGCTGACTAAAAGCGAAGGCAAACTGGACGCTTTAGGAATGTGGAACCTGATTACCACAAGAGAGAATGTTATCAGAATGGTGACTGCCGCTGAGATTGAGCGTACATCAGCAGAGAGTCTTGGAAAACAGTTCGAGAAGATTTACAAAAGAGATACGGTTGAACAGCTTATGAGGCGCAAGCAGATGATAGGTTATATGATCAAGGTTGTGATGGAATGCTTTGGTTATTTTGTTTATAGTAGCAGGATGCAAGTAAGTACGTTAAGGTCAGGTGCTGATGCCAGTAAACGAAAATCAAACTACTTTACGACCGCTTCTCGCTACGCTCCTTTCAGTGAGGCAGACGTAAAAAATCTTGCAGCTCAAATTACGGACGATAAAACGAGATCAATTTTTAAGTCCATCGCTGATCTAATCATTAAAGAGAAAACAGAATATCAAAAAGCTTATCGCATTACCGATTTAACTAACTGGAATTCACTGTAGGTAATTGGTAATTTGAAGCTGAAATTATAGAAACTCTGTTTCAATAAGGGACAGGGTTTTAATAACCCAAGAATAGCAAAGAAAAAAGGAGAATTAAGATGAGTCAATACGAAAAAGGGAGTAGCTACCAGCTACTGAGAGTAATTGAACAAGATCCAAAAACTCTTTTCAACCTGGTTGAAAATGGTTTAGCATCATATAGCGTGCGGTTCGATAGTTCAGAGCAATATTCGCCAAACCAACAGGACAAAAAAGAGTCAACAATTGAAACGTTTATTAAAAAGATCGCTAAAGAGTTTCCTCAGGCAGATCTCAAATCCATTTATACCTGGTGGGCACCTGTAAAGCAAACACCAAACTGGGATTTTATTTCAACTTGCAACATTAATGGATCAAAAGGAATTTTGTTAGTAGAAGCGAAGTCACATACTGAGGAAATGGAAGAAGAAGGGAAGCCAATCACTGTGGAATTATCCAACAAAGACATTTCAAAAGAGGCCAAGCATTTAGCCAAAAAAACACTAAACCTGGATTCAAACAGCGCCATAATAACAGAACAAGAATTAAAGCGTCTAATAGACGTTTTGGCCGATAAATCGTTGTCTAGCGATGCACTTATGGTGAGTTGTAAGCAAAAGCTTAGTAATCACGAAAAGATCGGCAAAGCTATCTCTGAAGCAAAAGAAGTCTTATTAGACCATTGCAATAATATAGCGATATCGAGAGATAGTCATTATCAGCTTAGCAACAGGATAGCTTATACCTGGAAGCTTGCCAGCATAGGTATTCCCACAATCCTACTCTATTTGGGATTCACTGAAGACCCCGCTTGGAAAGACCAGTTCAAATCTGATCAAATGTGGAATAAGACAATACAAAGCTATTTTTCTAAAGTTAAGGCAAAAGGCTTGTTAGATAAGAAACAGATTGTACTTGCAAATGGTGTGCCTGCATATTTTATTGCCGATTCAATCAGAGCAGAACAATAGAATTAAAGAAGAGGAGACTATGAGCTTTGTCCATTTCCACGTCCATAGCGAGTATAGTTGGCTTGATGGAGCTTGCACCATTGATGATTTGGTACAAAAAGCGGTAGAGTATAAGATGCCGGCTGTGGCTATCACTGACCGGAATAGCTTGGCGGGAGCTTCCCGCTTGTGGCATAAGTGCATTAAAGCCGGCATCAATCCTATCATCGGGCTGGAGATCGAGGTTTTGAACGACATTACCGATGAGAGGGCTTTTTCAGTGATCCTGTTGGCTAAAAATGGTTCTGGCTACAATAATCTATGCCTGCTCCTCACTCTCGCTTATAAGAATGATGCGCAAGCCCCTAAAATCAAAAAAAGTCAGCTAAAGAGATTTTCACACGATCTTATCTGTCTATCTTTTGGGGTTAAGGGGGAGCTGTGTACTCTGCTGTTGGAGGGAAGAGATGAGGAAGCAAGGCAGGTATCAGATTGGTATTATGGTGTCTTTGGAGAGGACTACTATTATGAGGTGCAAGACCATGGCTTACCACAAGAAGCGATCGCAATGAACAAACTACTGGATATGGCTTTTTATACTAAGATTCCTGCAGTGGTAACAAATGACTGTCACTATATGAAGCGCCAGGATTCCATAGCTATCGATGCCCTGAACTCCATCAGAAAGGGTCTTGATTTCACCCAACCAGAAGCAAGCCGCTTTACCAACAATGAGTACTACTTTAAGCCTCCCCAGGAGATGGAGCTGCTTTTCTACTCCAGTCCTCAAATAGTGGAGAATAAACTGGAAATTGCAGAAAAAATTGAGGTTATGAATGGCTATATTCCGGCTCCTGAAAGCGAGTTGACTCTGTCAGATGTAGAAGGGATCCTAAACGACTACTCTCACCCTTTGAGAATCAAATCACAACCTAATAAGAGACATATCAGAGTTACGTTGACGGAGAGTAAGCCTGCAGAGTTACTGGAATACCTAAGCAAAAATATTCCTGATTTTTATGCAATCCAATTCACAGAGTATGTGCCTTGGACTCCTGCAAGCATCTTTGCAGAAATTTTGAGAATTATGAAGGTATCAGAAGAGAAGATCGATAACCTCTGTAGCTTGATCCCCTATGAAGCAAAAACACTACTTGAAGCGATTTTGATTAGCCCCGATTTCTCCTGCTTTTTAGCAGGGGATTACGTTAGCTCATTAGCAAGGGAGATAAGCGATACCTTGATCAACACATTCAAAGAAGAAAGAGTACATGAAAATTACGTAGCCCTATTTCCGAAAAATATGGCAATCCCCATCGTTCGAGATATTGACGGAACGTCAAGATGTCAGTATGATTTAAGCCATATTGCCGGAGTGGGTATAGTCACCTTGGAAATCGAGGCTCTACATTAAAAGGCGATACATTATCATTATTTGTTAGTTTAGAGAAACACAGCTAAAGGCCGTTGCAAATTTAACAAGCCAAGAGCTATAATATGATAGCTCTTGGCAAGCTATAAACACTTTGTTCAGAGCCATTAAGTCTTTAAGCACCGAACTATTTTATCCTCATTTTAAAGTCAAAATCTTCTCTCAGAATACTTTCGACGACTTTTCTCGTCTGTAATGAATATTTTGTTTGACAGGTATTAGAGAGATTATCCTGTATAGTGGATTAATGATACTCTTAATAAAACGTTTCATTACTTAGTTATACAGGCAAAATGCCACAATGGAACGAAAATTGCTTAAGTATATGAATGTAGTAATAGTATCGAGTAACGCAAATGAAAGGAAGTCAATAAAAATGGAGATAGATAGGATGAAATTTAAAGTCTTTATGGTGCTACTTATCGCGATTATGTCAACAGTGAGTCTGCTGGCAAACGATCTTGTTAAGAGCAGCCAACAACTACAAGAAGCAATTGATAGTATTAACTCGGTTGAAGAGAAGCTTCCGATATTCATAGTGATGAAGGAACAATTAGATACGCAAGTTCTTTACAACAGTGTAAAGGATATGGACAGAGTAAGTAGACGTGAGTTTTCGATGAAGGAGCTCAAAACCTTTAGTCAAGCCTCTCAGAAGGATTTAACGACTATTTTAGATAAGCTTGCTAAGGAGAAGAAGGTTGACGAAGTACGTCATTTCTGGGTAAGAAACATAGTCGGTTTGAAAGCGACTAAAGAGGTAATTGAGTTTTTAGAGACGAGAGCAGAGATCAGCTCTATCGAATATGATCCGCTAACAAAAGCATTGTTCGGGGAATGGAACCCTGTTGATGTAGACCGAGATGATGTTTCTCGTGTTGAGCGTGATATACCTTATAATCTTACTAAAATGAATGTGCCTGAGGTCTGGAATTTAGGGTTTAAAGGTGATGGAGTAGTCGTTGCCGTTTTAGATACTGGTGTGGACTATAATCACAAAGACTTGCTGAATAGAATGTGGGTTAGCCCCGACTATCCTAATTTTGGTTATAACTTTGTGGGGAATAATAACGACCCTATGGATGATAATGGGCACGGAACTCACTGTGCGGGAACTGTAGCTGGTGACGGCACATCAGGAACCCAGACAGGTATTGCTCCGTTGAGCAAAATTATGGCTCTTAAGGTGTTGAGCAGACAAGGTGACGGTTCACAAACAGGGGTGTGGTCTGCTATGGAGTTTGCGTGTGAGAACGGGGCGGATCTTTTAAGTATGTCGCTTGGTTGGGAATATTCTTCACATCCAACAAAAGTTACTTGGCGTGGTATTTTAGAGAATATGCTTAATATGGGGATTATTGCCTCTATAGCGGGTGGAAATGAAGGGGCTTTACAGAATTACGGCAAAAACAAGATCCCGAACAATATTAGAACACCAGGAGACTGTCCTCCAGCTTGGTTACATCCTGATCAAGAGGAGGAGTCAGGTGGTATTAGTTCAGTTATCACTGTTGGAGCTACTGATAAATCAGACGACGTTGCTCTTTTTTCATCAAAAGGTCCTGTAACTTGGACTGACGTGCCTGAGTACAACGATTATCCATACCAGCCTGGAAGAGGTCTTACAAAGCCAGATATAGTTGCGCCAGGTGTCGACGTCGTTTCGTTAAGAGTTCAATCTATAGATGGATATACAGTAATGAGTGGAACCTCTATGGCAGCACCTTCAGTATCAGGTGTAATTGCGTTGATGCTTTCAAAAGACCCGAGTCTGATGCCTGAGGAGATTTGTCAAATCTTGCAGGAGAACTCAGTAAGACTTTTCAGTAAAAAGAATAATCAAGCCGGCGCAGGGCGTGCAGACGCTTTAGCTACAATTGAGGCAGTCGATCCTAATAGACCACCGAACCAACCAAGAGAATTTTACCCAGTGAATCATCAGGTGAAGGTATCTGTTAATCCGCTTTTAAAGTGGTATAACGGTGGCGGTGCACAAAAGTATTACGTACATCTCGGTACAGACAATCCGCCGACGAACGTGTTTCAAGGGGTTATAGCTACCGACACATTCTATAAAGTTGAGATCGAGTTGGAAAGAGATACGAGATATTTCTGGAGAGTTGACGCTGAAAACAATTTTGGTAGCGTTGAAGGGGTAGTTTGGAATTTTACTACAGAGCTACCAATTAGTGAAGGGTTTGAGAATGGTGATTTCAGTAAATATAACTGGGAAATTGCGACTAACGGTGGAGAGAACAGTCGTTGGCACATCACCGATCAGGATGTTTATACCGGTAAATATGCAGCGCGTAGTGGTAAATCAGGCAATAACACCACCACCGTTCTAAGTGTCAGCTTAGAAGTATTAGAGGACGGAGAGATATCATTCTTTAGAAAAGTATCTTCAGAATATTATGACTACCTGAGGTTTTACATAGATACCGATCTTATTGAAGAGTGGTCAGGAGAAGTTGAGTGGGATAAATTTGAATACCCTGTGACCGCTGGTAGTAGAACATTTAAATGGTCTTACGTTAAAGATAGTATGGGGGCAGAGGGGGCTGACGCGGCTTGGATAGACGAAATAACCTTCCCACCACACCCAACACCTATGACTATCTACGCTCCTGAATCATTCATCTGTGAGGCTGATTTGGAGTATATCAATCTCTCATGGGAATTGCAAGAGAATGATAATGTCGACCCAAGCCAGTTTAAACACCTCGGCTATAATGTTTACTTACAATACAATAACTATCCGTACTATAAAATAAACGACCAATATATTAACTCACCTAACTTTAAAGAGAAATTCACTAAAGAAGGAGAGTTTACTTACTATGTAACCGCCTCTTATGATCAGATGGGTAAAATTGTAGAGTCTGCTCCGTCAGAAGAAAGGTCTATAACTATTCACCCTGCAGTGAGTAACCCAGTTTTCACCCCGCCAGCAGGGGAGTATAACAAGGTTGTAAATATTCAGATTACAAGTGACGAAAAGACTACTATCTTCTACACTATTGACACGACAGAGCCTTCAATAGAATCGTTGCAGTATACAAAACCATTGGTTGGTAACGAGCCTTTTGTACTCAAAGCAAAAGCTTACAAAGAAGGGTATCTGGCGAGTGGAACCACTATAGGTGGCTATAACATCTACGTCTCTGCAGAGGATGAGGCTAACTTACTCCCTGATATCACAAGTTTAAGAGTCTACCCCAATCCGGTGGACTTAACTAAAGGGGTGTCAAGAAGCGGTGCTGGACTTACCATCGAGTATAATATTTCAACCGACTCAGAGCTTAACGATATAACTGTATACAATATCAAAGGTCAGCTAATCGAGCGCTTTACTCCAATAAATACAGTTCGAGGAGTTAACTCGTTTGTCTGGAATATGAACAACGTATCGAACAAAGAGATCGGTAGCGGAGTTTACTTTGTTAGGCTTCAGACTGATAGTGAAAGCGTTATTAAGAGAGTAATGGTCATTAAATAATACAATACAATTCCGAATAGAAGGGGGTGTTTGATGTCTAAAAGATTGTTACTAACTGTTATCGTGATGGTAGCAGTAGTAAATATTTGGTGCGTTCATCTTGAAAAGGGTGATAGAGAGCTAAATAATCTTTTAGAGTCAAACACTTCCGCAAAAGAGTATTATCCGATTCTCGTTATCTTGAAAGATAACTTAGACTCCGAAAAGCTTTATGAACAAGTAAAACATCTTGGTAGAGCTGAAAGAAAAAGAGTAAGTGTAGAGTCACTCAAAGAGTTCTCAGAGATGAGCCAAAAGGAGTTTCGCCAAGAGCTAAAGCAATTAGAGAAGAGTGGTGCAATTCAAGTAAGTCACCTCTTCTGGCTCAGAAATATGGTCTCGCTTAAAGCGAATAAAGAGGGCTTACTCTGGCTCGATTCACACAGGCAAGTTGATTTTATTGTAGACGATTCGATAAGGTTTATGCTGCCTGAGGGTCAATCTTATAATAAAAATCTTGGATTGGAGACTTTTCATTCTGACGGCTCCCGTGCAACCCCCTATCACTTAGAGCTTATGAGTGCTCCAGAAGCTTGGCAGCTTGGCTACAAAGGGGATAGAGTAATGGTAGCAGTCATTGATACTGGTGTTAACTACAATCATACCGACCTGAAAAACAGAATGTGGCAGAGCGAGAAGTATCCTAAATATGGGTACAACATCTATGATGATAATGACGATCCAATGGATAAATTTGGACACGGTACTCATTGTGCCGGTATAGTTGCAGGGGATGGGACTTCTGGGCTGCCTACAGGTGTTGCCCCTGAGAGCACTATTATGGCAATTAAAACCCTTAGTGATTCGGGTCATGGTTACCCCTCTCAGACTTGGGAGGGTGTGGAGTTTGCCGTTGAAAATGGGGCTGATATAATTAGTATGTCTTTGGGGTGGAGTGGACCATCAAGTTTAGATGATCATGTATCCCGTGAATTGATGGTAAATGTCTTATCAGCTGGTGTAGTAGCGACAGTTGCAGCCGGTAATGAGGGTAGTCTATCAGGCACTATTAGGACACCCGGGACGTGTCCACCACCTTGGAATAATCCAGAACAGATACCTGCTGGCGGAAAGAGTGCTGTTATTACTGTAGGTGCAATTGATGAGAACGCTTTAATGTGTGAGTTCTCCTCCAGAGGACCTGTATATTGGCGAACACCACCGTTTGATGATTATGGTGGCAATGGGCTGTTCAAGCCGGATGTAGTGGCTCCAGGAAATGATGTTTTATCTTTAGATCATCTTAGCAATGACGGATATCGTGAAATGGGTGGGACGTCGCAGGCTACACCCGGAGTAGCTGGAATAGCAGCCTTAATGATTTCAAAGAGTTATGATATATCACCTGAAGAGATTTGTAAAGTTTTAGAGACCTCCGCCAATAAGATTGTCGATACGAAAAATAATGACTCTGGTTCAGGGAGAGCTAACGCTCTAAACGCTATAAGCGCTATGGGGGTTAATGAGGCACCAAAAGTTGCTCGATACCCTTCCCCTGAGAATGAAGAAGAGTATGTCGCATCAAGCCCTACATTTACCTGGTATGATGGAGGGTATGCTGAACAGTATCAGATAAGCTTAGGGACTGATAATCCACCCACTGACGTGTTCAAACAAATAGAGGTCGATATGGCCTCCTACCAGGTTGAAGAGAGCTTGCAACATAACTGTAAGTACTATTGGCGGGTTGATTCAGTCAATGAACATGGTGTTACAGAGGGGAATGTCTGGTCTTTTACCACATCCACTCCGGAACCTCTTCCCGTATTATTAGACTATCCCCAAGAAGGTTCTTTTAACAATATGAATGAAATCAAACTGCAGTGGAGTCCACAGACAATCGGTGAGCAGCCTACAGGGTATAAATTATTTTTAGATAAGTTCAGTCCGCCAACTACAGAGGTATATGATGGTTCAGAGCCAGAATGCTGGTTAGCTTTGGACTTTGAGACTGAATATTTCTGGAGAGTTGTTCCTTACAGTGAATTTGCAACAGCTGATGTTGAGGACACAACGATATGGAGCTTTAGAACAATACCCTCTATAAGTGAAGACTTTGAGAGTGGCGACTTCACTAAGTATGAGTGGGATCTTCAAAAGACGGGACCTAACTCGGATTTTTGGAGCATATCTTCAGAAGAGGTGTATAGTGGTGACTATTCGGCAAGGAGTGGTCTAATAGAAGGTGGAGGCAGCTCATCACTAATTATTACTCTAAAGATCAATGAGCCTGGCTATCTCTCTTTCTTCCAAAAATATTCTACTGAAAAAGATTACGATATCTTTAGATTCTATATCGATGGCCAGCTTATTGATGAATGGTCAGGTGAAAGGGGATGGGGTAGAGAAGAGTTTTTCGTAGAACCTGGTTATAGAACTTTTAGATGGACTTATACGAAAGATGCACATGGAGACTTTGGAAGTGATGCTGTATGGTTAGATAACATCACCTTTCCGCCACACCCTAAGCCGATAGTTATCTATCCGCCAACTCAGCTGATATGCGACTACTCTTTAGTTGGATATGAGCTGACTTGGTCAATAGAAGAGAATGAAGGTGCTGACCCTATGCTATTCCAATTTTTGGGGTATAATGTCTATTGTAAGAGTGATAGTGAAGAAGAGTTTGAGAGGGTAACAGACGAGCCTATAGAACATTCGTCATATTTTGTTTACTACGAAATGGATGGTCTCGTTGATTACTATGTGACTGCTATGTATAGAAATATGGGGAAGTTAGAAGAATCAGAGCCGTCTAATTCTATAAGAGTAGAGGTGGGGTCGCAAATTGGGGTACCGATAGTTGAGCCACCTGCTGGCACTTATCAAAATGAGATAGAGGTTAGCATTGAAACTCAAGAAGCCAATGCAGTAGTGTTTTACACTCTTGATGGTACAGAACCAGGAGTTGAATCTGTCGAATACATTGAGCCCTTCGTCCTCAGCGAAAACTCAATAGTTAAAGTCAGAAGTTATAAAAAAGGGCGGCTATGTAGTGATGTTTTCAGAGTAGACTACACCTTTGAGACAAGTGACGTTGATAACGTTGAGATGATATCGGTTCCTTTTGATTTAAAAACTTACCCCAATCCCTTCAATATGAGTCGTCAGGCTGAGAGGGGGCTTGAAGCGTTTCGCATCGAATATAGTCTTAACAAAGATTACGACTACGTAGAGCTTTCAATTTACAACATTAAAGGGGAGCTCATCAATAGAGTATATCCAAAACATAAATCGAAAGGGAAACACCTTTTAAGTTGGGATCTTACATCCCATACAAACAAAAAGATTACAAGCGGAATGTATCTTCTTAGACTTCAGACGGAAGAGAAGTCTGTAAATAAAAAGATATTGCTGATTAAATAAAGTTATCGGCCAGTAGAGGAGTAAATGAAAAACAAACTGATCGTAATGGTGGCTTTAGCCTTGCTGTTGATGGTTAAACTAACAGCTGTAACCTTGGAAAAAGGGTCAGATCAACTCAACAAAGCTCTGATAGAGCATAAAGATGATAAAGAGTTGCTACCTGTTATAATTAGAATGAAAGAACAAAATGATGCAAAAGATCTGTATCGTAAAGTAAGGTGGCTCGATAAACAAGAACGCCGAGAGGTTACAATTCAAGCACTGAAGAAACATAGTGACACCTCTCAAGAAGAGATAAAGAAATACCTGAATAAATTGAACAAGTCAGAAGCGACTGATATTAAATATCTCTGGATAACTAATATAATAGGGCTGAAGGCAAGCGTGAAAACTCTTCAAGAACTGGATAAAAGAAAGGATATAGAAAGTCTTGAATACGACCCGATGGTTGATGTTCTTATCTATACTGAAAATGCCTATGATAAGCCTGTGAGAGAGGGAGAGCGAGAAATAGCCTATAACGTTGAAATTACTAAAGCTGCAGATGTGTGGGAGTTAGGTTATTACGGAGAGGGGGCTGTTGTTGCAGTTATTGACTCAGGTGTCAACTATGATCACGAAGATCTGAAAAACCAGATGTGGATTAGTGAAAAATACCCTAAGCATGGATACAATTTTGTCAGAGATAATGACGACCCTAAGGACGACAATGGACACGGGACACACTGCGCTGGCACAGTTGCTGGTAACGGTAATTCAGGTATAAAGACTGGTATGGCGCCAGGCAGTAAAATTATGGCTCTCAAAGTGCTTGATAGCGGAGGTAGAGGTGACCAGGTAAAGACAATCCAATCTGTGGAGTTTGCAGTTGAAAATGGAGCTGACGTACTTAGTATATCTTTAGGTTGGGTAAGGCCTGATGTGAAAATGCGTGCAAGTTGGAGAAATACGATGGATAATGTGCTTTCAGCAGGTGTAGTCGCTTCAGTCGCCGCTGGTAATGAAGGGCCTGGAGCTGCAAGCTTAAGAACACCCGCGGATGTTCCTCCCCCTTGGTTACACCCAGACCAGACTACAATAGGTGACGTTAGCGGTGTTATTACTGTAGGAGCAACAGATCGTAGAGATCATATGGCAAACTTTTCATCGAGAGGTCCAGCAACATGGATATCCGTGCCTGACTACTACGACTTTCAATTGAATCCCGGCATAGGTTTAATTAAGCCTGACATCGTAGCCCCTGGAGTTGATGTTAATTCTCTCTCTCACGTCAGTAATACAGGGTACCGAACTATGGAAGGTACCTCTATGGCAGCACCTTGTGTTGCAGGCATAATAGCGCTGCTTATATCAAAAAGTTCATATTTAGTGCCTGAAGAGGTCTGCCAGTTAATACAGGAGCAAGCTATGGTAATGGCTGAACAAAAAAACAATGCGTCGGGCGCTGGGAGAATAGATGCTTTAAACTCGGTTAAAATGATCGATAACTATCCAAGAAACGAAGCTAAACAAGCCCCTCTAAGTTTGACGTTTAGATGGCATACCCTGTTTTATGACAATTATTTCTTCTCATTAGGTACCGACAACCCTCCAACAAATGTTGTTCAAGGGTACGAGACTACCGAGAAAAGATATGAATTGGAACAAGAGTTAGAGTATGACACCACTTATTATTGGCGAGTCGATTATGAGGTTGATGGGCAGCTTAAAGAGGGAGAGGTGTGGTCGTTCCAGACTATACCAACACCACATGAAAATTTTGATTCAGGTGATTTTGAACTATACGACTGGAAGTTCACAAATACAGGCAATGATACTGGAGATTGGGAAATTTCAGACAAGTATGCGTTTTCAGGTAAATATTCTGCAGGGAGTACTAACCACGGTAATAACTCTACTTCGATGATGTTCGTCACTATGGAGATCTTGGAAGAGGGTGAGATTTCTTTCTACCGAAAAGTCTCTTCAGAGTTAGGATTTGATGCTTTACGCTTCTATATTGATAACTCTGTGATGGGGGAGTGGTCAGGTGAGTTAGATTGGAAGGAGATGAGCTATGTGGTATACCCAGGCATCAGAACCTTCAGATGGATGTATTCTAAAGATTCAATGAATAGTCACGGAGAAGATAGAGCGTGGATTGATGATATTACCTTCCCAGCACACCCATCACCACCAGTGAAGTATATCCCCAGAGATATACAGTGTAGTGCAGACTTTGAGAACATCAACTTAAGCTGGGAAATAGATATAAATGAAGACATTAACCCAGTTCAGTTCACCTTTATGGGTGTCTTTGTTTACAGATCCATAGACGAAAGTGAGTTCATACAAGCTCACGGAACTTTAATTAAGGAAATGGAGTTTTCAGAACCTTTTGACAGAGATAGTACATATCAATACTATATAGTGGCAGTCTATAGAGATATGGGCAAATTTGTTAATTCTGATCCTTCTGAAATAGTGGAATACAGAGTAAACCCTGCCCTCCCTGCACCGCTTATTGAGCCTGCTGGTGGTGAATATTTCGAGCCTGTCGAGGTAGTGTTAGAGCTTCAAGAAGAGCCTGAAGCGTTGATTTATTATACTCTGGATGGTACGGAACCGAATCGTGAATCAAGTTTATATCAAGAGGCGTTTATTATTACTGAGTCGACAATTTTAAAAGCAAGGGGGTACAAAGAGGGTTGCTTGCCTGGTGAAGTAGCTGAAGCAGAATACTGTTTCTCATCTTCAGTAGAGCAAGAGTTTCTCGTTCCTTTAAGCACAAGCCTTAAAGTTTTCCCTAATCCGGTAAGTCTTTCAAATACATCAAGAAATGATGCGACTGTGAAAGTGGAATATAGCCTCAAAACAGACTATGATTCAACTGAAATGAACGTGTACAATATCCGTGGACAGTTAGTCAAACAATTGCCAATAAACAGTCGCAAAGGTATGCATCACATAAACTGGAACCTTAAAAACGAGAATAATAAAAACGTAGGTAGCGGCCTGTATTTTATCCGTCTTTCTACCCAAGACGAGAGAATAGACCAAAGAATAATGATAATCAAATAAGATATAAGAGGTAATAATGAGAGTTAAAGTTGCTGGCCTGGTGATTATAGCTGTTTTTGTTTCTATGACCCTTTTTTCGATGCACTTAGAGAAAGGGACTGAACTTTTAAACGAGAAGTTAAAGATGAGCAGTGTTGCCGAGTTCATATCTGTGAATGTCGCTATGAGTGAACAATATGACACCCAAGCACTATATAATGAAGTCAAAGATCTACCTAAAAAAGAGCGTAGGCAGATTACCATAGATAGACTTAAAACTTTTAGTAAAGAGTCTCAAAAAGATATAAGCATGCTCCTAAGTAGATTGGAAAAAGAGGGGAGCGTCAATAAAGTTAGATACCACTGGTTAAGCAACGTTATAAGTGTCGAAGCTACACCAGCTGCTATCGAAAAACTGGCAATGCGTCCTGATGTTGCCTATGTCGATCATGATCCATTGGTTCAAATCTTGGACGACACAGTAGTTAGTAGCGATGTTATCAGAGATGATGATAATGAACCGGAAATGACTTACCACCTGGAAATGATGGGGGTGCCAGAAGTCTGGGAACAGGGCTATTATGGGCAAGGTGTTTTGGTTGCAGTAATTGATTCAGGTGTTAACTACAATCATCTGGATATGATTGGCAGGATGTGGGAGAGTGAAGAGTATCCATATCACGGATATAACTTTGCCGATGGAAATAACAATCCATTTGATACCCATTCGCACGGTTCTCACTGTGCCGGTATTGTTGCAGGGACTGGGGCTGCTGGTCATTTCACCGGTGTTGCGCCTCTGGCAAATATTATGGCTATTAAAATGATTAAGGATACTGGTAATTCACTGGAATCTTGGGGCTGGGATGCCATTGAGTTTGCCGTTGAAAATGGTGCTGACGTTTTAAGTATGTCTTTCGGTTGGACTATTGGTCATAAACCAGACAGAGAGGTTTGGCGCAGAGTAATGGAAAACACTCTCTCAGCTGGGGTCGTAGCTGCGGTTGGAGCGGGGAATGAAGGTTTTTATCCAGGGGATTATCCTATACCAAGAAATTTGAGAACTCCAGGTGACTGTCCACCTCCCTGGTTGAACCCTGAAATGCCTATCAGAGCTGGGAGAACTGCTGTTATCACTTGTGGAGCTTCCGATGATTTAGATGAGTTAACGGTTTATTCTTCAAGAGGACCTGGTGCTTGGGGTGATATTTCACCTTATTTTGACTATCCATACAATCCTGGTGAAGGGCTAATGAAACCTGATGTTGTATCCCCTGGTGAGGAAGTGCTTTCACTAAGCCACGAAATTGACGATGGGTATCTCAAAATGAGTGGCACTTCAATGGCTACACCCAACGTAGCGGGAGTAATAGCTTTATTGCTCTGTAAGAACCCTGAACTTGTGCCAGAACAAGTGGCTGAAACATTAGAAAGCACGGCTAAGAGATATGTTGGATTTAAGAACAATGAATCTGGATCGGGGAGAGTTAACGCAACCTTGGCGGTGAGTAGAGTAGTAGGAAATAATGCTCCTAAGAAACCAATCTATACCTACCCTGCCGACGAGAGTGTTGCTATATCTCTAACGCCGAAATTTAAATGGATGAAGAACTACCCTACCGATAAATTTAAAATCTTTTTAGGTACCGATAACCCTCCAACTAACGTGCTAAATGGTTATGAAGTTACTGATACATTCCATAAGGTTGAGAGTCATCTTGAGCCGCTGACCACCTATTATTGGAAAATTGATGCTGAAAGTGAGTATGGATATGCAGAGGGGGATGTGTTTTCATTTAAAACAGTTTACCCTGTAAGCGAAAATTTTGAAGAGGGTGTATTTGAGTATGAGGATTGGTATTTTACAACTACAGGCTCCGACTCACAAAACTGGTATGTCTCTGATGATGAGGCTTATGAGGGTAGTTTTAGTGTGAGAAGTGGAGAGATGAACAATAACGCTTCCACTTCAATGAGTATCAACCTGAATGTAAAAGAGGATGGTATAATTACTTTTGCTCGTAAAATATCTACAGAAGAGAATAGTGATTTTCTGAGATTCTATATAGGTACAGTACTTCAAGGGGAATGGTCGGGTAACTTGGACTGGAAAGAGGTTACATTTCCTGTAGAGGCCGGAAGCAGAACATTCCGCTGGACATACTCCAAAGATGCTTTTGGTACTGAAGGAAAGGATGCTGTTTGGATAGATAATATTACCTTCCCATCTCATCCAAAACCGTATGTAATGTATACGCCACACACACCTGTCTACACTGCTAAATACGACAGACTCGCTATTGAGTGGGATATTGAAGAGAATGAAATCTTAGAGCCACAACTCTTTTCACTTTTAGGCTATAATCTGTATAAAGGTGACTCTATTGAAGATGAGTTTGAGCTTGTTAATGAAGAGTATATAGAAGATAAACTGTATGAAGAGCTTTTAGAAGAAGGGACTTACTATTATCACGTCACAGCTGTGTATAAAAAATATGGACAAGTTAATGAGACGGTCCCCTCTGAAGTCTTGTCTGTTACAATCTATCCAGCAATTGATCAGCCGACAATAGAGCCTCAAAGTGGTGAATATAACGAAAATATAACTATCACTATTGAATCGGAAGAGGGGGTAGAACTGTTCTATACTCTCGACGAGACTGAGCCTAATTATACCTCAATACCCTATACAGAGCCATTTGTTTTGGAAGAAAGCACTACTGTTAAAGCGATAGCATATCTTGATAATCATATCTCAAGTGGAGTTATTACAATGAAATATGATATCATCAAAACAAATGTAGATGAAATAGTTGAACCTGTTTTTAACTTAGATTTGAGAGCTTACCCTAACCCGTTCAACGCTAATGAGGTTAGCAGAACTAACTCGTTGAATCTTGCCTATAGCTTGCCAGAAGACAATACAAAAGTAAGCATTGGAGTTTACAACGTTAAAGGACAAGTAGTCCGCGAAATTGTCAGAGAGAACGTAAGCAAAGGATTTTATCAGGAATCAATTGACCTTACCAGTGTTGATGATAAAGCTGTCTCCAGCGGTATCTATCTGTTGATTTTACGCACCGATAAGAATCAAGTTGTAACAAGAAAATTAGCTATTGTTCGCTAAAGAGAGAGGGAGATATGAAACTCAAGTATGTTCTACTACTATTATTACTGGCTACTACTCTATCGTTATTTGGTGTAGTTAAGAACGATAAGATCTCTGAAGAACTATCTGAAATCATCAGTATCGAGAAAAACGTGCAAGACAAGATACCGGTAATGATAGTTCTGAAAGATCAATATGATACTCAAAAACTATACTCTCAAGCAAAGATACTGGGTAAGAAAGAACGTAGAGAATATGCTATGAGCACCTTGAAAAAGCATAGTGATAAAACTCAAGCGAACCTCCGCCAAACGCTCAAAGAATTGGAAGATGCCGGGGCAGTCTCAGAAGTAACTTATAACTGGATTGTAAATACTATCGGCTTGACAGCTGAAAGTAAGGCGATAAAACTATTAGCAGAACGATCAGATGTGGACTTGATTTACTACGACCCTTTGAAGAAAATGATCCCCGACCCGATCAATGCTTATGATCTAAACGATCAACATAACGTAGAACGTGAAGTTACCTGGAACCTGACCAATATGAACGTTCCAGAAGTCTGGGAACTCGGTTACCAGGGAGAAGGGGTGTTGGTTTCAGTTATAGATACCGGTATCAATTATGAACATCACGATATAAAGGATAGAATGTGGGTACACGAGGATTATCCTAATCACGGATGGAGCTTTATAGACAACTCATCGAATACAAAAGATGTTTATGATCATGGTACACATTGTGCTGGCTCTATAGCAGGTGATGGTACATCTGGTAGAAAAACGGGAGTAGCGCCAAAAAGTAGAATAATGTCGGTTAAAATATTTACGGATGAAGGAAAGTCAACTGAACAAGTAGTACTCAGTGCTATCGAGTTCTCATTAGAGTATGGTGCTGATATAATGAATATGTCGTTTGGCTGGAGCCAAAAGGGTGATGGTAATAGACCTTTGTGGCGCCAAGCTATGACAAATGTGCTATCAGTGGGTGTTATATCAATTGTCATTTCAGGAAATGAGGCAGGGGAACTAACTAAAGGATTACCAGTTCCTTATAATGTCAGAATACCGGGTGACTGTCCACCACCTTGGCTGCACCCTCATCAAACATATCAAGGAGGCCTCTCCTCAGTGGTCTGTATTGGAGCAGTGAACAAGGAAGATAAATTAGCAAACTTCTCTTCAGTAGGTCCAGTTACATGGCAAGATGAGACTCCTTATTTCGATTACCCTTTAAATCCAGGGATAGGGTTGATTAGACCAGATGTGTGTGCTCCTGGTGTTGATGTTATATCCTTAGCAAATGATAATAATACAGGTTATAGCGTTAAAAGTGGTACTTCTATGGCCGCTCCTAACACTGCTGGAGTTGTTGCTCTACTCTTATCAAAAGATCCAGAGCTTACCCCTGAAGACATTTCGAGAGCTTTGGAACTCACCGTATACAAGATTATCGACAGAAAGGGAAACCTTTTTGGTTCAGGTAGAGTGGATGCGCTCGCTGCTATAAACTACGTTGTTGGAACTAATACCCCTAATAAAGTTTTTCATCCATATCCTGCTATTAATCAACAGTCTATTCCAACGTTAACAACACTTCGTTGGTATGATGGGGGTGGGACAGACTCCTTTAAACTGTACTTAGGAACCGATAATCCGCCAACTAACCTTGTAGAAGGGGCGGAGCTGACAGATATCTTTTATGAAATTACTGAGCCTTTAGACTTTGCGACACAATACTATTGGCGTGTAGATTCTGTTAATGAAAAAGGGATTACCGCTGGCGACCTATGGAGTTTTATTAGCGCTTATCAAGTAAGTGAAAATTTCGAAGAGGGTAGTTTTAGTCACCCTGATTGGCTCTTCACAACTACCGGTGGCGGGTCTGAAAAATGGTTTGTAGATGAGAACGAAGCATTTGTTGGAGAAAAATCTGCTAAGAGTGGTCAGATTAATCACAACGGGACTACTACAATGAATATAACCTTAGATGTATTAGAGAGTGGGGTGATTAAATTTGCTAAGAAAACATCGACTGAAGAGGGTAGTGATTACCTCCGGTTTTATGTAGGAAATGATTTGAAAGGTGAGTGGTCTGGCGAGTTAGATTGGAGTGAAGAGGTGTTTCACGTCTCAAGAGGGATGAACACGTTCCGCTGGATCTATTCGAAAGATCAGCTTGGTAGTGGAGGCGATGACGCAGTATGGGTAGATGAAATTGTCTTTCCTAAGCACCCGAAACCACCAGTGGCTTATGCTCCCAAAAACATTACAACCTCCGTTGACTTTGAGTCTTATACTTTAGGCTGGGAGTTAGATGTTAACGAAAATATTGACCCTATCGCGTTCCTTCTGTATGGGTATGATCTATATGGCAGAAGTGACCAGGAAGATGATTATGTTAAACTAAACGATGACTATATAACCGACAATAATATTACTATAGATATCACTGAAGCTGGAGCTTATTCGTATTACTTAGTGGCTGCTTACCGTGTGATGGGCAAGCTGACTTACTCGGAGATGTCTGAGGTTGTCACTGTTGTCATTCATCCACCTTTAGAGATACCTCTGTTCAGTCCAGCGGGGGGAGAATATAATGCCCCTGTTGAAATAAGCTTTGAAATTAGTGAGGGGAGCAATGTCTATTACACAATAGATGGTACTGAGCCCGACTTACATTCCGACAAATATATAGAGCCGTTTATGATCGAAGAATCAACAACGGTCAAAGCAAGAGCATATAAACTTAGCTACCTGCCGGGGGAAATCGGAAGTGAGTATTATGAGATTGTGTTAACTTCAGTGGAAGAGGAGATAGTCTTACCAATAGACTACGCATTAAAGCTTTATCCCAACCCTTATTCAATTAACTCAGCTTCAAGATCCAATAACTTGGTAAGCATTTCATATGCTTTGCCAGAAGAAACTAATACTTTGAAGCTAAATGTGTACAATATTAAAGGTCAATTAGTTAAGTCATTTGCAGGAATGCCTCAAGAGCGTGGAGTACATACGATCCATTGGGAATTAGATAATACTGCTGGTAAAAGCCTTAGTAACGGTATCTACCTAATGATACTGCAGACTGATAAGAAGAAAATGAATAACAAGTTTATAGTAGTACAATAAAACTATATTATTTGAGAGGTGATTATGTTGACTAATAGGAAAGTCTTTACAGTATTGATTATGCTTTGTATAGCTATCATTAGTACCGGTTTGGTTGCAAAGCCTACAGATGCTCTGTTAAAGGCAATGGAGAAAGAAAGAAGTTTAGAAAACAAATATCCTGTTATTGTCGTTCTGAGAGATCAGTATGACACTAATAAGCTGTACTCTCAAGTAAAAGAGATGAAGAAGTCTGAGCGTAGAGAGTATGCCGTCCAAACACTTAAAAGGTATAGCCAAACCACTCAGTCTGAGCTTAGAAAAATGTTAGAAATAATGGAGTTGGATGGGGCTGCAGATAACATTAGATATAACTGGATAGTGAACACCATTTGTTTGGAGGCTGATTCTAAGTTAATTAAAATGCTATCGGAAAGGGCAGATATCGCTGTGATAGAGTATGACCCTCTCCAAAAAGCCTTAATTGAGCCGGTTAGTAGTACTGATGCCGATGGTTCTGGTGCTGAGCGAGCGGTGACCTGGAATTTGACAACAATGAGAGTCCCTGAAGTGTGGGAGCTTGGATATTATGGTCAAGGGGTATTAGTGTCAGTAATTGATACCGGTATTAACTATAATCATCACGACATAAAAAACAGAATGTGGGTCCATGAAGACTACCCTAACCACGGGTGGAGCTTTATCGATAACTCAGATTTTACAATGGATATCTATGACCACGGCACACATTGTGCAGGTTCAATTGCAGGTGACGGTACTTCAGGTAGAGAAACAGGGGTAGCCCCGCAGAGCAAAATTATGAATGTTAAGGTTTACGATCCGCAAGGACATTCTACTCAGAGCATTGTTATCCAGGCAATAGAGTTCTCCTTGGAGCATAAGGCTGATATCTTGAGTATGTCATTAGGTTGGTATCAAGATGGTGAAACAAGTAGAACTTTGTGGCGACAGATAATGAACAATGTTCTTTCGGTAGGTGTTCCCGCTATGGTAGCTGCCGGTAATGAAGCACAAGACTTAAAGATAGACAAGCCTATTCCTCGAAATATAAGAACACCTGGAGATTGCCCTCCACCTTGGCTTCACCCTGATCAGTCACTTTTAGGTGGGATTAGCTCTGTAATCTCAGTTGGTGCAACTAACTCGAACGATGTTATAGGCAATTTCTCTTCAATAGGACCTGTGACCTGGGCAGATGAAGACCCATTCTTAGATTATCCGTTTGACCCAGAAATGGGGCTGATAAGACCTGATATAACCGCTCCTGGAGTTAACGTTATTTCTTTAGCCCACGATGATGTCTCAGGTTACTCATCTAAGAGCGGTACCTCTATGGCAACCCCTAATGCAGCGGGAGTAGCTGCATTGCTTCTCTCAAAAGATCCAGAACTTACCCCAGAAGATATATCAAGAGCTTTAGAGCTTACCGCCAAGAAAATAACAGATAGTAAAGATAATACTTATGGAACTGGTAGAATTAATGCCCTTGCAGCTATCAAACATATCGTGGGAGAAAATCCACCTAACAAAGCATTCCATCCCTACCCTGCTGATAGACAAGAGTCAATTCCTCTTACTCCCACACTTACTTGGTTTAGTGGTGGTGGCTCAGACTCTTATCTTCTTTACTTAGGAACAGATGATCCACCGACTAATCTACTCAACGGTGTTGAGGTTACAGGCTTGTCATATGAAATAACAGAACCTTTAGATTATGCCCAAAAGTATTATTGGCGTATTGATGCAGTAAATGAGTATGGAACAGCGTATGGTGATAAATGGTCTTTCCTGTCAGCCTTTAAAACAAGTGAAGACTTCGAAGATGGTGCTTTTGAGCATCCAGACTGGAAGTTTTTAACTACAGGTGCTGGCGCTCAGGAGTGGTATATAGATGAAACAGTCGGGTATATGAGTTCGAAATCAGCCCGAAGCGGAGAGATTAATCACAGCTCAACCACTATTATGAGTATCACTCTTGATGTACTTGAGACTGGCGTAGTCAAGTTTGCAAGAAAAGTCTCTTCCGAGAAGGGGAGTGACTTTTTACGTTTTTACATTGGTAATGATCTGCAGGGTGAATGGTCTGGTGAAGAAGACTGGGCAGAAGAGGTGTTTACCGTTTTGAGAGGAATAAATACCCTTAGATGGGTATATTCGAAAGACCAAATGAACAGTCAAGGTTCAGACGCGGCATGGGTCGATATGATTGTCTTTCCAAGACATCCTAAGCCACCTGTACCACACGCCCCTAAAAACATAGAGGTAACTTTCGATTATGAGTCATACAAGCTCGATTGGGAGGTTGATGTTAATGAGGATATTGATCCGATAGCTTACTTGTTGTTGGGTTATGACATATATAGAAAAAAAGCTGATGAAGAGGAGTTTACCAAGCTTAATGAGGAATATTTAACGGAGACGAGCTATAAGGTCTACTTTGATGAACCGGAAGAGAGTACCTATTATCTTGTAGCCGCATATCGTGATCTTGGTAAGCTTGCCTATTCAAATGAGTCAGAGTTGATTGAAGTAGTTGTAAATCCACCTATCGAAGCCCCTGTCATCGATCCTGTTGGGGGTGAATATAATGAGCCTATTGAAATCAGTTTTGCTCCTGAAGAGGGAGTAGATGTGTTCTATACTCTTGATGGTGCCGAGCCGAACTTCAACTCTACACCATACGTTGAGCCGTTTACCCTTGAAGAGTCAGGTGTAATCAGAGCGATAGCTTATAAATTGGGATACCTACCGAGTGAAACTATTGAAGAAGCTTATGAAATCAATCTAACTTCTGTAACTGATGAGATGTCTTTGCCTATAGTTTTTGGACTGACCCTGTATCCAAACCCTTACACACAGAACTCTGTATCTCGCTCTGCACAATCGGTTAGTATCCAGTATGCACTCCCTGAAGATGTACAGACAGTTAACCTTGATATTTATAACATCAAAGGTCAGCTGGTTAAGAGTTTCAGAGAAGTAAATCAGTCACGTGGGGTTCATACAATCAGTTGGAGCTTAGATGGAGCTAAAAGAACTACAGTCGGTAGTGGTATCTATCTTGTTTCGCTCCAGACTGAAAAGAAAACCATTACTCAGAAATTTATGGTGATAAAGTAAAATGAGTGCAGAATTTATCTTCCGTTTTGATGAGCCTGTTATCTGTACGGCTATTCATAATGGACACCAAGTTAGCAAGCTTGTAGAGAAAAACTTAGCTATCTCAGCAGAAGATAGACTCAGGGAAGAAGACCCTTTTACTGAATACTTTACCAAAATTTCTAACAATAGGATTATTGCCTTAAAAAGTAGATTTGAGTTTGATCTAAACCGGTCTCGTGATAAAGCTATCTACCAAAAACCAGAAGATGCTTGGGGGTTAGTGACCAGAAAAAGAGAGTACACCCAAGAAGAGAAAGATATTGTTTTACAAGGGTATGATGACTTCTATAGACGTGTGGAACTCAATGTACAAGAGATGATCGATATCTATGGGAAATGCTTTGTCTGGGATATACACTCTTATAATCATCACAGGCTTGGGAGTGATCAGCCGTTTGATAGTGAAGAGCTGAATCCCGAAATTATATTGGGTACGAGTAACTTAACCGAAGAGTGGCTCCCTTTAGTAGAGGAAATACAAGAGGTTTTGTTGGGTCAAAACTATTTTGGTAGAAAGATAGATGCACGGATAAATGTGAAATTCCCGGGCGGCTATTTTCCCCGCTGGCTTAATAATAAGTTTCAAGGTAAAGTATGCTGTATTGCACTCGAGTTTAAAAAGACTTTTATGGACGAGTGGACGAGTGTTTTCTACCCTGATGTGATGAAGAGGTTAAGAGAGCTCTTGATGACAACCAAGGGGTCGATAACTAAATATTTGCTCAAAGAATAACAAAATAATGTTAAATAGATGTTAGGATAAATGGAGGATTAGTGGATGGATTATAAAAAAGGTTTTATCGTTAGCTTGATGATGATGCTATTCTTAACTACGCTTGTTGCTGTACAGTTGGAGAAAGGATCAGAAGGACTTAATGAAGTATTAGAATTGATGCAGGAAAGTGGTGATAAATTACCGGTCATTATTGTTCTTAAAGATCAGGTAGATGTGGATGAACACTACCAGTCGATAAAGGATTTGCCCAAAAGTGAGCGAAGACAGTTAACTATCGACACTCTCAAACAACATAGCAATAGAACTCAAGTCGAGCTAAAGAAGCTGTTGGATAAGCTACAATCAGATAAAAAGGTTACTAAAGTTAATTATTTTTGGATAAGTAATGTTATCAGTCTCGAGGCTACAAAAGGGGCTTTAGTTGTTTTAGACAAACGGAACGAAATAGAGAGAATAGAATATGATCCAGTAGTAAAAGTCATTGATGATTTAGAAGAGAATTCAGAGTATATCCCATCAGAGTTTGAAGGTGGGGAGAGGAGTTATATTTGGAACCTTGAACAAATGGACGTCCCTGAAGTATGGGAAGCGGGTGTTTATGGTGGTGGAGTACTGGTTGGTGTTTTCGATACAGGCGTGAACTACAATCATTACGACATACGAGATAGGATGTGGTATCATCCAGACTATCCAAATAACGGTTGGGATTTCTTTCATGATGATGACGACCCTATGGATATCTATGATCACGGTACCCACTGTGCTGGCTCAGTCGCCGGCGATGGTACCTCTGGAACTCAGACTGGTATTGCTCCCAAAAGTAGAATTATGGCGCTTAAGACAACAAGTGACCAAGGTGGCTCCCAGCAGTATGTCGTATGGAATGCAATTCAATTTGCCTTAGACCACGGGGTGGACGTATTTAGTATGTCGTTGGGCTGGTACCAAACTATGAACGTGGATTTCAAAACATGGCGAGATGTCATGGTTAACGTTCTTTCTGCAGGTGTGCCCGCCTCTTTATCAGCAGGTAATGAGGCTGGAGATTCAGATAAAGCAGCACCTCTTAACATACGAGTCCCTGGCAACTGTCCTGCTCCTTGGCTTCATCCCGATCAAGTCGAGAGGGGTGGTGTTACTTCTGTACTTTGCATAGGGGCATCTAACTCAAGAGATCAGATTGCATTTTTCTCATCGTATGGTCCAGCAACCTGGCAAGATGTAGAGTCTTATAACGACTATCCTTACAGACCCTCTGAGGGGAAAATGGGGCTAATTAAGCCGGATATAACTGCACCAGGCGTAAGTATAACATCTTTATCTAATAGAGATATCAAAGGTTATTCAGTGAAAGATGGTACTTCTATGTCCTGCCCTAATGCATCAGGTGTTATAACACTTATGGTAAGTAAAAACAATGAAATTACCCCCGAAGAGATTTCCAGAATTCTCGAAGAGACTGCGTTTAACCCAGAGAGTAAAAAGAATAATACTTTTGGTTCGGGAATAATTAATGCGTTTGCAGCTGTAAACGCTGTAGGAGCTCCTTTCTTACCTAACCTTACTTATGATCCTAAACCTGAAATGACTGCAACACTTGTAAGCCTTATTCCAACCTTAAAATGGAGTCATACAGGCGATTATGCTGATAGTTATAAAGTGAGTTTAGGGACAGATAATCCGCCAACAAACGTTTTACATAACTATGAGGTTACCGAGGAGTTTTTGGAAATAACTGAACCACTGGAGCCTCAAACAACTTATTATTGGAAGGTTGATTCAGTCAATAGTAGGGGTGAAAGAGAGGGAGCTATATGGCACTTTACTACTGGACGTCCAGTAAGTGAAGGGTTTGAGACAGGGGATTTCTCAAAGTATGAATGGGAGTTAACCTCTTCTGGGAGTGAATCAAAAAACTGGTCCATAGATACAGAACATGTATACAAAGGAAGTTTTTCTGCAAAGAGTGGTAGTATAAATCACGGTGGCAGTACTACAATGATGGTTATGATAGAGGTGTTAGAAGCTGGTCCTATCACTTTTAATAGAAAGGTCTCTTCAGAGAGTAGTTTTGACAACTTAAGCTTCTTTGTTGATAATGTAGTCGTAGGTCAGTGGTCAGGTGAATTAGATTGGGAGCTTGTGAGTTTCCCAATTAATCCTGGATTTAGGACATTTAGATGGATTTACCAAAAAGATTTGATGAATACTCAAGGTGAAGATGCAGTGTGGATAGATGATATTGCCTTCCCTCGACATTCAGAACCTCCTGTTGTTTATGTGCCTAAATCATTAGAGTTAGATAAAGATTTCAATGAGTTTACAATTAGCTGGGAGATTGATCTTAATGAAGATATCAACCCAAATGTGTTTTTATTGATGGGTTACAATGTCTATAGGGCTAACAGTGAAGATGGGGAATACGAACAGATTAACGAGCAAACTATAACTGAAAAAACATATACCCATTTGGTGGATGAAGAGGGTAGCTTTTATTACTCTGTTAAAGCGGTTTACCGAAAAATGGGTAAACTAATGGAGTCGGAACCTTCAGATACGATTCACTTCATTATCAGTTCAGCTCCTGAAAAACCATCTTTTGACCCTGGTTCAGGAGAATATACTGAAGCCATAGAGATTACTATTGAGACAGAAATCGAAGATGGTGAGATTTACTTTACTTTAGACGGTTCTGAGCCGACTTTTGAATCGGAACTATACATAGAGCCTTTGTTGATCGATAAAGATACCGTTATTCAAGCCAGAGTGTATAAAATAGGGCATCTTGCAGGTAAAATCAGTACCGCTGAATACATAGTCCAGTTGACTGGAGTTAACGAAGAGGTGGTTAATGTTGGAGAGTTTTACCTAAAAGCGTTTCCTAACCCGATTGTGAAACAAGCTAACACCCAGCGAAACGAAAGCTCACTAATAATCGAATACAACCTACCCGACAATGTGAGCCAGCTTGACGTTTCAATATACAACATTAAAGGCCAGTTGATAAAAAAGATGCCTAATGTGGAAAGTAACAGAGGGATACATCAGATCAGTTGGGATTTAAAAGACATAAGTGGAAAGCAGGTAGGTAGTGGTTTCTACCTTCTTAAGGTATCTGTAGACGAAAAGATAATCACTCGTAAAGTACAGATAATAAACTAATTGCCGTTTGAATACAAGGGAGTTGTGATGAACAAAATTAGAGCAGTTTTCTTGACCGTAAGCTTGCTGATAGTTGGGAGCCTTTACTCTTTGTCTTTGAGTAAGGGAACAGATGAACTGAACGAACATTTGTATTTGTTATCTGATAGCTCCCAAAAGATACCGGTCTTGATAGTGATGAAAGATCGAGTCGATTCTAAGTTACTCTATCAAACTGTCAAAGATCTCGGGAAAAAGGAGAGAAGAGAATACACGATATCTACTCTTAGAGCTAAAAGTGAAGAGACCCAAGCAGATATCAAGCTCTTTTTAGAAAAGAAACTCGATAAGAAAGAGGCCGACTCCATTAAGTATCTGTGGCTTAATAACACAATCGGCTTAAATGCGAGTCTAACTGCCCTTTTAGCTCTTAACGAAAGGGATGACATCGAATATATAGATTACGATCCGCTTAAGCCAATCTTTGATGATCCAGTTCCAAATACAACGTTATACCCTGAAAAAGAGAGAGGAGTTACTTATGGACTCCGTTTAATGAAAGTTCCCGAAGTATGGGAGTTAGGTTATAAGGGGGCTGGAGTACTTGTAGGCGTATTGGATACAGGCGTAAACTATAATCATAAAGACATAGTAAACCGAATGTGGGTACACCAAGATTATCCTAACCACGGATATAATTTCAAAGATGATGACGATAATCCTACCGACCTTGATGGACACGGAACACACTGTGCCGGAATTGTCGCTGGCGATGGGACCTCTGGTACACAATCGGGTGTAGCCCCTGAAGCTGAAATTATGGCTTTGAGGATTTCTAATCCGAACGATGTGGACTCCAATCGCACAATTGTCTGGTCAGCTATTCAGTTCGGCTTATTTCACGGCGTATATATTTTCACAATGTCATTTGGTTGGGTAAATGTATCTCCAGAAGAGCGTGCTTTATGGCGTGAAGTGTTAGAGCATCTACTCTCAGCATCTGTTGTGTTGACGGGTTCAGCCGGTAATAGATGGAGAGAGGCTAACCAGTTTCCAATACCAAACAATATTACAATACCTAAAGACTGTCCGCCCCCTTGGCTTGGTCCAGAACAGGATGAACACGGGGGTGTCTCTGGCATTATCAGTGTAGCTGCAATTGACAACTTAGATCGGATTGCGACCTTCTCTTCACGTGGTCCAGTTACTTGGCAAAATGTTGAACCATATTTTGACTATAAATACAAGCCGGGAGAGGGTTTAACTAAGCCTGATATTTCTGCACCTGGTGTTGATGTATGGTCACTCTGTCACGAAAATAACGATGAATATGTACCGAAAAGTGGCACTTCTATGGCAGCTCCTGCAGTAGCTGGAGCAATAGCGCTCCTTTTATCCAAAAATCCTAACCTAACCCCTGAAAAGATTTGCCAATTACTTGAAGAGGGGGTCGACAGGCTATCTGATAAGAAAGACAATACTTTTGGCTCGGGCAGAGTAAACATCCTAAACTCAATAAACAATGTAGTTGTAGATACACCACCTAATCAAGCTAAAACCCCTGCACCGTTTGATGGGGAAAACGATGTGTATACTGATTCATCGTTTAAGTGGTATGATGGTGGTGGCGCTGATGAATACCTGTTTAGTTTTGGCACTGATAATCCACCCACCAACATACTGAGTCGAGTATTAGTAGATAAATCTTCATTTGAGTTAGACTCACTTCTTGAACATTCAACAGATTATTACTGGCAGATTAACTCTTTGAACGAGTATGGCGAAACTGAAGGGAAAATCTGGAGCTTTAGAACCGGATATGAAGTAAGTATAGACTTTGAAGAGGGGGAGTTGCCAGGCTATGAATGGTCATTTTATAAATCTGGAGCAGGAGCAGAAGACTGGTATGTCAGCGATAACTATTCCAACTCCGGTCAATACAGTCTCCAAAGTGGAGCTATAAATCACAACTCATCGACAAGCATTCTTCTATACATTGATGTATTGGAACCTGGGATAATCACTTTTTATAGAAAAATATCCTCAGAAATGAATGACGACTATCTAAGATTTTACATAGATGGCGAGCTTTGCGATACTTGGTCGGGCGAAAGCGATTGGGAGAGGGTATCATACCCAGTCCAAGCAGGTATACGATCTTTCCGTTGGAGTTATAGTAAAGGCGCTATGGATGTTTCCGGCGAAGATGCCGCTTGGATTGACGACATTACTTTCCCTAAGCACTATTCACCCCCAATAATGTATGCACCTCATTCACTTGATTACGATATAGGCCTTTGCAATGTTGAGCTGACCTGGCAGATAGAAAAGAATGAACATTACGATCCAATTCAATTCTCTTTCTTAGGGTTTGATGTCTATAGGTCTGTTAATAGTAGAGATGAGTATATAAAAGTCAATGGTGAGCTGGTCAATGAGCCACTATTCAACGAGCAGATTGAGCAGCTTGGCGAGCACTCTTATTACGTTGTAGCACTTTACAGAAAATTGGGACAGGTAAAGATATCTGAGCCGACAAGCTGTGTTAGCTTTACCATAGATGGAAAGGTTGAGATCCCTATATATAGCCACCCAGAAGGGGAGTATAACGAAAGTATTCAGGTCGAGATAACCTCTCATGACGAAGAGGCTGTTCTGTTTTACACACTGGATGGAAATGACCCGACAACAGAGTCTAATCTATACACAGAACCAATATTAATCGACCAATCTTTGACTCTTAAATCCAAAGGATACAAACTTGGACTATTGCCCTCTGAAATTAGTAGTGCTCAATATACACTTAATACTACAGCAGCTCAAAAAGATGTATTGCCGCTCACCTTTCAAACTGTTGTTTACCCCAATCCTTTTATAGTCGGTCACTCTACTACAAGAAGTAGCTCTAACATTTTTATTGATTACTCGCTTCCAAAAGACTATGAATCGTTACAGGTAAGCATTTATAATATCAAAGGGCAGTTAATTAAAGAGTTCGACAACCCTATGAAGCGAAAAGGGGAGCATCAGTTAGTATGGGAGTTAAAACAAAACATTGGAAGTGGCCTGTATTTTATTGATATACATTGCGATAACAAACACAATGTGATGAAATTGATGGTTATTAAATAAGTAAATAAATTGAAGATACGGAGGAGAAATGTTTAAGAAGTTCAGCTTGATTTTAGGCTTGATAATGATAATCGTTATCAGTGCCTTATCAGCGATTGATTTGCAAAAAGGTACTGGTGGACTTAATGAGGCGCTTGCTGAAATAAGAAGCCCAAACGAGTATATTCCAGTTATGCTCGTCTTGAAGGAGCAGTATGACACGCAGCTGTTATATAACACTGTTAAAGACCTTCCTAAAAAAGAGAGAAGAGAGGTTACTATCTCAACACTGAAACAGTTTAGTAAGGAGAGTCAGTCAGAGCTTAAGAGCTTACTCTTAAAGAAAGAGAAAGAAAAGGAGATAAAATCCCCTCATTTCCTCTGGATAAGAAATATAGTGTTTTTTGAGAGTACTTTAAACACTCTAAAAGAGCTGGATCAGCGTGATGACATAGATAGAATAGTATACGATCCTATGGTGCAAGTTTTACCTGATGACGAGCCAGAAAAGACGACTTATTTTGATGGAGTTGAGGATGATACCCCTCGGTTAGAACGTGAAATTGCCTACAATATCACCCAGGTAGGTGCTGATAAACTCTGGGAGGAAGGCTACTATGGACAAGGGGTTGTAGTTGCAGTACTCGATAGTGGAGTTAACTATAATCACGTAGATATCAAGAACAGTTTATGGATTCATCCAGATTACCCTAAATATGGATACAACTTCGTTGATGACTCGTTCGACCCAATGGATGGAAGGTGGCACGGTACACATTGTGCGGGAACTGTTGCAGGTGACGGTACTGCTGGAACTCAAACAGGTTTAGCCCCCTATTCAAAAGTTATGGCTATAAAAGTGCTAACAGATGGTGGAAGTCTGGACCAAAAGACATACCATCGTGGTTTGGAGTTTGCCATTGAACACGAAGCTGATGTGATGAGTATTTCTGTCGGTTATTATCACAAGTATGACCCGGATCGAGCAACGATACGTGGTATTATGGAAAACGCTCTTTCAGCAGGTGTAATTGCCTCTTTAGCAGCTGCTAATGCAGGAGCTTCTCAGAGTGATTATCCGATTCCTGATAACGTAGCCACCCCTTCAGACTGTCCACCCCCTTGGCTTAACCCTGATCAAACATTACGTGGTGGAATAAGTGCTGTGTTTACCTCTGGAGCTACTGATCAGGAAGATAAGATAGTAGATTTCTCATCCAGAGGTCCGGTAACTTGGCAAGATGTTGAAGGGTACCATGACTATCCTTTTAACCCTGGAATGGGTTTAATTAAACCTGATATTTCCTCTCCTGGTTACGAAGTTAAGTCGTTACGTCACGATGACATTAGAGGGTACAGGGAAGACTCTGGTACCTCTATGTCGGCCCCTACAACGGCCGGTGCCATAGCGCTCTTGATTAGTAAAGATCCAGGTATTACCCCTGAAAAAATAGCACAATACATTGAAGAGGCAGCTTTTAAAAAGACACAGACAAAGAGTAACGATTATGGTGCAGGGCGCTTAGATATTGCAGCAGCAGCAGCAAAGATAACCTCAGAAACGCCTCCAGGTGCTCCATTTGTATCAATTCCTAAAGACAAAGAGATCGAAGTAGTTTTAGAAACTCCGTTAAAATGGGTTAAAAACAGACCTACTACCTCTTATACTCTATATCTGGGTACTGATAATCCGCCTACCAATGTTATTAATGGTATGAGCTTAGAAGAATCGTCATATCTCCCAACAGGACTCTTAGAGCCTGATACAGAATATTTTTGGAGAGTTGATGCAACAAATAGTTTTGGTTCTACTGAAGGTGAAGTCTGGTCATTCTACACTGTTTTACCTGTGACAGTTGATTTCGAAAACAATGAGTTTGCCCCTTATGAGTTTGATTTCACTACTTCCGGCCAAGAGTCACAAGAATGGTTTATTACTGATGAAGTGTCTTACGCAGGTGACTTTTCAGCTCAGAGCGGTAAAATTAATGATGGTGGAACGACGAGAATGCGTTTAGCAACCAGAATCAAGGAAGATGGGATTATCTCCTTCTATTTTAAGCTCTCAAGTGAATACCGAAGCGACCACTTCCGTTTCTATATAGATAACGAGATACAGGGTGAATGGTCTGGAGATTTAGGCTGGCAAAGAGTATACTTCCCTGTTACTGAAGGGTATAAAAGCTTTAGTTGGGTGTACGTAAAAGATACGATGAACTCTTATGGTGAGGATGCCGTTTGGGTCGACAATATTACTTTGCCTCGTCACTACAAGCCTACAATAGTTTACCTTCCAGAGCAGCTTACCACGGAACTGGATTATGAATCAATAAACCTAAGCTGGAATATAGAGATTAACGAAGATGCTAATCCTATTGAGTTTGCCTTACAAGGATTCAATTTGTACGGGGCAATAGGTGATGGAGAGGTTGAGTTTGAGAGAATAAACAGCAATCTCATAGAGGAGAACAGTTATTCAGTTGCTGTTAGTACTGCTGATAACTACCGTTTCTATGTCACAGCTGTTTATAAAATAAGAGGACAGATAGTTGAAACCGATCCATCAGAAACGGTTGATTGTCTCATTCACCCAGCTATTGATATGCCAGTGTTCTCACCTGAAGCTGGTGAGTATAACGAGCCAATTATGGTCAGCATTGAAACTGAGGATGAAGAAGTAGAGGTGTTTTACACAACGGATAACACTACACCCTCACTTGACTCTACCCTTTATGAAGAGCCTTTTGAAATTGGAGAATCAACAGTTATCAAAGCTATCAGTTATAAACTCGGCTACTTGCCAAGCGAAATAACATCCGCAGAGTACACAATTCATCAGACTAATGTGGAAAACAATGTACTATCTAACATATTTAATATAAATCTGTACCCAAACCCTGTTAGTACAGCGAGTAGTTCAAGAGGTAGCGCCGCTTTAAACATAGATTTATCTATACCGGCAAACCTAAGTAACTTGGATATTGAAATATACAATATTAAAGGGCAGCTTATAAGAAGCTACAATCTCTCTAACGTAAGTAGAGGTAATCATATCTTACAATGGGACTTACTCAACAATCAAGGCAAAGAGGCCACTAACGGGATCTATTTCTTGAAGTTTAATACAGACGGTGAGCTCCATCACAAGAGGGTAATGATTTTAAGATAATAATCTAACTATAGGGCCGTATCTTCAAACAAGATACGGCCTCTAAATAATTTATAGGAGAAGAGATGGCTCGTAAATTTGCGCTTATTTCTATTATTTCATTATTTCTCACTATTTCAGTGTTGTCGGCTCTTTACATTGAAAAGGGGAGTGCCGACTTAAATGAGTATTTACAAGAAAACCTACAGCAGGATGCTTTAATCCCTGTTATAGTAGTAATGAAAGAGCAGTATGATGCTCAGCTTCTTTATGACACTGTTAAAAACCTTTCAAAAGAGGAGAGAAGGGAGATCACGGTCTCTACGCTTAAGCAGTTTAGCGAGCAAACCCAAGAGGACATAAAAAAAGAGCTACTTAAGAGAGAAAAGAGCAAGGCACTTGATTCTCTTCATTTTCTATGGATTTATAATAGCATCTCTATGCAGGCTAACCTTGAGGTTATTGAGGAGCTTGATAAACGGGATGATATTCAGACTATTATCTACAACCCTAAACGGAATATGATTCTTGAAGATGAGGTTTTCTATAGAAATAATCCCGTAAGTTGCATTCGTATAGACGAAGATATTTCATACAACATACCGCAAATAGGGGCTGATAAGGTGTGGGAAGAAGGCTACTTTGGTCAAGGTGTAGTCGTAGCCGTCATAGACAGCGGACTCAACTACAATCATACGGATATCAAGAATAACCTCTGGATAAGCTCTGAATACCCCAATTACGGATACAGCTTTGCCTATAACACAAACGATCCTATCGATCAAGACGGACACGGTACTCACTGTGCTGGAACTGTTGCTGGTGACGGCACTTCTGGCATCAGGACTGGTATTGCTCCCGAATCAAAAATCATGGCTTTACAGATTTTGGATGATAAAGGAAGGGGAGACGATGTCACATTAAACAGAGCACTCCAATTTGCTATAGAGAACGGTGCTGATGTTTTGAGCATCTCTCTTGGTTGGTACCATAAATTTGAGCCAAATCGTATAATGCTTAGAAACACGATGATGAACGTTTTATCGGCGGGGATCATTGCTTCTGTAGCAGCAGGTAACGCTGGCTTTTTACAAGAATACGCTATACCTGATAACGTAGCAGCTCCCGGTAGTTGCCCACCCCCTTGGCTGAACCCAGATCAGACAGAAAAAAGTGGTTTGAGTGCCGTTTTAACAGTCGGAGCTACTGAGCCGACTGATGTGATAGCCGATTTTTCTTCTAAAGGGCCGGTCACTTGGCAAAACGTCACAGGGTTCAACGACTATCCATATAAACCTGGTATCGGACTTATAGTTCCTGATATTTCTGCCCCTGGTGTTGATGTTATTTCTTTGAAGCATGACGATGATACCGGTTATAAACCAGATTCAGGTACATCAATGGCTACCCCCACAACTGCCGGTGCAATAGCGCTACTCATAAGTAAAGACCCTACCATTACCCCTGAACAAATAGCTCAAATAATTGAAGAGTCTGCTCTGAAAAAGACCGATAAAAAAAGTAATGAGTACGGTGCAGGTCGTATCGACATAAAAGCAGCGTGTGACAGAATCATAGATACACGTCCTCCGGGTAAACCTTTCAATATTAACCCTTCAGATGAAAGTATTGATGTAATTACCTACACATCACTTCAATGGAAGGTAAACCTACCTACTACTAAATACATCTTATATCTGGGTACTGATAACCCACCTACAAACCTTATTAATGGCTTAGAATTAGAAGAAACAATGTACGTTCCAGAAGGTTTGTTAGAGCCTGAAACTGAATACTTTTGGCGAGTAGATTCTCACAATCAGTACGGCTCTACAGAGGGCGATGTGTGGTCATTTAAAACAGTATTACCTATTACCATCGACTTTGAAAACAACGAGTTCGCTCCTTACGAATGGGATTTCAATGTGTCAGGGCACGAGTCACAACAATGGTTTATCTCTAATGAAGTTGCTTTTGACGGCGAACGCTCAGCTCAAAGTGGCCAAATCAACCACGGCTCTTCCACCAGGATGAGATTAACTACCCGGATCAAAGAAGACGGAATAATCTCTTTTTATGTAAAGACTTCTACTGAAAAAAATGGTGACTTTTTACGCTTCTATATTGACAATGAGATGATTGCTGATTGGTCAGGCGAAAATGATTGGGAGCGAGTGGTATTCCCTGTAGAAGCAGGGTATCGAAGCTTCAGCTGGATTTACATCAAAGATATGATGGTCTCACAAGGTGATGACACTGTTTGGATCGATAGTGTAACATTGCCAATACACTACAAACCGTCTGTAGTATATAACCCTCAGGACCTGAATCATACCTTTGATTATGACAGTATAAACTTAGGCTGGGGTATAGAAATTAATGAAGATGCCAACCCTATTGAATTTTCTCTTTTGGGGTACAATGTTTACAGTACTGAAGATGAGGGAGAGTTTACACTTCTCAACGAAGAGCCAATTGCCGAAAATGAGTTTGTATACCCTTATGACAGCTTGGGAACATACTCTTTCTACATTACAGGCGTATACAAAATAATGGGTAGAGTAATAGAATCTGACCCTTCCGACACCTATTCAATATCTATTCAGTCGACTGTAGATACTCCTCAGTTTATCCCAGAGGCTGGAGAGTATAGTGAACCTAAAACTGTTGAAATAGAAGTTATGGATGAAGAATGTGTAACCTTTTACACGATTGACGACACAGAACCAACTTTTACTTCAACGCAATATGTTGAGCCAATTGAGCTAACTGAATCTACAACAATTAAAGCCAAATCTTACAAATATGGGTATCTCTCCAGTGAAACGGTCATCTCTGTGTATGTCATTGAAACGACAAATGTTGAAGAAACTATTGAATATCCAGATGTGTTTGCAATCAATCTTTATCCTAATCCAGTTAGGGGTACAGTCTTCTCAAGAAGTAACCCATCTTTGAGCATAGAGTTACTGCTACCGTCGGATCAGAATAAGATCGACGTTGATATATACAATATCAAAGGGCAGCTTATTAAAAACTACTCTATAGTAAGCGCAACAAAAGGGTCACACAACATCCTGTGGGATTTGAAAAACAACCAGAATAGAGAGGTTATTAACGGAATTTATTTTGTTAAGGTATCTGCGGACAAACAACAGTATTACAGTAAAGCCATAATTTTAAGATAGCAAGGAGGAGATTATGTATAGCAAGTATATTTTCCTTTTAGTATTGTTTATTCTACTAAGTGTGAGCTTGCTCTCGGCATCACAACTGACCAAGGGTAACTCAGAGCTCAATGAGGTGTTATTAGAGGCTGATCAGGCTACTATGTTACCTGTGATAATAGTTATGAAAGAACAAGTTGATCCTGAAGCTCTTTATAGTTCAGTAAAAGATCTCCCTAAAAAAGAGAGGCGTGAAGTTACTGTTTCAACCCTTAAAGAATTTAGCGATAAGACTCAAAGTGAGATCAAACCTTTAATTTTGAAGGGAGAGAAATCAAAGTTAGTTGAGTCACCTAAATTCCTATGGATTACTAATATAGTGGTCTTAAAAGCGAAGCCATCTTTCTTGGTTGAGCTGGACAAGCGTGAAGATATTTCATCGATTCTGTATGATCCTATGCGCCAAGTAATGCCAGCGGAAGACCCCAAGTTAAACGAAACATTTAATAATGATCAGCACGAGTTTAAGCATTTTAACCAGGAACTATCATACAATATTACTCAAGTAGGTGCTGATAAACTCTGGGAAGAGGGTTATTATGGACAAGGGGTTGTAGTGTCTGTACTTGATAGTGGTGTCAACTATAACCATGAGGATCTAAAAGGACATTTATGGATTCATGAAGATTATCCATACCATGGCTATGATTTCGTCAACGATGACTATGATACAATGGACACTTTTTGGCATGGCACACACTGCTGTGGAACTATAGTCGGCGATGGTACTTCGGGGACGAGAACTGGATTGGCACCGATGTCTACACTTATGGCAGTAGGTGTATTAATTTATGGTGATATTGGACAAGGTATACTAATTCAAGGAATTGAGTTCTCAGTAGAGCATGGAGCCGACGTTTTAAGTATTTCTCTTGGCTGGTATCATAAGGAGCGTCCAAATAGAGCACTTTTGCGTGATACAATGGTCAACACTTTATCTGCCGGCGTAATAGCTTCAGTGGCTGCTGGAAACGGTGGCGATTCTTCAGATATGCCCGCACCTGCTAATATAGGCTCACCTTCTGATTGCCCATCCCCTTGGCGAAGTCCATTTCTGACCTCAGGGGGAGGAGTGAGTGCAGTTTTCACCTCAGGCGCATCTGACATAGAAAACGATATTGCCAGCTGGTCATCAAAAGGGCCAACAACTTGGGAAGACGTAGATGGCTACAAAGATTATCCTTTAGCAGGCAAAACAGGGTTGATAAAGCCTGATATAGCGTCACCTGGTGTCGATGTTAAATCACTTACTTATAATAATAATACCGGATATAGAGAAGATTCAGGTACTTCTATGGCCGCACCTACTACAGCCGGAGCAATAGCTCTTCTGATCAGCAAGGATCCAGAAATAACCCCTGAACAAATCACTCAATATATAGAAGAAACTGCTTACAGGCATGGGACTGCAAATAAAGATAACGAACGTGGTGCAGGGATTTTAGACATATATGCAGCGAGCAAAAGAATCCAATACGATAAAGTGCCGGGGAAACCATTCTTATCTTACCCTATGGATGAGGGGATAGAGATACCCCTTGAAGCAAATATAAAATGGCTTAAAAACTGTAAGACAGACTCTTTCACACTATATTTGGGAACTGATAACCCACCATCTAATGTGATTGACGGTATTAAACTTGAAGAAGGTATATATAACCTGTATAATACCATAGAGCCGGACACTCAATATTTTTGGCGAGTCGATGCTCATAATCAATATGGCAGCACTGAAGGGGACATATGGTCATTCAAAACCGTACTACCTGTGACCATCGACTTTGAAACAGCCGAGTTTGCCCCTTACGAATGGGACTTCAGTACCTCTGGTGCTGATGCTCAAAACTGGAGCATAGTTGATGACTATGCTTATGAGGGGGAGTTTTCTGCAAGAAGTGGAGAAATAAATGATGGTTCTTTCACAAGAATGAGGGTAACCGCTCAGGTAAAAGAGGAGGGGATCATCTCTTTCTATTACAAAACATCAACAGAGTCTCGAAGTGATATACTTAGATTCTATATTGATAACGAGATGCTTGCTGAATGGTCTGGCGAAAACGATTGGCAACGCTTTGAATACCCTGTAACCCCCGGAATTAAAGGGTTTAGTTGGGTTTATGCTAAAGACACAATGGGTTCTGCAGGTGAAGATGCCGTCTGGATCGACAATATAACACTCCCGCCTCACTTTAAACCCAATATTGTCTACACCCCTGAAGAGCTGTCTTTAACTTTAGATTATGAACAGATAGGGCTCGACTGGCAGATTGAAATAAATGAGGATGCTAATCCGATTGAATTTACACTTCAAGGATTTAATCTCTTTATGTCACTGAATGAAGGTGAGTTCACTCAGCTTAATGAAGATCTTATAGAAAACCAAAACTTCAACTATTTCTATGACAGTGCGGCAGACTACTCTTTCTACATAACAGCCGTTTATAGAATTAGAGGTAAAATAGTCGAAACAGAGCCATCCAATATTGTCAGTGTCTCAATTCTGCCTGCAATTGCCAAGCCTTCAATAAGCCCGGAAGCTGGAGAATACGATGAGCCTATTATGGTAAGCTTTGAAGTAGAAGAAGATACTGAAGTCTATTACTCGATAGACGAAACAGATCCAAGCTACACATCACTTCTCTATGACAAACCTTTTGAGCTAACTGAAACCACAATTGTTAAAGCGCGTGCTTATCAGCTCGGCTGTTTACCAAGTGAAATTGTTTTAGCTCATTACGAAATCATAACAACCGATATTACTGAACAAGTAATTCACTCTGGAGAATTGACCATAGATATCTATCCAAACCCGGTAGGAATTTCTAACGTAAGTAGAGGCACTCAAAACCTAACCATTGAGCTGTCAACTAATTCTCCACTTGACAAAGTTTCTATCGATATTTATAATATAAAGGGTCAGTTAATTAAAGACTTTGTGCTTTCAAATGTAGAAAGAGGGCACAAGTATATCCAATGGGATTTGAGAAACGCTCAAGGTAAATCAGCTCCTAACGGAATCTACTTCATTAAGCTGCATACAGGAAGCGATGTTTACCACAAACGAGTGATGCTGTTAAGATAACAGATTAACTTACAAGGAGGGAACTATGTATAGGGTACATGTAATAATTTTCTCGATCTTGATGCTGGTATCATTCAATAATATTTACGGCATTAATATTGAGAAAGGTACTTTAGAACTAAATGAGGCGTTATTAAACTACGAAGGGTCAAACGAACACATACCGATCATAATTGTGTTGGAAGAACAATATGACTCTAATCAGCTCTACAATGAGGTTAAAGATCTTCCGAAAAAGGAGCGTAGAGAGAGAACGGTATCTGCGCTTAAGGAGTTTAGCAGTAATAGTCAAAAGAGTATTCGCAAGCATATTAGTGAGGGAGAGGCAAACGGTATACTTTCAAATCCAAAATACCTTTGGATCACTAACGCTATATCAGTTCAAGCTTCAGTCCAAGCATTACAAAAGCTCGATAAACATCATAACGTGAAAAAATTAGTATATACTCCGGAAATAGAAGCCGACTATGAGAACGATACCTTGGACTTTTCAGACTGGAATGGTGATGAAGCCAGAACAGAAGAGGTAGGACTCCTTATAACAAAGACTGGTGCCGATAAAGCATGGGAGCAAGGTTATTATGGTCAAGGTGTAGTGGTTGCTTTGCTTGGAAGCGGGGTAAACTACAATAAAAATGATATTAAAAACAATCTCTGGACCCACCCTGATTATCCACACCATGGCTACAATTACCACTTTAATACTTATCAAACTTACGATGACGATCTTTATAGTCCAGGTACACAGTTTGCTGGAATCGTTGCCGGAGACGGTACCGACGGCTTTAGAACGGGTATTGCTCCAAAAGCAAAACTTATGATAGTTGTGGTTGGTTCGAGATCAGGCTCAATGCTTGATGTTTCAGCAACTCTTAATGGCATCCAGTTTGCGATTGAAAATAATGCAGACATAATAAGTATAAAAGCAGATCACGGTATGACTACATCTGTAAGGGATACTATACGTAATACTATGGTTAACACTCTATCCGCCGGTCTTATAGTTGTAGCTGGTGTTAACGATAAAATCTATGAGAAAGCAGTTCCTGAAATAGTTGCACCGATAGCTGATTGTCCACCCCCTTGGTTACACCCAGATCAAGCGGAGAGAGGAGGGGTAAGTGCAGTTTTGACAACTGCAGAAACTGATTTCTCTGACAGCCGTTGGGGTGCAACTAAAGGACCTGTTACTTGGCAAGACGTCACTGAATATGAAGATTATCCTTATGATCCCGGAATTGGTTTAATTAAGCCTGACTTATGTGCGCCTGGATATAGGGTAACAACTTTATCCGCTGATGAAGAAAAAGGTTATATTGAAACAGAAAAAATAGGAATATCCAGTGCTGCGGTATCTGGAGCAATTGCAATTATGTTAAGCAAGAACCCTGAGTTAACACCAGAGGAGATTACACAAATACTCGAAGAGAACGCACATAAACTATCTGATGAAAAAAGCAGCACCTTTGGCTCAGGACGTCTTGAAGTTTTCGAGTCTTGCGAAGCAATTACAGACAACAGAGGTCCTGGTGTGCCGCTTATTACAAGTCCACTTGATGAGAGTGAAAATGTAGTAACAGACCCTGTCTTCAAATGGGAGAAAAACAGACCTACAACCTCATATTCACTCTATCTTGGAACTGATAATCCACCTACTAATTTAGTTAACGGATTGAATTTGACTGAACCTGTATACAAGCATAGTTCAGCTTTAAAACCTGTTACAACCTACTATTGGAAATTAGTGGCGCATCACAATGATATGTCTACCGAAAGCGAGGTAATGTCCTTCAATACTGAACTACCCCCAGAAATTGACTTTGAGAAAGGTGAATTTACTAACTATGACTGGGATTTTATAACTACAGGTGAAGACTCAAAAGAGTGGTATATTTCTGATGATTCAGTATATGCCGGATCTTACTCTGCAAGAAGTGGTCAGATCAAAGGTATTGGTTCAACAAGATTAGTGCTAAACTTTGAAGCAATAGAGGATGGGGATATTACCTTTTATTTTAAGACCTCATCAGAGCAGAAACACGCTTTGCTAAGATTCTATATAGGCAACGCTGCCATAGCTGAGTGGTCAGGAGAAAATGACTGGCAAAGGGCAACCTTCCCAATTGAAAAGGGAAAACACTCGATAAGCTGGGTCTATACAAAAAACACTGTAGATAGTCATGGTCAAGACGCTTCCTGGATTGATTACATCTCATTGCCTTCTCACTACACTCTTGGTGTGGTGTATTTACCAGAGGAGCTAACAACATCGTTAAGTTATGATCATATAGACCTCTCTTGGAATATCGAGTTCAATGAAAATGTTAACCCCTCTGTCTTCGATTTACAAGGGTTTAACCTATACAGCTCACAAGAGGGAGATGAGTTTATAAAGCTAAATGATTCACCCATACCAGAGCCTCAATATAGCTTTAAGTACAACAATCCTTTCGATTATTCCTTCTACGTTACAGCAGTATATAAAATTAAAGGAGAAGTAATCGAAACTGAACCAACAAACACTGTCGCGATTGCCATTTTACCTGAAATAGCTGAACCGAATATATACCCTCCAAGTGGTACGTATAATGAACCAATCGAGGCCAGTATTGAAATTAAAGAGGATGCAATTGTCTTTTATACCATCGATGGATCAGAGCCTGACTATACGGCAACAATGTATGAAAAGCCACTCTACCTAACAGAGCCGACTATTCTGAAAGCTAAGGCATATAAACTCGGTAGTTTATCAAGTGAGATAGCTGTTAGACAGTATATTGTAAATACCTCTAACGTTGATGAAATATATGCGCTACCAAATGAGTTTACTATCAACCTCTATCCAAACCCAGTTAGAGCTAATAGCACTTCAAGGAGTAGGGAAGCGCTGACCATTGAGCTTGCTGTTCCAGAACCTTTAAGCAATATCGACATCAATATTTACAACATTAAAGGACAGCACATCCGTAACTTCCAGCTCTCAAATGTAAGCCGTGGTATACAGCACGTAGAGTGGGATCTGAAAACACACCAAGATAGAACAGCTACCAACGGTATTTATCTATTAAAAATCAAAACTGATGACAAACACTACCATAGAAGGGTAATGCTTTTAAGATAGTAAAAAACAAGATATCCTTATCTTAAAAGTGATTGCGTACCATCTTGTTGATAGATTGTACATAAGGAAGAGGGTGTAAAAACCTGTCTTGCTTAACAATGAAGACTATAGTTGAACAAGATGGTACGCCAATTGCAACTTTGACGTTGCAAATGACTAACAAGGAGGAAACTATGCATAGGGTGTATGCAATATTTATCTCGATGTTAATGCTGGTGTCGTTTAATAATAATAATTACGGTATTAGTATTGAGAAAGGTACATTAGAACTTAACGAAGTGTTATCAGACTACGAAGAATCAAACGAACACATACCGATCATTATTGTGTTGGAAGAACAATATAACACAAATCAGCTCTACAATGAGGTTAAAGATCTTCCAAAAAAAGAGCGTAGAGAGAGAACGGTATCTGTGCTTAAGGAGTTTAGTAAAAACAATCAAAGTAGTCTCCGAAGGTACCTTATAGAGGGTGAGACGAACGGTTTATTAACAGATCCTCATTTCTTTTGGATTTGCAATGCTGTTTCAGTGAAAGCATCTATGCAGACCTTAAAGGAACTAAATCAACGACAAGATATTAAGAGTCTACTTTACGACCACAAGGAAATCAAAGAGCAGGGTAGTGACACAACAGAAACACCTCTTAGATTCAATGATGAGGTGAGAACAGAAAGTGAAGTTGGACAAATAATCACTACGACTGGTGCAGATAAACTGTGGGAGCAAGGCTATTTTGGACAAGGGGTAGTGGTTGCCCTACTTGACGATGGTGTTAACTTAGAAAACAATGATATAAGGAATCAGCTTTGGACTCATTCCGACTATCCACATGCCGGCTATAACTTTTTTGACGACAATAATTACCCAGGAGTAATGCAAAGTGATGGCACGATGCTTAGTGGTATAATTGCTGGTGACGGTACAAATGGGATAAAAACGGGTTTAGCTCCAAAATCATCACTAATGGTTCTTAAAGTTAGAGGTGGTTATAGGCTTTATCCGAGTGATCTGGTAGAAGGTATAGAGTTTGCAATAGAACACGATGCGGATATGTTGATCTTAAGAGGAGATCCTGGTGAATCAATGGACTATTTAAGAGAGTTTTATCGTAACACGATGGAAAATGTTCTCTCCACTGGTCTTTTAGCAGTCGTATCAACTAACAGAACTTCCAGTTCAGTAAATCCGCCACCCACAAATATTAACTCTCCAGCAGATTGTCCACCACCTTGGCTACACCCTGACCAAGTAGAAAAAGGGGGCCTAAGTGCTGTGTTAACAGTAGGAGCAACATACTTTGATGACTCTTATTATGCTATGAGCGGCGAAGGTCCTGTTACTTGGGAAGACATTGGAGAGTTTAACGACTACCCTTATGATTCTGAAATGGGGTTGATCAAACCAGACATTGTAGCCCCTGGCGTCAAGGTGACCAGTATCGACAATTCTTCAAGCAACTACTCTGAATATTCAAATCAAGGTTTAGCTGGAGCAGCAGTAGCTGGGGCTATTGCACTATTGCTCAGTAAAGACCCGAGTCTAACTCCAGAAAAAATCACTCAAATCTTAGAGGAAAATGCTCGTAAACTATCAGACACAAAAAGCAATAAGTTTGGTTCAGGGAGCTTAGATGTCTATAAAGCGTCTGAAACTTTAACTGATAATAGATCTCCCGGAGCTCCGTTTAACGTCGCGCCTCACGATGAAAAATCTAACACTGTAATCGACCCTGTTCTAAGATGGGAAAAAAACAGGCAGACAACTTCATATAACCTCTATTTTGGAACTGATAGTCCACCGACTAACATAGTAAACGGAATGGAGCTAACCGATTCACACTACAAACACACAGAAGCGCTTCAACCTTCAACTACCTATTATTGGAAAATAGTAGCACATAATAGCTTTGGAGCAAGTGAGAGTGAGGTGTGGTCGTTCGAAACAGAAGCTTCTTCAACTATTGACTTTGATTCAGGTGAATTCCCAAACTATGATTGGGATTTTATAACTACAGGTGAAGACTCAGAAGAGTGGTATATTACTGATGATTCAGTATTTGCCGGGTCATACTCTGCAAGAAGTGGTAAAGTCAAAAGTGTAGGTTCAACAAGATTGATACTAAACCTCGATCTTAAAGAGGATGGTGACATTGTCTTCTATTTTAAGACCTCATCAGAACAGAAATTCGACTTCCTGAGATTCTATATAGGTAGCTCTGCCATCGCTGAATGGTCAGGAGAAAATGAGTGGCAAAGAGCAAGCTTCCCAATTACTAAGGGAAAACATTTGGTAAGCTGGATCTATGTGAAAAACACTCCTGGTATTCATGGTGATGATGCCGCCTGGATTGATAATATAACGTTTCCTGCGCACTACAATCACGGTGTGGCACATCCACCTTATGATATAACAACATTGCTGGGCTATGATAGCATAGATTTATCTTGGAGTGTTGAGACTAATGAAGGTATTAACCTTGATGAGTTTGATTTTCAAGGATTCAATGTGTACTGGTCAGTAGAGGGTAGTGATTTTAAAAAGGTAAACAGTAACCCCATTTCAGAGACTCAGTATAAATTTCATTATATTGATGCTAATGACTACTATCTCTACGTTACAGCAGTTTACAATATTAAAGGAAAAGCAGTTGAAGCCAAATCATTAAATACATATAAAGTTACCATTTTGCCCGCTATAGCTGACCCTGAAATTTATCCTCCGAGTGGATTATATAATGAACCTATCGAGGCCTCTATTGAAGTAGAAGAAGATACGATTGTTTTCTACACCATTGATGGAACAACCCCAGACTATACAGCGGCTATATATGAAGAACCGTTCTCTTTAAGTAGACCAACTGTCCTAAAAGCTATAGCTTACAAACTCGGAAGCTTGCCAAGTGAGATGGTGGTCAGACAGTATATTGTAAATACCTCTGACATTGATGAAATATATGCACTACCAAAAGAGTTTACTATCAGCCTCTATCCAAACCCAGTTAGAGCTAACAGCACGACGAGGAGTAGGGAAGCGCTGACCATTGAGCTTGCTGTTCCAGAACCTTTAAGCAATATCGACATTGATATTTACAACATTAAAGGACAGCACATCCGCAACTTCCAGCTCTCAAATGTCAGTCGTGGAATGCAGCACGTAGAGTGGGATCTAAAAACACATCAAGATAGAACCGCTACCAACGGTATTTACCTGTTAAAAATCAAAACTGATGATAAGCACTACCATAGGAGAGTAATGCTTCTAAGGTAAATAAAACAAACAATGACAATTAGATGCTTAAGCGCTATTATTTATTGAGTCTACTGCTGTTGATTGTTGGGGCCAGTTGGTCTTTGACTGTCGAGCACCCAGGTGATATAATTGATAACGCTAAGCATCTTTTTAAGCTTCCACCCATCCAATATTATTCGCCAGATTCCCTTAGTTGCGAGATAGGATATGACTATCTAAAGCTAAGCTGGACTATTGAAGAGAATGAAAATATCGATCCAGAGCTTTTTGAACTACTCGGCTTCTACATTTATCAATCTTATAACCAGGGCGCTTTTGACTACATAAATGATAAATATGTTGTAGATACAGATTACATTCTACACATCTCTGAGCCCGGAAATTACAGCTTTTACGTTGCAGCTGCTTATAGATTAATGAACGACTATTTTGAGACTGGTCAAATCGATACGGTCTCGGTTACAATTAATCCACCGGTTTCCAATCCAACCTTTTCCCCACCAGCTGGTCACTATACATATCCGGTTAAAATTGAGCTTTCAAGCACTGAAGGAGCAACCATATTTTATACAAACGACACACGTGAGCCAACCCCGTCAGCTATCTTATACGTTCAGCCCATCGTAGCGGAAGAATCTTTCGTCTTAAAGGCAAGGGCATATAGAAAAGGGTATTTGCCGAGTAAAATTAGCATGGGAGGATATATTTTAGACCAATCGAAGGTTAATGACAAATGGCACGAAATAGAGAGTCACAACTTAAAAGTATATCCAAACCCTTTTAGCTTTCATAGCGCGACGGGCACTAAGAACTCAAGTCTGTTTATAGAATACAATAGCATCGACAACACGACACCATCAAGCCTGATTATTTATAACATCAAGGGAGAGTTAGTAAAACAGGTCGATTTAACAGCTCAGGGAGCATCAGAACTATCGCATCAATGGGATTTTAGGGACGACAATGGGGGAGAGCTGCCTAACGGCATTTACTTCATAAGACTTCTTACCAATAAAAAAAGCTTGCTAAAAAAAGTGATACTTCTTAAATAGATAGGGGGAGAAAGTACTATGAAAAAAATGTTACTTATTTGCATTAGTTTGATACTCGTTCTTAATCTTTATTCATTTGCCTTGAATAAAGGGGAAGAGAGGCTTAACTCTGTACTAAGCTTGGATGGTTCTAAAGATATAAAGCATCCGGTAGTGCTTTTACTGAGCGAACAGTACAACCCTGATCAACTTTATGAACAGGTTGCGAACCTAAGCAAGAGTGAGAGAAGAGAAGTAGCTTTAACCACCCTTAAGGAGTTTTCTGCGAATAGTCAACAACGACTAAGAAGCAGACTTAGTGAGCTACATGAGAGTGGCGAAATCTCACAACCGAACTATCATTGGTTGTATAATGCAATCGGGTTTAACGCCACCCCTAAAGCACTCATTGCTTTAGATAGATTTGATGAAATATCCACTATTGCTTATGACTCCGCCCCTGACGTTGTATACAATAATGCCGTTATTCAAAAAGAGGCTGACAGCGGAAACACAAGGGTTATCGCTTGGAATCTTAGCAGGATGAATGTACCTGAAGTATGGGAGCTCGGATACAAAGGTGACGGGGTTTTGGTGGCTGTGATAGACAGCGGACTTAATATCCTTCACACCGATATAAAAGATAACCTATGGACAGATATGAGATATCCTAATCACGGCTATAACTTTATGGATAATAATCACGATATTTCAGACCAATCTGGACACGGTACTCATATAGCGGGAACTATCGCCAGTGATGGAACCTCTGGCACTCAGTGTGGAATAGCCCCTAATGCTAAAATAATGGCGCTTAAAGTCAGACCTCGTGGCACTACTGGCGATTTACAGCAAAGTGTAGTCTGGAAAGCTATGGAGTTTGCTATAGATCACGAAGCGGATATCTTAAATATGTCTCTCGGATGGGTGCAACTGTATGTCAGTGATGAATCAAGAACGGCGTGGCGGTTTGCTATGCAAAACACACTTAATATCGGCGTATTGACTGCTGTAGCTGCAGGTAATGAAAATCATAATACAATGGGTACAATCATCGTTCCTGCTATTTGCCCACCTCCATGGCTACACCCTGATCAAATAGAAAAGGGTGGTCTTTCCTCAACGGTAGCCGTTGGAGCCAGTGCTTACAACGATAGAGCAGCCACCTTTACATCTGCTGGTCCTGTCACTTGGGAAGATATTGGTCCCTTTTATGACTATCCGCTGAGCAACGGCTCAGGCCTGATTAGACCCGATATCTTAGCCCCTGGTGAAGGAATAACCTCACTCAGCCCAACCAATAGTACTGAGTATGGAAAAATGAGTGGCACCTCCTCCGCTACTCCAAACGTGGTGGGTGTTATGGCCCTCCTACTCTCTAAAAACAACGAGTTAACTCCAGAAGATATAAGCCGTATTTTAGAAACCACGGCAAAACCTCTCTCAGCTCAAAAAAACAACCTCAACGGATCGGGACGTATCGACGCTTTGGCCGCAATTAATTCAGTCAGAATAAAAGAAGCACCACTACCACCTTTCAGTCCAATTCCACAAAACGATCAGCCTGCAGTCTCTTTAACGCCTACCTTAGAATGGTTTAATGGTGGCTTTACTAATAGTTATAGAGTCTATTTAGGCACCGATAATCCACCCAAAGACGTGTTGAACGGAGTAGAAGTTTTAGGAAATAGCTACACAGTTGAAGAATGTCTATACTACAATGCTAAATACTATTGGCGGGTTGATGCAGTGAACCAATATGGAGTGACTGAAGGAAAATTATGGTCATTTGTCACCAGTTTCCCCATCAGTGAAAGCTTCGAAACGTCGGACTTTTCAAAATATGAATGGGAACTTAGCACCACTGGCGCCAACTCAGAACAATGGTATATAACTGATGAAGAGGCTATCGACGGTGAATATTCCGTGCGAAGCGGCAAAATAGGGCATAACGGTACCACTTCACTTACCGTCAGAGTAGAAATTCTAAAGGATGGGGTTGTCTCATTCTATAGAAAAGTATCCTCTGAAGAAAAGTTCGATTACCTAAGGTTTTATATCGATAACTCACTTACCGGTGAATGGTCTGGCGAGCTACCTTGGGAGAAGGTGGTGTTTGACGTCAAAGCCGGCATTAGGTCATTCCGCTGGGTATACGCCAAAGATGCTATGATAAGCATTGGGGACGACTCAGCTTGGATTGATAAGATTATTTTTCCTTTCCATTTCGAGCCGCCTGTAAAATATATCCCCTTTAACTTGGATGCTGATCAGGGTTTAGCTGATTTGACACTTAACTGGGATGTAGATATAAATGATAATGCCGACCCTATCTTGTTCGATCTCTTAGGCTTCAACATCTATAAACAAATGGATGGAGAAGACGATTTCTCCTTAATTAATGAAGAGGCTATCACTGAACTGAAATTTATCGAACAGGTCGAAGAACCCGGTACGTATATATATAGAGTAAGCGCACTCTATTGGGATACCGGTAAGTATGAAGAAACTGATTGTTCAGATCCTGTATACGTTACAGTCCACCCGCCATTAAGCACACCATTATTTGACCAAGAGCCAGGAGTCTATGACAGCGAGCTGTCACTCATTATTGAGCCTGGTGGTGATACGGCGGATGTCCAAATATACTACACTTTAAACGGTGATGCCCCCGACTATCAAACTGCAGAGCTATACAGAGAGCCTATACTCATTGACGAGTCTACCACAGTAAAGGCTAAAGCGTACAAAAAAGGGCACTTGCCAAGCGATATAACGAGCGCTGAGTATGAGATTATACTGACTAACATTGAAGCTGAAATAACCGCCTCACCTTTAGAGTTTAAGGTCTATCCTAACCCTATCAGTCTATCGACTACTGCAAGGAGTTTTGGACCTATCAATATATCGTTTAACTTGAGCGACCTTAGCACCGACTCAGAACTGTCTATTTACAACATAAAAGGACAGCTTGTGAAAACTTACGATTCCAACCAAATGAGACTTGGAAATAATAGACTTACCTGGGATTTGCCAACTGAACAACAGGGTAATGTTTCGGCCGGTATCTATCTGTTTAGATTAAAGATTGGTAGTAAGGTAATAGTAAGAAAAATTGCTGTAATAAACTAAAAACTTCAAGGGCAGCCGATTAACTCAACATAATCGGCTGCCCTTTCTTTCATAAAATATTCAGATCGTAATCTCCTCTCCATACTTCATAACTATACATTTCTTACCTATCTCACGCACCTTAGTGCAGAACAGAGATGGGTCTGCCTTGATAACCGGGAAAGTATCGTAATGCATCGGGATAGCTACTTTTGGATTGGCTAACTCGACCGCTTTAACGCCGTCTTCAATCCCCATCGTATAGTTATCACCTATCGGGACAAACATATAGTCGAGTGGGTTCATCTCACCGATTAGTTTCATATCGTAGAAAATACCTGTGTCACCCGGATGATAGAGGTTCTTGCCCTCAATTGTTAATACTACCCCTGCAGCAGGACCCATACACTCACCTTCAGGGGTGAAACTGCTGTGATGAGCTATAGTCAACTTTGCCCGACCAAATACAAAATCATAACTACCACCTATATGCATATTGTGTGCCTTATATCCCTTTGAATTAAAGTACTCAGCTAACTCATTGACGCAGATGATAGTAGTCTTCTCTTTATCGGCTATTTTGAGTGTATCCCCTAAATGGTCGCCGTGAGCGTGTGTAACCACTATAAAATCAGCACTTACATCTTTCGATTTCAAAGGTGCGTTAGGATTGTCGTCTAAAAATGGGTCGATCAGAATTGTCTGATTGGCGTCAGTATTGATCATAAAACAAGAATGAGATAAATATTGTAATCGCATAATAACCTCCTTTAGTTTAATCGAAGCAAAAGAGCATAGAAAGTCAACTTATTTCTTGCTTAACATTGCGAGTATCTCCACTAAAGCATCCTGTCAGCCCGCTTGAGTAGATTATCTATAACTGCCAGAGCTTTTTCTTTAGATTTTAACACTATTATTAGGAGTCCGAATTGCAGTGTCCATTACCCCTTTTTTCACTTCACAACTTCACAACTCCTCTCTGCCCCTTGCTTACCCCCTTGAATATTGGGAGGAATATTTTTATAGATTAACCCTCAAACTTTTCTTGACAACGGAATACTATATAAGCTTTATGGAGTCGTAAATAACTATGTAACCGGAGGTTGGTTATGAAAAGGTTTTTAGTTTTATATCTCTTAACGATGTTTATCGTTCTATCGCTTTCCGCACAGGAAGTGGACTGGCTTTGGGCACAAAAAGCAGGAGGGTCATCGGTTGATAATGCTCAGAGTATCGCCGTTGACAGTGAAGGAAACATGTATGTGGCAGGCTCATTTTCAGGTACCGTCGCTTTTGGCTCTACCAGTCTAACAGGAGGTGGCTCTTTCGTTGCCAAACTTGACACTAATGGTAATTGGCTCTGGGCTCAAAAGGGTGGTGGAACAGGATATGTTATTGCTGTCGATGCTGAGGGTAATAGCTATGTGAATGGTTCTTTTAAAGGCACTTCAACTTTTGGCACAACCGTTCTGACAAATAATGGATGGGCAGATATTTTTGTCTCCAAATTAGACACTGATGGTAATTGGCTTTGGGCAAAACAGGCTGGCGGGACAGCCGACGATTATGGCTATGCTATAGCCGTTGACGCCTATGGAAACAGTTATGTAACCGGTGAGTTCCGTAGCACCGCAACTTTTGGTGACACAAGTCTGACGAGTAGTTCTGCTTATTCTGATATCTTTGTCGCCAAGATGGATCCTGACGGTAATTGGCTCTGGGCTGAGCAGGCGGGCGGGTCATATTTTAATGATGAGGGACATGGTATCGCCGTCGATTCTGCAGGTAACAGCTATGTAACCGGTAGGATCTTTGACACAGCAACTTTTGGTACATTCACTCTGAATGGCAGAGGTAATGACATTTTTATCGCAAAGGTTGGTCCTAATGGCAAATGGCTCTGGGCGAACTTGGCTGGATGGGTAGGTGATGATTTTGGCCAAAGTATAGCCGTTGACAGTGAGGGAAATAGCTATGTGACCGGTCATTTTGTGGACACAGCCAAGTTTGATAACATAACGCTAACAAGCAGCGGGAATTATGATTCCTTCATTGCCAAAGCTGACAAGAACGGTAAATGGCTTTGGGCTTACAAAGCAGGTGGGTCAGATTATGATCAAGGTAATGGCGTTACTGTCGATGACAAGGGTAACAGTTATGTGACCGGGTATTTCTATGGCGTTGCAGCTTTTGGTAGTACAACACTTACGAGTAGCTCTTCTTCCTCTGACATCTTTGTTGCCAAGATGGACACTAACGGTAACTGGCTTTGGGCAAAGCAAGCGGGTGGAATAGGTATTGATCAAGGCTGGAGTATCGCCGTCGATACCTATGGTAACAGCTATGTGACCGGTCATTTCTCTGAAACTGCAACTTTTGGCAATTCAACTCTGACAAGCAGTGGGTCTTATGACATCTTTGTCGCTAAAATAAACACCCCTATATACTCCATTTTTTTCCCTAATGGGGGTGAAGAATTGATAGCTGGGGACTCTCAAACGGTCAGATGGTATTTTAATATAAAATCAATGGTAGACGTCAAACTATCCCCTGACGCTGGCTATAGTTGGGTTAATCTTACCTCAAGCCCCATAGACTCCGATTTAGGGCAATTTACGTTTAACGTACCTTATGTTAATTCCGACGAATGCTTAATTAAGGTTGAGAGTGTAGACGATAGTAATATCTACGCAATATCGGAAAATTGCTTTAGTATTACTTACACAGCTTCTTCTACAATCATAATCGATACAGAGAACTTAACGCTACTTAGAGCTGATTATGAATATGACATCAAATGGACGGCTGAGAATGTTGAAACGGTAAACATTGATTATTCATATGATGTTGGGTACACTTGGAATCGGATTGCTTCCTCATTGCCTGCTGATACAGAAACGTACAGCTGGGTTGTGCCTAAAACACCATCCAACCATTGTTATATCCGGATTGAAGATACTGACAACCAATCAGTTTACAATATCAATGAAAAACGGTTTACTATTTGCAGCTTAGATGTTTTAGAGCCTGTGGAGGATGCAATCTGGGCTACAGGGTTAAAGAAGGATATAAAATGGTCAGCAAACCATATCGGCGACCATGTCAAAACAGAATATTCAATTAATAATGGAGCCAACTGGACTCTGATAGCTGATAATGTCCAGAGCTCTAATAGCCCATATGAATGGACTATTCCCGACCATTTCTCTAATGAATGTAGAGTTAGAATAACCAGTGTAGAGAATGATCATATTGACGCAGTGAGTGACCTTTTCACAATTAGACCTCAAGTAATTCTCAACTCTCCAAATGGTGGGGAAGACCTCTTAGTGCAGAGTGTTTTCAAGATAGAATGGGATAGAACTATTGAAGTGGCTGAAGTGATAATCGACTACAGTATTGACGGTGGAGATAATTGGACACCTGTTCACCATAACCCTATATCAGCTACCGTCGGTTATTATAACTGGATTATACCTAATACACCATCTGACGACTGTTGGGTAAAAGTTATTAGAGCTGATGATACAAGGTTCTACGATATTTCAGATGCACCTTTTAGCATTGTTGATCATCCAATTGAACCACAGTATGCAGAGATTGAAGTAGAGCCTAAGTTTAAGTTAGATTTTGATGTTGTCTACCTCGGCTTTAAGTCAGAGAGTCAAAAGATTTGGCTAAAAAATATTGGTAATATAGACTTGATTGTCGATGAGTTATCTCTCCTTAGTGATAATTCACCCTTCTCCTTAAGTGATGTTGAGCTACCTTTGAACATACCAGCAGAAGACTCTCTCTCTTTTGGTGTTGTTTTCACACCCCAAATAGCTGGTACGGTAACTGATAGCCTCTATATCCAGAGCAATTCAAGAGATAATTCTACCTATACGTTAATTTTACAGGGTGAGGGAAAATATGCTCCTCCTACCAATTTAGTTGCAAATGTAGTCGAGGAAGCGATTGGACTGAACTGGGAGTATAAAGAACTAACTGAAGATAGCCCCAGAAACTTAATCGGATATAATATTTATCGCAACGAACTAAAACTAAATGAAGATTTGGTGCCTGAGACATTCTATCTCGATAAAGATGTGCAAAACGGGAGCCGATATATCTACTATGTTACGGCCGTTTATGATAATGGGGAATCGGAAGCTTCAAACAGTGTCGAGGTCTATTTCGTCAGCATAGATGAGGAATTTCATTTACCTTTAAAAACTGAACTACATTGCAATTACCCTAACCCATTTAACCCTGATACAAAGCTCAGTTTTAATTTGGCAGAACCGGGATTTGTTAAAATCGACGTTTATAACCTGCATGGACAGTTTATAAAAACACTCACTAACGCTTATTATTCATCAGGACGTTATACTATAGTATGGGATGGTTCAGACAGCTCTAATAAACAAGTTGGTAGTGGCATCTACTTCTATCGAATGAAGACGAAAGACTATATTAAAACACGTCGAATGAGTTTAATCAAGTAAAATTTTCCACGCGGATTGAAAAGACGAGGTTAATGGTAGTTTGACTATGTACCTTAGAAGTTAGTGATAACAGTATTAGTTTCAATGGCTTTTTGGTTTATATCGTAGTACTCCACCCTACAGTGCCGTTTTTCTGAACAAAAAAAGAGGAGCAAGTGCTCCTCTTTGTATTAAAAGGCAATCTGTTTTACAAGTACTTATTTACTTCTCTTTGCCTGTTTCCCTTTCTTAGAGAATTGGAATAAGAATGAGCCTGCTAAGAATATGGATGAGTAGGTACCAAATACAATACCAATCATAAAGGCGAATGCAAAGTCACGAATCACTGATCCGCCAAAGAAGAATAGCGTTAAAACAACAAGTAGTGTCGTCAAAGATGTAATAGCGGTTCTACTCAGTGTTTCGTTTATACTGCGGTTAATTATATCAGGGAAGCTCTCTTTGCGTGAGGTTTTCACATTTTCTCTAATTCTATCGAAGATAACGATGGTGTCGTTAATTGAGTATCCGACGATAGTGAGTAGCGCTGCAATAATTGTTAAGCTAATCTCTCTACCAGTAATAAAGAATAGACCGATAGTGACTAATACGTCGTGTATTAGAGCGATAATAGCAGCAATACCGTAAGAGAACTCGAATCTCCACCAGATATAAATAATCATTCCGATCGCTGAAAGTAATACGGCTAAGAAGGCGTCTCCTTTAAGCTTATCACCAACTCTCGGTCCGACCTCTTCTTGGAGTCTGATCAGTCTGGATTTGTCAGTATACTCAGGGAATGCTTCTTTCATCATTTTGATAATTTCGCTTGAATCGGTTCCGCCGATCTTTGATCGGAAGAGGAAGAAGACCTGTTGGTCAGTTCCACGGATAGTCTGAATTTCAACATCTGTAGCACCATTTCTACTTAAAACTTCACGTATTTGGTCAATTTTAAGGGGTGGCATATTGGGTGATGGGGCTGACATATCAAGCTCGAGCGAGACACCGCCAGTGAAGTCAACACTCAGTTTAGGGCCTACAATCAATGCTACTATACCGAGCAATACGAATACTGACGAGAAGATGTAGGCAAATTTACGTTTGCCAAGGAAATCTATGTTTGCGTTCTCAAAGAATCTCATTTTTCTCTCCTCCTTAGATACTCAATTTTGTTCGGGTGGTATTGGTAACGGCAGAATCAAAAATGGCTCTGGCCATTACTACTGCGGTAAACATTGATGCAATTATACCCAATGAAAGAGTTACTGCAAAACCTCTAATCGGGCCAGTACCGAACTGGTAAAGGACGATGGCACTGATAAGAGTTGTTATATTTGAGTCGAGAATTGTCACTACAGCTCGATCGAAACCGGAGTCTACAGCTGAGCGTACCATTTTCCCACTTTTAAGTTCTTCTCTAATTCTTTCAAAGATAAGTACGTTGGCATCGACAGACATACCCATTGTTAGGATGATACCGGCGATACCTGGCATAGTAAGAGCAGCACGCAGAGCCGTTAAAGCAGCTAAGATAATAGCAATATTTACTACCAAAACGAGGTCTGCGATCAAGCCTGTACCTTTGTAATAGATCAACATAAACATAATCACTAAGCATAAACCGATAATACCAGCTCTGAGCCCTGAACGAACACTGTCCATACCGAGTGTTGGGCCAACAGTTCTCTCTTCCACGATGTGGACTGGAGCGGGAAGGTTACCAGCTTTAAGTACTATAACGAGGTCTTGTGTCTCGTCTAATGTAAAGCTACCGGTAATTCTTGCTTCACCACCACGGATTCTATCTTGAATAGTTGGAGCAGTGTAAACAATATCGTCGAGGACAATTGCCAGTCTTCTTTTCATATTTTGTCCGGTGACATTTTCAAAGATACGAGCGCCATTACGGTCAAATCTGAGTGAGACGTAAGGTCTGTTAGGCGCTTGAAGGTCTGTTCCGCCACCGATACTAACTTTAGCACTTTCGAGCATATTACCGGTCAGTTCTGTTTTTTCTAAGAGAAGATAAACGTCACGATCGGCTCTTGGGTCAGCTCTATTTTCTTTATCGAGTGCAAAAACAAAACCAGAGGGTACCGCTTGCTTGAAGTTAGGGTCTTGGATCAACTTTTGAATGACCGGCATATCGGAATAAGACACAGTATATGCTTTACCAGTGATCAATCTACTAAAGATATCATCTGGTGTATCGGCGTCACTTTTCTTATCAGTACCCCTACTCTCCATAAATTCTGGTAGGTCTGAATCTATCGGGTCAATAGATACAAAGTCTTCTAAATAAGGGAATAGAGCAATATTTTGCTGAAGATATTTGTCAATTTTGTCCACTGCTTGCTCAGTTTGCTCTGGTGTTGCAACAAGCTTAAACTCGAGCAGTGCAGTTTTGCCAATCAATTCTTTTGTACGGTCAAACTCGTCAACTCCTGGCAATTGGATCATAATACGATTTTTTCCGATTCTTTGGATTGATGGCTCAGCAATGCCGAATTGGTCAATTCGGTTGCGGACAATTTCAATTGCTGAACTTACAGCGTCATCTTTTTCTGCTTCTGGCAGCTCTGAATAGTCGACCTCTAACATTATCTGCATTCCGCCCTGAAGGTCTAAACCGAGTTTAACTTTTTTACTCGTCCAGAACTCAGGTAGCTGAATAGGAAGTAGAGGTACTAAATAGTAGACAGTAACTAATAGAACTGCAAGGATAAGCAGGTTGCGTATTTTCCTGTTTTTCATTTACAATAACTCCCTTTAGTGTGTATTTATTACTAAATCGCCATACAAGGCTTTAGAGTCCTCTGAGAGGGCACCCATAATAGCTTGAGCGACATTATAAATATGATCACCTATTTTTTCTATATTAGAGATCGTGTCTATAGTTAAAATAGCCGACTCGACCGGTTTACCTTGACTAATCTCTTTTATTCTCTCTCTTTTGTAGCGGATCTCAAACTTATTCATAATATTTTCTTGTCTCGCCACTAACTTTGCTCTGGCCTGATCATTGTTCTCAAGAGCGTAATAAAGGTTCTCCATCATTTTCATCGCCAGGCCACCCATGTTAGCAATACATTTTTTCTGCGATTCATTAAACTCGACCTCTTTGTCAAGCTTTCTTTCTGATACCTCTGCAATGTTTTGGGCAAAATCAGCCGCTTTCTCTAAGTCATTGGTCACATGTAAAAGCACGGGAAGCCGCGCTGCATCTGACTCTCTCAATTCCAATCTTGATAGTTTTGCTATGTAATCTGTTATCTCAACTTGGAACTGATCATTTTCACTTTCAGCGGCTAATGTTTCGTGAATTAATTCGTGATTCATAGAATCTAATGACCGTAAAGCAACCTCAACTGTTTTCTCTGTGCTCTTGAGCATTCTACCCAATTCTAACTTAATATTGTTTATAGCTAATATTGGCTCGGCAAGTAAACTCTCGTCAAGATAAACAGATACGCCCTTTTTGTCTCTATCAGACTCAGGGATAAGTTTAATTACCGTCTTCTCCAACAGTGGTATCAAGGGGATGAAGATGGCGGCATTGATAATTTTCTGAAAGGTGTGGAAGTTGGCCACTTGACGCGCTGTATCTCCACCAAACCAACGTATAGCGAATTCAAGGTAGTCACCAAAGATAAAGATTATGACTACCATATATGCAGCACCTGCCACGTTGAAAATAACGTGCGATAAAGCTGTTCTTTTAGCGTTTACTGAGCTGCCTAAACTGGCCAAAGTAGCGGTAATAGTAGTTCCTATATTGTTTCCTAAGACTAATGACATTGCCATTTTCATATCTATCAGCCCTGTTGACGCTAAGACCATTGTGATACCAACTGTTGCACTACTACTTTGAACGATCATAGTAATTATGGTTCCAACCAATATAGCTAAAAGATAATTCTCACTATATTTTACGAAAAAGTCGGAGACGTAGACACTTGATCTTAAAGGTTTTACAACGTCGGTTATCATCTCTAACCCAAAGAAGATTAAACCAAAGGCAAGGATAATATTGCCGTAAGATCGTACTTTGTATGACTTGCTGAACAAGATAAAACCGGTTCCTAAAGCTATTGCCGGGAGTGCTATCTCTCCAACATTAAACGCTATAATCTGAGAGGTGATCGTTGTTCCAATGTTTGCACCGATTACAACACTTATTGCCTGGCGTAGCGTTAGGAGGCTGGCGTTGACGAATCCAACTGTCATAACAGTAGTTGCACTACTCGACTGTATAAGGGCAGTAATTACTACTCCAACACCAATTCCTAAAACCCTGTTGGAAGTAATCTTAGCCAGTACCCTCTTAAGGTTATCGCCACCAATTTTTCTAAGACTATCAGAGACAGCTTGGATACCAAATAAAAATATCCCTAAACCACCAAGAAGATAGAAGATAAGACTCTTGAAGTCTAAAGCGGTAAAAACAAAGCTCTCTCTTATCAGTTGATTAGGGCAACGAACTATTACCTCTACATCATAGTCACCCATTTGTGGACCTAAGATGACAGAGTTAGTAACATATCCATTGGAATCGGTTATTAGAACCGTAGCATCGAGAATTAAGCCGTTCTTGGGCGTAACAAACTCAACCTCTACCTCCACCACGGGCTGTCCTTGAGAGTCGGTTATTCTGACCGCTATTTCATCTTTTAGAGGCTGTGAGATTTTGCTCGACTGCTTATTTCCTATAAGCTCGATGTTATATTCAGCATACAGAGCCGAAAAGCCTAACAATAGGGTTATTAAAAGTATTTTGACTATTTTTTTCATCTATTTCTGTATTTGCCTACTGCTTTTATTATGGGATGTTTTTAAACCCGACCCCTTTGTTCTCATTGCTACCTTGTCCAGCTATTTTGATCTCACCATTCTGAGCTTCAAATTGCTCGACGTTTTTCTGAAGTAAGTTTAAGAATTGTTTCGCGTGCTGTGGAGTAGTCACTACACGGCTATAAATTTTAACATCTGGAATTCCGGGTAATAGCCTACCGAAATCCATGATAAATTCAGATGGTGAATAAGTCACCATAAAGAAGTTGGAGTAGGTTCCTTGGCCTACTGCTTCGTCAATTTTAACGTTAATCTTTTTTTGTTTTTCCATTTAGAATGCTCCTTTTTTGGTTTCAAAGCTTCTCTATTAGGCTCTCACTCCGCATTGTCAAAGGCTGAACTCTTATTAAGTTTAGCTCTAAATCAGTAGAAGTATTGGATAAGGCAGAGAAACTGAGGTTATCTTCTACATAAGGTTTTATTATACTGTATAATTAATTTTCTGTACCGAGCAGTCTCTCTTTCAGTGCGTTTTCGACACACGTCGGTATGAATACACTGACGTCACCTCCAAGCGATACTACTTGTCTAATTAAGCTTGAGCTTAAATAGAAGTATTTGTAGTCCGGGATAAGGAAGACAGTGTTGATTTTAGAGTCCAAATGCTTATTCATCAAAGCTAATTGTAGTTCATATTCAAAGTCAGATACAGCTCGCAAGCCTCTAATCATCGCTTTAGCGCCGACTTTACGAGCATAGTCAACTATAAGTCCATCAAATTTAGTTACTTCGACTCGTTGCAAATACTTTGTTGATTCTCGGCAGAGTCTTTCTCTTTCAGCTCCGTCGAAGAGGTGGTCTTTAGTAGTAGCTTCTGCTACTGCCAAGATTACTGTATCAAAAAGCTCAGTTGCTTTTTTCAGTATATCGATATGACCATTGGTAATAGGGTCAAAACTACCAGGATAGATCGCTATATTCTTCATTTCTTTTCTAAGGCTTTCCTTCTGATTTCTTCTAATTCTTCAACCTCTTTAGGGATGCCGATAGATAAGTTTTCTCCGCCACTCTCTGTGACAAGTATGTCATCTTCGATCCTAATTCCGATCTCCTCTTTTTCTATATATAGTCCCGGCTCTACGGTTATTATATTACCTGGTTCCAGGATGGTATCCCCCCAGAATACATCGTGAGTATCCATACCTAAGAAGTGTGATACGCCGTGCATATAGTAGTTTCGCACTTCTGATTTATCTTTGATCAATTTAAGTCTGAAGAGGGCTTCAGTGAGTAGCTCAACAGTCTTTTGGTTCAGATCTTTAAGGGTTATGCCTGGTTCAACGGTATTGATAATAGTCTTCTGGACTTGCAGTACTTCTTCATAGACCTCTTTCTGTCTTTTAGTGAAGCTTTTTGCTATGGGGAAGGTACGGCTTATGTCAGCACTGTAGTTGTTGTACAGAGCGCCAACGTCGAGCAATAAAAGTTTATTAGCTTGAAGTTTTTGGTTATTTTCTCCGTAGTGTAGAGTCACCGCATTCTTACCACCGGCAACGATAGGTTTAAATCCCCAGTTTCTCACGCCGTTCATCAGCATTTCGTTATATATAAGTGCTTCAACTTGGTATTCAAACATTCCAGCTCTTGCATTTTGATAAGCGTTATCGATTCCGAGCCCTGTGACCTCTATTGCTCTTTTAAGCTGTTCAACTTCCCATTCATCCTTTTTCATTCTTAATGGGTTGATGAGTTTAGCCAAGTTATCTATGGTGATAGAAGGGTTTTTCTTTATGATTTGCTCGGCGAAAAACTGGTTTTTAGTCGGCGGTTCATATAACTTAACCGCATCCATTTCGAGGAAAAGTCGGTGTGATATCGAGAGCTGGCTTGCGAGCACTCTTTCAAACTCATCGAGGTAGAATACACCGTCAATCTTACTTATCTCTTGAGCCTCTTCTTTACTCATCTTGGCACCATCCCATACAATCCGTTCGGGTATAGTCCTTTCGATAAATAAGTTTGTGTTGAGTATCCCTTTAGTTTTAGACATCAGAAGGATTGCCTCAGGTGTGTTAAGGCCTGTTAGGTAATAGAAATTATTGTTCTGAACAAAGGAAAAGCTGTCATCTTTTGCTGCAAAAACGACAAGCATACAGCCGTTTTCTAAAACTGAGCTGAGTTTTTCCCTTCTGGTTTCTAATATTTTGTCTCTCATAGTACCACCTTATAATAGTTAACTTAATACTCATCCTTAGGAAGATAGATATAAGTCAATAAAAAACTTAAGTGAACCTTGCCAGTCAAGGTGAATTTTGTTGCGGAAAGCACATTGTAATAAAGAGTTAACACGTGTCTTTTTACTTTGATATAAGAGGTTATTATTGGCGACTCTCCTGATGCTTTACTAAGATGATCTCGACGATGACGAGGAGTAATACTAAAAAGAAAAGATGTTTCCATATTTCAATTCCGGTTCTGCTCATCATAATCTGAGACTCCCATTCTTGGTCGAGAATAGCGATATTGTTATGTTTTTCAACGGTAAGTTTTTCAAAGTCACTGAGGTTATACTCTATGTTAACTGCGAGGTGTTGATTTTCCTCCTTCCCTTCAGGTATTTGATAGATACCGGGCTGTTTGACTGTATAAGTGCTTCTGTTAGTTGTATATAGTTCACCGCCGGGTAGTAATACTTGATTTTGTGGAAGGGTAATCTTCTGTCCAACGGTAGTTTGCAAGGAGCTAAGGTTCGAGCAGTAGAGGAAAGTTCTGTAAGCCATCATGGGGAAGAGTGGGTCTACTAATAGTTCGCTTTGGTAGTTATTAAGATCAAATAGCCATATTACTTCACGCTTATTTTCTAAGACTAATGGGATAGTGTCAGCTTGGACGAGTGTATTGGCATTCCCTTTTAGGGTGCCCTTCCAATATCCAAGAAGATTTATACGATCTTGGTCAGATTTTTCAAAGATAGAGAAGATAGGGTGGTAAAGATTCAGATAGGAGATGCGGAGCTGTTCTTGTTGAAATTCTAATGAGCTGAGCCCGAGCACAGTCTGATAATACTCTTGCCAATTGGAGGTGATCTCTTTAGAAGGTAGGTGTAAGATGCCAATATTGTCCTCTTTCAGTCTATCTAAAAGGAATCTCAACTTAGGGGTAAGCTCTTTTTTATCATAAACTATGACAAAGCCTACATCGTTGATTTTCTCATAAGCAAGGTCATCTTCTCGGTAAAACCTGACGTTACTCCCTCTTTTGGTGTATATTCCTAATACTGAGCTCAATGGCAACGGTAATTTAGAGTCGTCCGATATGACGGCTATTTGAGGATTCTGCTCATTATAAAAGCTGAAGTAGCTCTTGTTATCAAACTGAAGTCTCTCGTTTCGTATTGAGACAAAACCGCTATACCAGCCGGGATCATCAGTTTGCAAATCAAAGTATTCTGTTTTTTTTTCAAATGGGTTAAGATTGAAAGCCTTTTCGGCTACAATGCTGCCATTAACAAGGAGCAGTCCAACTACGTCTGACTGTTCATAAGGGGAATGGTTAACGAGTTCAAAGGCTAATCTTTTCTCTACTTTTCTCTCAATAAAATCCTCTTCGACTCTTGCATTTTGGCAGCTCAAGTTATTCCAATCATCCTTATCAGAGGTGGGGATGATTAGGAGCGGATATTCAGTTTTTTCTGGTAATTCTTGCTTTCTGAGGTTATTGATCAGGTATATTTCTCTATTGAAGAGCTGTGTCTCTTTAAGTTTATCGTTAGCGAGTTGAACAAGATCGTTCAGATGTGTAGGTAGTGCTGTTAGTTCGATGTTCCCTAACAAGCTTTCCGGTATTTTACCATAATGGATATTTGCGTAAAGTTTATTCCATTCATCATCTGAGGTGATAAGGGTAACAACATCTTTATCGGTCAGTTTATCGTTAATTTTCTTAATAAAATCTTTACCCACTTCAAGATCAGTTCGGGTATCAACTAAGTAGTCCATACTGTACGATGTATCGAGTATGATGGCGATAGCGGTGGGTGAGTGTTTTGCCCATTTATTGAAGATAGGTGATTTAATAGCAGGTCTTGCTATGGCAAGGATGGTGAGCAGGATAATTAGTGTACGGATGATAAGCAGGAGGATGTTTTTGAGTTTGATTTTACTCTTCTGTCTTTGTTGGCTTGCCTTGATATGTCTAATGGTGCTAAAGATGACCTGTCGCGGTTTTTTTGCCACAAAGAGGTATATCAGGATGGGAACAGTCGCTGCCAGGGTCAAGAATAGGATTGAGGTGTTAAGGAATGAGAGTTGGAACATTAGAGGCCTCTAAACTTGCCATACAATTGATTTTCAGGGTAAACTCTTGTAGTTGACATATCAGAGTGTAAAGGAGATAGCAGTGACCAAAGAGTAGTAGTTCTTTCTCACATCGATCAATGAATAGCTCACATCTATCTGGAACGAGCTAATCTCGTATCCAGTACCCACACTAATAGTGTTATCTCTTATGTTTATCAACGATTTACCATTAATACCTACCCTAAGGGGCACATAATACTCAATTCCACCGATAACCCCATATCTTATATTCTGCTGTATACCAAGATGATAGGTGTTTTTAGATTTGAAGTCGAATTTTCTTGAGAGTCCGCTCACGACAAAGTTCTGCTCATCGCCCCATTGGATACCGAGCTGTATTTTACGGTCGAGTTTTTTGTTAGGCTGATCTTTCCAATATACTTTGCTCATCACGTTTGGTATTTTCATTCCAAAGTTAATAGTGTCATAACTGGTAGCAGCTCCTAAGTCGACAGCGTATCCTAATCCTCTACTATCGATGAAGAGGTCTCTTTGGTAAGGCGATTCAGTGTTAGTATTTTGCTCGGATAGATAGACCATTCTACCACTTAAAAAGCTGATGCTTAGCCCCATTGCAAATTGTTGATTACTATCAGCAATAGAGAGTTTATAAGCATTAAGGTAGTAGTTTGAATAGTAGTGTTTATCAAGACTGTCTGATATTTGATGATGATCCATATTAAGGTTAACGAGGTTATGATAGTTAAACCCTATTTTTTCGGTATCAAAACCGAGGTAGGTAAGATACTCCCCTTTCCATTCCAGGCTCTTTTTTGGCGGCATACCCAGGTTATCATAGGTATTGTTGTTGCTATGGAAGAGTCTAAAGCTGGAGGCAATAGTAGCGGTTTTGCGATAAACGAGGAGTGCTGGATTACCGTTAGCCGTGTGTGTGCCAAAGGGATTAGTGACGTTAAGTCCACCAGTTGCAATAACTGCAGGTGAGTGTTCATTTTCTACATTATGGTAGTCATAGTTATAGATAGGGTTTGCGAAAAGGTGGGTGCCACAGGGTATTATGAGCAATAAAAGGAGTATTAAACCGATTATTTGATATCTATTGGACTGTTTTTGCATTCTGTTCATAACTCCATTTTCTTTGTTTATTGCTCGACTTCATTCTATTTTGAATATTATTCTCAAGTTTTTCATACAGCTTAACTGCTGGGTAGTATAGTCCAACCCCATAGATTACACCAAAGATAACGTCAATAAAATAGTGATAATGACAGAAAACCGTGGCTATCATTATGAGTATTGGTATTGGTGATAGATAGTAGCCGAGTTTACCAAAGTAGTGACCCGCGGCGATAGTGGCGGTTATTGCGAGTGCTACGTGTGAGCTTGGAAATGCTGAGCCGAAGTGGTTAGAGTGAGTGTAGATAAAAGCCATTATATGTCTGAAGGGACCACCTTTATAAGTTGTGGCTATCTCGGCCAGTTCTGGGAAGTATCTACCACCGACTACTGGGAGTATTAGGTAAGTTAAGTAGCAAGCATAGAAGGAGAAAACAACGGTAAAGGTGTATTTCACAAAACTTTCACGCTTCTTGAAGTATACTAAAAGCCCAACACCTGGAAATAAAATATAATAGGTGAAGTAGGCGAAATAGAGTATCTCTTGGACAAAGACATTGTTTTCGTATCTCAATCCCCATTCGACAACCGGCTGATAGCCAAACATCCATTGATCAATCTTCATAAAGAAAGGGTCGATAAACTCGGGAAAGAAGACTTTGTTGGCGATAGTGGTAACTTCAAAGAAATAGCCAAACAGGATGAACGGATACCAGTAACGGAGGAAAGTTATAATCTTTCCACTCTTTTCATTATACCCCTTAATAAGTACGTAAATGAGAATGGAAATGATGACAAACGCTCCAAGATGATAGCCTGCTCCGTTAATCCTTGAGCTTCCGACGGCTATCAAAACGATGTTGATCAGAATGTAGATAAATACAAGCAGATCAAAAGAGTGAATCTTAGTTTGTCTTGTCATTAGGTAATACTTTTGTCAAACACGCGATAAGTTTTGTGAACTGTTGCGCCGAGCTTTTTAGCCACGTTATTCATCTCGTAATTATCTTCCAATACCCACGAAAACTCCCCTTCATTATACCCTTTTGCCAAGCCATTTTTAAACGTGTGATAATAGAAGAGGCCGTCGATACCCCGCTTCTGATATTCTTTAATCAAACCCATCACTAAGACTCTTAATCTGGACAGCTTATTTTTATAGTAGAGTGCTTTAAAGGCGCCAAAGGGTAGCACACGCCCTTTCATTTTCTTAAGGATAATATTATAGTCGGGCAACGCCACAGAAAAACCGACCGGCTCATCATTGTAATAGGCGATGAAAACGAGATCCGGGTCGACTATTGGGAGTAGAGTTTTAACTAAATTGTCGAACTCCTTAGTAGTCATCGGAACAAATCCCCAGTTACGTTCCCAAGCGCTTCTATAGATGGTAAAGATAGTTTCTAAGTCTCGCTTTAGATCTTCTTTGTTTTTTGCCAGCGAAGTCACTTTAACCCCTTCTTTTTTGTGGATAATATCGGCAAAGCGCTGCAGTCGGTCTGGTATATTATCGCTAATCATATGATAGGCATAGAGATCCTTGCTTTTGACAAAGCCGTGGTTAAGGATTAAGCTTTCGTAGTAGGGAAGATTGTGGGTCATCATAACAAATGGTGGGGTGGAAAAGTTGTCGATTAAAAGACCACATTCATCATTCACAGACAGGTTCATTGGACCTCTAATAATGTCACAGCCATGTAGTTTCAGCCAATCAGTTGCAGTCTTGAGGAGTCTATCGGCGACTTCTTGGTCGTCAACAGACTCAAAAAAGCCAAAAAAGCCAACATTATCGTTGTGAAAGAGGTTATGTTGTTTGTTGGTGTGTGCAGTAATACGGCCGACTATTTTTCCATTCCGTTCGGCGAGGAAGAGTTGAACTTCTGAGTGGTCGTAATATGGGTTTTTTGAAGGGTTAAAATAGTTCATTTGATCCCCTATAAGGGGTGGAACCCATACCGGGTCATCTTTGTAGAGCCCGAAGGGGAAAGTCACAAATTTCTTAATGTCTTTAGGGTGTTTAATAGGTCTAACTATTGTTTGTTCCATAACTTAAATCTCTCCTAAGTTTTTTGATACAAAAAAGTTAACGATGCCCATCAGAACAGAAAAGACCAGGAAGCTGGAAAAATACCCGCTATATCCCGGAATGAAATAGCTCACAAACGGTGGGAGCAATACAATCATATACTGAGCAAACCTGATCTGCTTGAATGCAAGGATGACGATCATCGCCAAAACAGCAACGATTAACATCGGAATAAAAGCGAAAAATGAGACAAATCCGATGAAAGAGAAAAGACCTCGACCACCCTTAAACTTGTTGGTAACCGGTAAACAATGTCCTAAAATCATCGCAAAGCCATAAACCATCAATAGCTTTGGATCAATGATTTCAATAGCCAAACGGCCAAATATTAACTTGATTAACTGAAGGTATATGTATATCTTGCCCATGTCGACTATGCCGACAAGCACGCCAAGCGTCTTACTTACGTTTTGATAGATATTTTCAGTGTCAGGGTGTCCTGTGCCAACTTTATATATATTGAGTCCTTTGAAGTTTTTAGCGATAAGTCTCGCTGTGGAAAAACAGCCTATTGCGTAGGAAACGATAATTAAAAGTATAATGATAAGTGGGTATGGAAGCATTCTATCTCCGTAAAAATTATTTTAGTTTTCTCGATGACCAAAAATAGCCGAGCCTATTCTCAACATATTAGCACCCTCTTCAATGGCTATTTGATAGTCGCCTGACATCCCCATTGAAAGGATTTCCATATCGCAGTTTTCAATTTTCTCAGCTTGTAGTCGCTCATAAATTTCTCTTAGCATAACAAAACACTCTCGGATTTCAGTAGCATCGTCAGTTAGCTTACTAATGGTCATCAACCCTTTGATTTTGACATTGCTAAATTGACTGATTTGACGAACCGCTTCAAGAAGCTCTGAGTAATCAGGAGCGAAACCGGATTTACTCTCTTCACCTGAAGTATTTATTTGAAAGAGTATAGGTTGGATACGCCCTATTCTCTTAGCGCTATTGTTCAGGGATTTCGCCAAAGAAATAGAGTCTATGGAATGGATCAACGCTGGATTCAACGATAAAAGTTTATTGATTTTATTGCGCTGCAGGTGTCCGATGAAGTGAAACTCAGGTGATGGTTGGTTTAGTAACGGTATTTTTTCTTCAGCCTCTTGGACACGATTTTCGCCAATATACTCTATTCCTGCGAAAGTTGCTTGGTTGATTAGCTCGACCGGATGTGTTTTAGTCACAGCTATTATTTTAATAGTTTCAGGGTCAACTCCGACCTTTGTAGCGGTGTCGCTGACGATCTTTTTTATTTCTCGGTAATTCTCTTGAATATGACCGTAGTTTTCTTCTTTTTCCATCTTGTAATTCAATCTCCAATTTTCTGACGCGTATAACCTATTATCAGATTGATAACCTCGGATAAGTGTCAACAAAAAAGTAGTTTGAAGCTCGATCTTAGAGGGTGTAAAAAAGTGAGTTTACGGTCAACTTTCTCTGATTTTCAGTGTGCTTTAGAGGTCAACCATTCTATCTCTCTATGTGATAGCAGTTTACAATCCCTCATCTAAGGGGTGTCTAAGGAGAATAGTCGTAGTTACTCTCTGGAAAGTCAAGCTTTTTGTTGACATTATTTCATTGTTATTTCTCCTTACCATAACTGATTGGTTCAAGTGAGCAATCAGGATGCTCTGAACCCTGAGT
>Ga0265293_10000749_pt1 | contig 74888 bp, 74 predicted proteins | sample Munlanlewell138R_FD_192505 | JGI IMG/M metagenome (GOLD analysis project Ga0265293, IMG submission 192505) | Leachate microbial communities from a municipal landfill in Southern Ontario, Canada - Leachate well 138R | ecosystem: Engineered > Solid waste > Landfill > Unclassified | place: Canada... | reverse complement strand
GGCGAGCAGGGGGCCGACAAAGGCGCCCTTGAGGGAGGTGCCGTTCTCCAGGCACGACAGCCGAATCAGCTCATCGGCGTTCTGTTCGATCAGGTCGGCGAGGCGATTGAGGCAGTCGCGGCGCTGCCGTGGCGCGGCGTTGCGCCAGGCGGCAAAGCCCGCCTTGGCCGCTTCCACCGCCTCGTTGATCTCGGCCACACCGGCGAGGGGCACCCGGGCCTGCACTTGCCCGGTGGCGGGGTTGACATGTTCATGAAAGCCGCCGCTGCCCTGGTCTAGCAGGCGGCTGCCGATCTGGAGCTGAGCGGGGGGAAGGCGGGTATCAGGGCCCATGAGAATCTCCTTGGGTTATCGTCAATACATCAGGTAAAGCGGAAAAAACCTTGCTGAAAGTCGGCCGCAACCCACTTTCAGCAAGGCTCGAGTCGCACCCTGGGGGCGAGGTGGCACTTCCCTGTGCCACGTCACGCCTTGGTTGCGGGATTACTGACCGAAGCTGTATTTCAGCTCCAGGCCGTACATCCGGGGCTCCTGGTAGGCCAGGGTGTAGATGCCGAGGGACGCGGAAGTGGCGCTGGCCGCGTAGGCGGTATCGTCATCCAGCAGGTTGCGGACGAAGAAACCGAGATCCACCCCGGTGCCACCGATGCCGTTCCAATCGAGCCGCAGGTTGGCCAATTCGTAGGACGGCAGCTCCGCCGCGCCCACGAAGTACGTTTCCTGCCAGTAGTAATCGGCGTTGAGTACCAGTTCTCCGTCAGCCGGCCGGTAAGGCAGTACCCAGTTCACCGCCAGGGTGGTGGCCCACTGGGGCGAGGCATCACCGGAGCTGGAGGGCGAGAGGCCCGCGATGGGGGGCGTGGCGTCCTCGTCGATGGCCATGTTGAAGTACGAGGCGGTATTGGTGATGGTCAGGCTGTCGGTGGGCTGCAGCACCAACTCCGTTTCAACACCGCTGTGGGTGCGTTTGCCGGCGTTGATCCCCAGGGAGCTGGACAGGGGCGAGCCGGGGTCGGTGGCGGGCACCAGCGCGGAGGTGTTGTAGGACACCACCACGTTTTTGTAATCGCCCTCGTAAACCCCGATATTGAAGCGCACCGGCATGTCCGCCACCATGAAGTCGGTCTTCAGACCGATCTCGGTATCCACCAGGGTTTCCGGCTCGTAGGACTGGTAAGGCGCCAGTACGGAGCTGGCCGGGGTATTGAACAGGGGCGCGTTGATGCCGCCCTCGCGATAGCCCTTGCGGTGGGTGACGTAGGCGAAAATATTGTCATTCACCTGCCAGTCAAAACCGAGGTTCCAGGTGTTGGCGTTCTCGCTGGAGTCCACCACGCTGCCCTGGGTCTGGCAGGCGCCGGCGCCGAGGGGTGGTTCGGGATTGATGTTGATGTTGGTGTCGCCGCCCCGGGAATAGGCGCACACTTCCTGCTCGGTCTCGTTGTAGCGGTAGCCGATGTTGAACTTCACGCTGTCGAGCACCTGATAACCGATCTGGCCGAAGGCGGCCTTGTTGGTTTTTTCGGTGTAGGCGGAAACCCAGGGCGCCACGGGGGAAGCGATGGGGAACACCGAGCCATTCAGGCCATCGGGTTCCTCCTCGATCCAGAACGCACCCACCAGGTAATCGAGCTTGTCGTCGAAGGCCTTGCCGAATACGTGGACCTCGTCGCTCATCTGCTTCTCGCGGATGCGGCTGGAGGCGGTGATGACGGGAATCGGCGCAAAGGCCAACCCGTCGGTGTTGAGGTCGGTGAGCACTTCGGTGGTACGGTAGCCGAAGATATTGCGGATGGTGACGGGGCCGAGTTGCCACTCGGTTTTGTTGGACACGCCGAACTGCTCGATGTCGAGGCGCTGGTCGAACTCCGAGGTGGTCTTGTAGGGGCCCCAACGCTGCTGCTGGGCAAGGGCGTCGTCGATATCCCTGCTAGGGGTAAAGGTGGTGCAGGGATTGGGATTGAAGGGGCCCGGCTGGCTGCAGTTCCAGAAGGACGAAAGCTGCGGCAGTCGCACCAGCCCGCCCGGCAGTGCTTCGGTCAGTACCGAGCCGGTGCCCGCTTCGTCGGACTCCAGATAGTCGATCACGGTGGTGTTGGTCAGGGTATCGGTGGGGTCGAGCAGCAGGGTCGCCCGGTAGGCGTTCTTGTCGATATCATCCTGGTCGGCGAAGCCGTTCATGTTCTCGGTGTAGCCGTCGCGGCGGGAGACCTTGGCGGCCAGACGCAGGGCCGCCACGTTGTCCACCAGGGGAATGTTCACCGCGCCCTCGACGTCGTTGTAGTCGTAGTTGCCCACACCGCCCTTGACGTAGCCACCGAACTCGTAGGTGGGGGTCTGGGGCGTGATCACCACGGCCCCGGCCATGGCGTTACGGCCAAACGGGGTGCCCTGGGGGCCCTTCAGAACCTGAATGCTGCCCAAGTCATAGGTGGGGATGTTGGAGCCGGTGAAGTTCAGGGGGATGTCGGCAAAGTAGTTGATCACCGCATTGGGCGCGGTGCCGATGGGCACCCGGGAAAGGCCCCGCAGGGTGACGTTCATGTTGCCGCCACCGCCCTGATGCACGAAGCGGATGCCAGAGGCGATACGGGTCAGGTCACCCAGCTGGCGGACGGTGCGGTCTTCCAGCATCTCCGACGAGAAGGCGTTGACCGAAACCGGCACCGTCTGGGCACTCTCCTCCCGGCGGGTGGCGGTGACGACGATTTCTTCAAGGGTACGCACGGACGCCACGTCCTGGGCATGGCCAGGGATCGCGGCGGCAATGCCAAGCGCAAGAAGTCCAAGGGATGTTGTTCTGGTGGTTGACATGGTTTGCCTCCTCGAGAAGCGGGTTGTTTCTATGTAGTTATGAGAACCTGGCAGATTTGCCTGCCCCGCCCCATGCGCAAGCCGAGGTCTCGATGGCTCGGCACGGATGAGCCTTTATATTACACGATAGAGAATCATGCAACTTTAGTTAAAACTTGGGCCGGTCTCAAAAGGGATAATGTGGCCAATCCGGACAAAATGTCATAAAAAATACCGGGAAGATGGCCCGTCCTGGCTTGACAACGACAATATGGCGCGCAAGATGACGCGACGTAACACAACAGCTCCCCGCCATGCACACAGCCTCCAAACGCCCGAGCCGGGTAAAAGCCACCATCGACAAGATCACCGGCGCCGCCCTGGCCCTGATCAACGAGCGGGGCGCCAACGCCCTGTCGGTCACCGAGGTCTGCCGCCTGGCCAACGTGGCGCGACCGACGCTGTATCGCCACTTCCCCACCCTGGACGACCTCACGGACGCCCTCTTCAAGCGCTTGTGCGATGAGTTCGACGAGGAGATAGACGCAGCGATCGCCCTGAATCCCACCCCCGAGCACCGCATCGAGGTGTTCGCCGACTACCTGGCGATGCGCCTGGCAAGAGGCCATACCCGGCTGATCCGAACGAGCAGCCAGGAATTCGCGAAGCAGCTTGTGGACAAGTATTTTCGCAACCGGCGGGAGACCTTTCTGCGGGTGCTGGCACCGGTATTCGATCTGGCGGAATCCCTGAGCGGTCGCGTCATCGACCGGAACCTGGCCGCCGATGTCCTGACCCGCTATTACATTTCCCTTCAGGAGCACCCCATCGGCATCCACCCGGAGGACGGTGGGCGGGCGTTGCGGCAACTGATGTACTGCGTGACCCATCTCGCACCGCCCCCGGCCAAGCCCCGGTAGTCGCCGGCCCGCCAACGGGCAATGTCATCATCCGATCTCCAGGCCGGAGTCAGTGCGGGATCATTCGCTGTTACACGGCTATTTTGCTGATCCTCCCAGCGAAATGTCTGGGCTCGTTGCAGCCCGAAGGGGACGACCCAGGTACCGAGGCGCACTTGAATCTCGGCATCCCTCCATGCCAGCACGGGAGCACACTCGATCCAGCGGGACCTTTTGTCATGGTCAAGCCCACGAACAACAGTGCGAAGAAAACATCATTCTGATCGGGGGGGTGAAACAAAGCTGGATTCCCCCCGGCGCCGGATAAACGGAAAGAAAATCTCCTCGCTCCAGTGTTTGTCCTTGCCGGGAACGCCGTAGTGGGCGGGGCGCCCTTCGGGTATATGGAGGGTGCCAAACAGACGATCCCAGAGGGTAATCATCACCGCGTAGTTGCGATAGGTCTTGCCATCCTTGCCGTAGCCGTGGTGGGTGTGGTGCAGGCGCGGGGTGATAAAGACCCACTCGATGGCCTGGAGCACGCGGGCGCCCCAGGGTGTTTTGGCCAGCGCATCATCCCAGCGCAGGGCGCTGTGGGTCAGGGCATTCCAGGAGAGCAAGATACCAAGCACGGTGGCGCTCGCGGCCTCGAGGCCGAGATAGAAGGCAAGCCCCATCACCCAGGCGTAGGGCACCACAAAGGTCCAGAAGATATTGACCCGCGCCATCACCGTGACATTGAGGTACTTGGACGAGTGGTGGGTGCGGTGCAGCCCGTAGAGTATTGGGTGCCTTACCGGGTTGTGGGCCATGCGGTGCACCCAGTAGAAGGCGAACTCGGCGATCAGAAACAGCACCACCACCGAGGGCCAGAAGGGCGCGCCGGACAGGACGCCACGGTAGTCCGGGAGGGCGAAGGCAAACAGTCCCGCGTAGAGCATGGCGGAGAGGGGTCGGGTCAACTGGCTGAACAGCATGCAACCGCCGGTCACCAGCAGATCGTGGCGGCGGTAGATACCTTTATGCCAGCCACTGAGAATCTCGGTCGCCAGCACCACCACAATCATGATCACTACCCATTGCATGGGACTCATCGGGGACCTCCTGTTATTGGTTATCGGAAGCTTGGGCTATCCCCTCCCCCATCCGGGCCCCGGGACGCCAGCGAAAAAAAGTATGCCGCCCCGCCAAATTGAGTCCAATGCAAATTTGTGCTTACATCCATGAGAAATACGCATGGATTGACCAATGAAATCCCTGGATCTGCGCAAGCTCACCCACGCCCTGGTACTCGCCGACACCAACAGCTACGCCCGGGCCAGCGAGAAACTTCACCTCACCCAGTCGGCGCTCACCCGCAGTATCCAGGCGCTGGAAACGGAACTCGGGCTGACGTTGTTTGATCGGGGCAAGAGCGGGGTGCAAGCGACCCGGGATGGCGAGATCGTCCTTGCCCGGGCCCGCCACCTGCTGCGGGACGCCCACAGCCTGGAGCGGGAGATCAGCCTGATTCGACAGGCGGAAAGTGGCGAGATCGCCTTCGGCGTCGGCCCCGCCATGCCAAGCCTGTTTCTGCCCGGTCTGATGAGCAGACTGTGCCGCGATCATCCGGGGCTCGACGTCGAGGTGTACATCGAATCAGGCTATCGCCTGCTGACAATGCTTCTGGAGGATACCCTCGAATTCTTCGTGGCGGACGTCAATCACCTGGATGGCCTGAACTCAGCCCAGGTCTGCACCGAAGCCTTGGTGGAATTTCCCGCCCACTTCTACGTCCGAACAGGGCATCCGTTGCTGGCACAGGCTTTGCTGAGCGACGAGATGCTGGCCCGCTACCCCTTAGTGTCCGCCCAGTACCATCAGCGGGAGATAAAATCATCAGGCCACGGCACCCTCCCCGGGAGACGCAGCTCCTCCCAGATGTTGTGTAACGACCTCAGTACCCTGCGGAGGATGGTCCTGCACAGCGACGCCGTGCTGATCGGCATCCCACCCATGATCAATGACGAGTTGGCAGCGGGGCGGATCCAGCCCCTGCCCCTCGACAAACACCAGGGGGATCCTCTGTGCCGGGTCGGCCTTGTCAGCCTTGCCGGACGCACCCCGTCACGGATCGCGGGGGTGATCCGCGGGCTGATCCACGAACAGCTGGCGGCGGAGTGAGCACCTAGCTGGCCAAGGCCCGCGCTCCGCCCTGGGACGCCCTTTGCTCAGACACCCGCACCGTGCCGCAGGGCGGCGTGGATGCCCCCATCCACCAACAGGTCAATGCCGGAGATGAACGATGCGCGATCCGAGGCGAGAAACGCCACGGCGTCGGCGATTTCGTGCATGTTGCCCTGGCGCTGGAGGGGCGTTTTCGCCAGCAGGTCGAACTTCATGGGCTGGTTCTTGAATTCGAGATTGCCCATGGGGGTGGCGATCAACCCCGGTGACAGGGACAGGATACGGGCGCGACGCTCTCCCCAGACCCAGGCGCGGCGCTGACAGAGGCGCACCAGGGTGTTTTTCGACAGCTGGTAGGCGAGGGTCGGGGTCAGCTCGGTGTCGAGGGCCGATGCCAGGTCGTCGAGGAAGGACGGTGCCAGGGGATTGTCGAGAAGGGGCTGGATTTTTGCGTCCGGCACCAGGGTGTGGGCCGCGAGGGAGGCGATGAAGATCGCCGCGCTACCCGCGGAGGCCAGGGGCAGCAGTGCCTCCTCCATCAGGGCGGCACCCACCAGATTGACCGCCATGATGGTGCGGCCATCGGCCATGCTGGGGGATAGGCCGGCGACATGGGCAAGCACCCTGAAGCCGCCCAGTTCCGCCACGCGCCCGGCCAGGGCGGCGACATCGTCGCGGGCGGTAATGTCACAGCGCAGCGGCTCGACCCAGTGGCCCTCGTCCCGCAGCATCGCGGCCTTGGCGTCGAGTTGGTCGGCATTGATATCCACCAGCAGCAGGCGGTGGCGCTGGCCGAGGCGGCGGGCCACGGCGAGGCCCATGCCGCCGGCGCCAATCACCACGGCAACGGGGAGTTCAGGCCAGGAATGCAGTCTTGGGTCGCTCATGGAAATCACCTTCAGTGAAAGAGGAAAAGAGAATCAGGGCAGAGGCCGCGCGTTGGCGCTGTCGAAGCGCTGGGCGATCTCGGAATAGTGGCCGCACTGACGGCGAGTATCCACATAGGCAAAGCGCACCTGCGGGGTTGCGCCGGACATCACCACCGGGGTGCCGAAGGTCTCGAAGGACGCCATGGCGGTATCCCAGGTGACATCGTCGGGAATCAGGAAACCGAGGTGGTGAAAGCCGATATCGTCGGCCCCCCGGGGAGAGCGTCCAGGTAAGTAGGTGGACATGCTGCTTACCTCTAGGGGCACAGCCCCCTTTATCGTTATGCAAGATGGCAAGCGACCCATCCCTGGATCGCTTGCCGGGTGCCGCGATTAAAGCCCGAACTTGTAGTTGGCCTCAAGTCCGTACATGCGGGGTGCGCCCACCTGCCCAGTGAAAACACCGATGCTGGGAGTGTTGGAAGCGCCGGCGCTCCAGTATTCCTCGTCGAACAGGTTGCGGCCGAAGAGCGCAAGGCCAAAGCCGCTGCCCTGAATGCCGTCGAGGGAGATCCTCAGGTTGGTGACGCTGTAGGAATCCGCCTCCCACACACCGACCACATACTTGTCGCTCCAGTAGACGTCGGCGTTGACCACCAGATCGGTCTCCAGGGCATCGAGCGGGTAGGCGTAGCGCAGGGACGCGGTGGATGACCAGCGGGGCGTCGGCGACGTAATTTCCGGGGCGGAAGTGCCCGGGAAAGGCGCGACCGCCTGCTTGTCGATGGACTGGTGCAGGTAATTCACCAGCCAGGACAGCTGCAGGTTGTCGGTGGGCTCCAGCACCAGCTCACTCTCGATACCATCGATGGTGGTCTCGCCGCCGTTGACGTTGAGTGACCCGTAGCCGGGGTTGGGGGGAACCGGCAGTTGCTGCTGCGCCAGGATGGCGCGGTAGGCCTGCACGTTCACCAGAGCCTGAATGTCCTCGTAGTCGGTGCGGAACACGGAGAGATTGTAACGACCCACCACATCGCCGAGCATCCAGTCGGTCTTGATGCCCACTTCGTAGTCGGTAATCAACTCAGGCTCGTAGCTCTGGAAGGGCGCGAACACAGTGCCATCGAAGTTCGGGGTGTTGAGGCCGCCCTCGCGGTAACCGCGGCGGGTCACACCGTAGAGGAAGACGCTGTCATTCAACTGATAGTCGAGACCGAAAGTCCAGGTGGACTCCTCACCATCGGTATCGGCACGGGCGCTGGACGGGCAATCGCCGGGGCCGACATCGCTGCGGCGCACAGCAACGGCTTCGGTGAAGGCGCACACTTCCGCCTCGTCCCAGGTGTTGCGCAGGCCGAGGTTGAGCTTCAGGCCCTCCACCAAATCGCCGAGATCGTAGCCGATCTGGCCGAACAGCGCCTTGTTCTCACGGTAGCCGAAAGTGGCGTTCCAAGGGGCGGGCACGCCCACGCTGAACTGGGTGCCGGACGGCCCCTCTGGCTCCGACTCCAGGTAGAAGGCGCCGACGATCCAGTCGAGCTTACCGTCCATGGCGTTGCCGAGGAACTGCAATTCGTTGGACAGCTGGCTGCTGTGGTCCTGGGAGTTGGCGTCGAACACCGGCAGCGGGGTGCCATCGGTATCCTGCAGCACGAAGGACTTGGCTTCGCGGTAGCCGAGGATGTTGCGCACGGTGACCGCGTCGTTCATATCCCACTCGGTCTTGTTGGAGATGCCCCAGAAGCGGCGATCGACGATGGGCTCCTGACCATAGACGATCTTGTACATGCCGCGATCCTTCTGGGCAGCGACCAGTTGATCAATGCCCGCCTGCGGAATATTGAACACCAAGCTGAACAGGTTGAGGGGATTGTTGGCATTCTGGTCGATGACTGACGCGGTGCCGGTTTCGTGGGCATCCATGTAATCGATCACCGTCAGGTTGGAAAGCTCGGGAATCGGCTCCCACAGCACGGACGCGCGGAAATTCTCGTTGTTGACGTCGTTCAGATCGTTGCCGACGCCGAGATTCTTGACGTAGCCATCGGCGTGCTGCTTTTGGTAGGCCAGGCGCACCGCCAGGGTGTCGTTGACGGGCAGATTGACCGCGCCTTCAACGATGCTGCTGTTGTAGTTGCCGATGCTGGCCTTGGCGTAGCCGTTGACGCCGTCGAAATCCGGCTTGGCCGGGGTCAGGACCACGGCACCACCCAAGGTGTTGCGGCCGAACAGGGTACCCTGGGGGCCTTTCAGCACCTGGATGTTTTCCAGGTCGAAGGTGGGCACGATGGTGGCGCTGTAGGGCAGGGGAACATCCGCCATGTAGACCACCACGGCGGGCGCGCCGTCGCCGATGGGTACACGCTTCAGGCCGCGCATGGAAATGTCGGCGTTCACGCCGCCACCGGTGGTGACCACCCGCAGGCCGGGGGACAGGTTGGTGAGATCCTTCAGATCGACGATGCCCTTCTCCTCGATCTGCATGGCGCCGAGGGCGGTGACCGAGACCGGCACGGCCTGGGAACTTTCATCGCGGCGGCGGGCGGTGACCACGATTTCGTCCAAGGTGCGAACGGCGGTGCCAGTTTCAATCTGTCCGGCGTCCTGCGCCCAGACCTGGGTAGCGGTGGCGATTCCCAGGGCCAAGAGACCCAGCGAAGAGCGTCCTTTGTAGTGCATATACTTCTCCACTTTGCGTTGTTGGATTGCGGGGTACGCGCACCCCGCAGGCCGTGAAGGACCTCCCCAGTCTTTCACGGTGGGGCGTTATATTGCTTTTTCCCACATAGTGCAATGCTGTAGCGGACAAAACCCGGGCACCGTCCAACAAAAAGCAACAGTTTTAACTTTAAATGTCACTTTATCGAAATGATCTGATGACCTGTAGAATCCCCGCCTTGGCCGCCGCCAACAACTCCGCTACCCTACCGCCGTCGACCCCGTCGAGACACACCATGCAGAAACACAAGAAAGGCCGCCGACCCGCCAGGGTCGAAGCCACCATCGACAGGATCACCGGCACCACCCTGAACCTGATGCTGAAGCAGGGTGCCGACTCCCTCTCCATCAGCGAGATCTGCCGCGAAGCGGCGGTGGCCCGTCCCACCCTGTACCGCCACTTCCCCACCCTGGACGCGGTGCTGGAGGGCGTCTTTCTGCGCATAAAAGCCGAATTCGATCGGGGATTGGCGGAGGCCATCGGCAACGATCCGGATCCCGCGCGACGGGCCAGGATCCTCGCGGATTATCTCGACGCCCACCTGCGCTCCGGGCGGACCCAGCAATTGTTCATCTCCAACCCCCAGTTCAGCATCGCGCTGATCGGGCGTTTTTTCGACAACAGGGCAGCGCTCTATCGGGAGATTCTCGACCCTTACTGGGACTTGTTCGAAGGTGTCACCGGATCACGGGTCGACAGGGAGGAGGCGGCTCGCCTGCTCAACCATTACTACGTCTCCCTGAATATCCAGACGGCGGTGGGCTCGCCTTCCAAGGACCCAGGTGGCAACCTGCTGCGCTTCATCAGGATGCTGGGCACCCTCTCCCCCACGGATAGGGAGTGCGATAAACCGCCGCAGGCGAGAGAGGGAAAATAGAAAGAGAGGGGAAAATGGCGACCTGGAAGGGACTCGAACCCTCGACCTCCGCCGTGACAGGGCGGCATTCTAACCAACTGAACTACCAGGCCGTGCATATGACACGGGCACAAAAAAACCCCGGGCGGGGTTTTTATGCCATGAGGCTCAATGGCTGAGCCCTGGACTTGCTTCGAGATGGCGACCTGGAAGGGACTCGAACCCTCGACCTCCGCCGTGACAGGGCGGCATTCTAACCAACTGAACTACCAGGCCGTGAACTTACCGATCTCGAAACCTTTCTCGCGGGGCACTTTCGGTGACTTGAAAGTGGTGGGTGGTACAGGGGTCGAACCTGTGACCTACGGCTTGTAAGGCCGCCGCTCTCCCAACTGAGCTAACCACCCTCCGTGAGAGACGCGCATTCTACAGAATCAATTTTGGCTGTCAATCACCGGTCACACTTTTTATCGCCGCGCCGTGCCGGAGCCTTAAAAACCCGGGTAAAACCCCGGTCCGGCACGGTGCGCCGCAAAAACACGCGACGCCCCCGACCGCCAAGACAGCGATGCCCTCAACTGGTACCATGGGCGCCCTGTTTCGCCGCCTCGACCGCCATGGAAATCTTCAAGGAATTCAGCTTCGAATCCGCCCACCTCCTGCCCAACGTACCGGCGGGCCACAAGTGCGGCCGCCTCCATGGCCACTCCTTCCAGGTGACCCTGTACGTCGCCGGGGAGCCCGGGGAAACCAGCGGCTGGCTGATGGATTTCGCCGATATCAAGGCGGTGTTCAAGCCCATCCTGGAGCGCCTCGACCACCGTTTTCTCAACGACATCGAAGGCCTCGAAAACCCCACCAGCGAAAACATCGCCCGCTGGATCTGGCGGGAACTGAAACCCGCCCTCCCCGCCCTGAGCCGGGTGATGATCCGCGAGACCTGCACCAGCGGCTGCGTCTACAGCGGCGACTGACACCTCAGGATACGAGCAGGGTTCCCCCCGAGGCGCTGTTGTCGCAGGCCGCCTGCAACACACGCTCGTCGATGCCCCGCACCAGGGGACGGGGTACCAGCACCAGATCCGCTTCCGGGCCATCGACGATGTGGCGCAGCACCTGGCTCTGCTCGCGGTGCTCGTTGAGCAGTTGCACCCGGGCGCCCCGGGCGGACAACTCACCCGGTAGGCGAGCGGGCAACAGCCCCATGTTCACCAGGATCACCTCCCGGCACAGCCCCGCCTCCACCAGCGCCCGTACCATGTCGAGGGCGCGGTGGGCGCCCGCGCCGCCATCGTTGAGCACCTTGACGCGGCGCACCCCCGAACGGCCGGGGCGCCCCGGTTGGCGCTTGCCGGGCAGATAGAGCCCCGAGGCCTGCTCCACCAGCACCGACACCGGCACGCGCTGCTCCCGCACCTCGAAGCGGTAGCGCACCTGGCGGGCCAGGGCGCACTCGTCGAACAACCCCCGCAGCGCCCGGGCGAGCTGTTGACTGTGCTGGCGCAAATGGGGGGCGTGGAGATCCCGCTCCTCGCCGGTGGAGCGCACCACCTCGGTGGTGAAGGGCAACTCCGCCACCTGCTGCAGCAGCAGATCCTCCACGAACAGACCCACCAGCCCCCATTGAATGCGCTCCGCCAGTACCACCATGGCCTCGATGGAGGCGCGGCTGATGCCGCGGATATCCACGGCGATGCAGATCTCCGGGGTTGCGCCCTCGCCGTTGGCGGATTCCGGGCGCTCGCCGCCGGCCCCGTTGCGGGCTTCAGGATTCATCGTCGCCCTCCCCCGCCGTGGCCGCCTTGTCGCCCTCGTCCCCGGAGGGACCGGCGAACTTCCTGTGGAGGGCGATCAACTCGGCGATGCGCGCCATCACCCGGCCATTGATGGATGCCGGCGGGTACTGGCCGTCGGCATCCATGGCGCCGGCCTCGGTGCCCATCAGCAATTCCAGGGCCTCGTCGATGGTGGCAACGGCGTAGATATGAAAGCGCTGCTGCTCGATGGCGGACACCACGGACTTGCGCAGCATCAGGTGCTCCACATTGGCGCTGGGGATGATGACCCCCTGCTTGCCGCTGAGCCCCCGGGCCTCGCAGATGGCGAAGAAGCCCTCGATCTTCTCGTTGGCGCCGCCGATGGGCTGCACCTGGCCGTGCTGGTTGAGGGAGCCCGTCACCGCCAGATCCTGGCGCACCGGGATACCCGACAGGGCCGATATCAGCGCCGTCAGTTCCGCCACCGAGGCGCTGTCCCCCTCGATACCGCCGTAGGATTGCTCGAAGGCGAGGGTCGCCGACAGGGGCAGGGGCTGGTTGCGGGCGTAGCGGTCGGCGAGCAGCGCGGAGATGATCATCACCCCCTTGGCGTGGATCTTCCCGCCGAGGCGCACCTCCCGCTCGATGTCCATCACCCGCCCGGCGCCGAGGCGGGCGGTGGCGGTGATGCGCATCGGCTTGCCAAAGGCGTAGGCGCCCAGCTGGTAGACCGACAGGCCATTGACCTGGGCGACTTTCGCCCCCTCGGTATCCACCAGCATGACGTTGCGCAGAATGCTCTCGTGGGAGCGCTCGCGGAACTGGTCCATGCGGCGGATGCCGGCGTCGATGGCGCGATCCACATCCTCGCCGGTGATCAGCTCGCCGCCCCGCTGGCGGGCCCAGTAGTCCGCCTCGCACAGCAGATCGCCGATGCGGCCCTGGTGCAGGGAGATCTTCAGGTTGTCCTCCACCTGGCGGGCGCAGTGCTCGATGATCTTGCCGACGCCGCAGCTCTGCAGAGGCTTCACCCCGTGGCGCTGTTGCAGACTCTTCACGAGGCGGGCGAACAGCAGGGTGGTCTCCGGGGTGCGCCGGACCTCCTCCGCCATGTCCGCCGCCACCTTGAACAGTTGGGCGAACTCCGGGTCGTACTGCTCCAGCAGGTAGTACAGGTAGCGGTCGCCGGTGAGGATCACCTTGATGTCGAGGGGAATGGGCTCCGGCTCCAGCTGGGTGGTGCTGGCGAAGCTGAACATCTGCTCCAGGGACTGGACGCGGATCTCCCGGGAGCGGACGATGCGCTTCAAGGCCTCCCAGGCGAAGGGGTTGCTCAGCACCTTGTCCGCCGCCAGCACCAGGTAGCCGCCGTTGGCGGCGTGGAAGGCGCCGGGCTTGATGAGGGTGAAGTCGGTGAACAGGGTGCCGAACTGGGCAGTGTGCTCGATGCGCCCCACCAGGTTGATGAACGAAGGGTTGTCCTCGTGGATCACCGGGGCCCGCACCGCGCCCTCCCCCGCCAGGGGGCTGTTGTCCACCAGCACGTTGACGCTGTACTGGGGAAAATTCTCCGCCTTGGGCTTTTGGTGTTCCTGCCCCCCGGGGCCCTCCCCCGGGGCGCCCCGGAAGGCATCGACGTTCTCCACCACGTCGGCCTTCACCTCGTCGAGGTAGGCGAGCACCTGGGGCAGGCCCTCGTAGCGCTTGCACAGCTCGGCGAAGAGCTGGTCCACCGCCAGGCGGCTGAATTCCCGATTGAGTTGCCGCAGCTTCTCGCGGCCCTCCTTCACCCACAGGGGAAGCTGGCGAACGATGGCCTTGAGGTCCGTCTTGAGGCCTTCGATGACCTCCAGGGTGTGCTTTTGCTCCTCCTCCGGCAGGGCCTCGAAATCCGGCGGCGAGAGGATCTTGTCGTCCCGCATGGGGGCCAGGGTGTAGCCGTTGGGGGTCTGGATCAGGGCGATGTTCTCGGCCCGGGCCTTTTCCCCCAGCTCCTGGAAGGCCTGCTGCTCACGCTGGGAATACTGCTCGCCCATCTCCTGGAGGCGCGACTGATACTCATCGCTCTGGAAAGCGGCGGGAATGCTGGCCAGCAGATCCTCGACGCAATGGGCCATGTCGGTGCGCAGCTGGCGCCCCATGCCCATGGGCAGAGCCAGGGCGATGGGCTTGTGGGGGGCGTCAAAGTTGTTGACGTAGCACCAGTCCCGCAACGGCGCCAGGGGCTCGCCGTTGTCCCCGAGAAAGTCGTCGAGCAGCTCGTGCTTGCCCACCCCCGGGGAGCCCAGCAGGAAAAGGTTGTAGCCGTCGTGGCGCATGTCGAGGCCAAAGCGCAGGGCCTCGGTGGCGCGCTCCTGGCCGAAGTGATCCTCCAGGGGCTCGAGGTCGTCGGTGGTGGCGAAGGGCAGCTCCCCCGGCTCGCAGGCGCGGTAGAGCTGGCTTGGCAGCAGCGGTTGGCGGAAATTCCGGGGCTTGGCATTGTTGTCGTTCTGGCGCATCGGTCCTCCAGCGCGTGGGTGAACGTTGTTATGGCGTCAGTGGATCATGGCGAGACTCTGCCCGGCGCGCAAGGCACCCCCGATGCGCCAGATCAGCTTGCGGCGCTGTCGCGGCCGTCATCCCGGGGCGTTGGCAGGTAGCGAAAGGCCACCAGGGCCGCCAACAGGGTCACCAGCACGGCCGCATCGAAGGTGCCACTCGGCGAGATTCCCCACATCAGCCCGCCAAACAGCGCCCCCAGGGCACCCCCGGCGCCAAAGCTCGCCGCCGAGTAGAGGGCCTGGCCCTGGCCGAGCAGTTCGCGGGGAAAATAGCGCCGCAGGTACTCCACCGACACCGCGTGGCAGGCGCCAAAACTCAGGGCGTGGAGGCACTGGGCGAAGAGCAGCGCCGGCAGCCAGCCGCTGCCGTGGCCGATCAGCGCCCAGCGCAGGGCCGTCAGCACCAGGCTGGCGACGAGGATCTGGCGCAGGCTCCAGCGGGTGAGCAGGCGTCGCATCACCACGAACAGGACGATCTCCGCCAATACGCTCAGGGCCCAGAACAACCCGATCATCCCGCGACTGTAGCCGGCGGCCTCCAGCTGCAGGCTGAAAAAGCCGTAATAGACCCCGTGGGCCATCTGCAGCAGGAAGGACACCAGCAGGAACGCCCGCACCGGCCGCTGCCCCAGCACCCGCCACAGATCCCCGCCCCGGGGGCGGACGAAGCGGCGCGGCACCGCCGGCACCCACAGGGACGCCAGCCAGATCATCACCAGAAAACCGAGCCCGAGGTAACGGAAATCCTCCACCGCGCCGTCGAACCAATAGCCACCCGCCACCACGGTGATGATGAACCCCACCGACCCCCACACCCGGATGGCGCTGTAGCGCTCCGGCTCCCCTTGGAGATGGTCGAGGGTCAGGGCCTCGAACTGGGGCATCACCGCGTTCCAGAAAAAGCTGTAGCCGGCCATCACCAAGGCCATGGACCAGAAGCCGTCGGCGACGAAGATCCCTGCAAAGAACACCATGCCGAGGGCGGCACCGACCCGGATGGTGGCCATCCGCCGGCCGCTGCGATCGGCGATCCAGCCCCAGAGGTTCGGGGCCAGCAGGCGGGTGGCCATCTGGATGGCGAGCAGCTGGCCGATCTCGCTGGCGCTGAAACGCTGGTGACTGAGAAAAATCGGCCAGAACGGATGCAATAACCCCAACAGGCCGTAGTACCAGAAGTAGAAGGCGGACAGGCGGGCGTGGGGAATGGCGGCGGGCACGGGGCTCCCTGTCGGCGGACGGTCTGGGACGGGCATTATCGGCGCCTGGACGGGGGGGATGCAAAGTGGGTGTGGGGGGTTTTACGTCTGAAGTCTGACGTCTGACGTCTGACGTCTGACGTCTGACGCCGAGATGGTGGAGCGGAGGGGCGGCGGGGGCCAAAGGCCCGGCTCTGGTTGGATTGATGCCGACCCGTCAGGCCATGCCTCACGGGACAAGGCCCCGGTTGCATTACCCTCCCCGTAAACTACAATCCACCGCCCAGCCCGCCCTTGGAATCCCCATGACGATCCGCGCCCTTCTCAACGACCGCTTCCGCGCCGCCATGACCGCCGCCGGCATTCCCGCCGACGGCAGCCCGAGCATCGCCCTGAGCACCCGGGAGGGCTTTGGCGACTACCAGGCCAACGGCGCCATGGCCGCCGCCAAGGCGATGAAGATGCCCCCCCGGGAGCTGGCCGAGCGCATCGTCGCCAACCTCGCCATCGACGACCTGGCCGACCGGGTCGAGATCGCCGGCCCCGGCTTCATCAATATCCACCTGGCCGCCCCCTTCCTCGCCCGGGAAGCCGCCGATCTCGCCGCCCGCCTCGGCCCCGATACCCGAGAGGCAAAAGAGCCCCAGACCATCGTGGTGGATTACTCCTCCCCCAACCTTGCCAAGGAAATGCACGTCGGCCACCTGCGCAGCACCATCATCGGCGACGCGGTGGCGCGGGTACTGGCATACCAGGGCCACAACGTCATTCGCCAGAACCACATGGGGGACTGGGGCACCCAGTTCGGCATGCTGATCGCCGAACTGGAGGAGCACCTGGGGGTGGGCGAAAAGCCGGAAATGGCCCTCAAGGATCTGGAGGGCTTTTACCAGCAGGCCAAGAAGCATTTCGACGAGGACGCGGATTTCGCCACCAAGGCCCGCAACTATGTGGTCAAGCTCCAGGCGGGGGACGCCCACTGCCGGGATCTGTGGCAGCTGTTCATCGACATTTCCGTCGCCCACAGCGAGGAGATCTACCGGGCATTGAACGTCACCCTGCGCCACACCGACATCCGGCCCGAGAGCGCCTACAACGACGACCTCGCCCCGCTGGTGGCGGACTTGCGGGAGCGCGGCCTGTGCAGCGAGGACCAGGGCGCCCAGGTGGTGTTTCTCCAGGAATTGGCGGACAAGCACGGCAACCCGAGCCCGGTGATCGTGCAGAAGTCCGACGGCGGCTACCTCTACGCCACCACCGACCTCGCCGCCCTGCGCTACCGGGCGGGAACCCTCGGCGCCGACCGCATTCTCTATTTCATTGACGCCCGCCAGTCCCTGCACATGAAGCAGGTGTTCACCCTGGCCCGCAAGGCCGGTTACGTGGCGGAGCGGGTCAGCCTCGAACACCACCCCTTCGGCACCATGATGGGGGAGGACGGCAAGCCCTTCAAAACCCGCGCGGGGGGAACGGTGAAGCTCGCCGACCTGCTGGTGGAAGCGGTGGAGCGCGCCAACCGGCTGATCGCCGAGAAGGATCCGGCGCTGTCGGCGGCGGAGCGGGAAATCGTGGCCCGCAAGGTGGGCATCGGCGCCATCAAGTACGCGGATCTGTCAAAAACCCGCACCAACGACTACATCTTCAACTGGGACGCGATGCTCAGCTTCGAGGGCAACACCGCCCCCTACCTGCAGTACGCCTACACGCGGATTCGCGGTATTTTCCGCCGCGCCGGGGTCGATGCCGAGACACTGGCCGCCCCCATCCTCATCGCCGAAGCCCGGGAAAAACAGCTGGCGATGCAGCTGCTGCAGTTCGACGAGGTGCTCGACCAGGTGGCGGCGGAGGCCTACCCCCACATCCTCTGCAATTATCTCTACGACCTGGCCAGCACCTTCATGGCCTTCTATGAACAGTGCCCGATCCTCAAGGACGGTGTTGCCCCCGCCACCCGGGACAGCCGCCTGCGCCTCGCGGCCATCACCTCCCAGGTGATGGCCCGGGGCCTGGATCTGCTCGGCATCGATGTCATGGACAGAATGTAACCCCGGGCACCTGACCGGCTCAGGCGGCGGCGAACGCCGCCATCACCCCATCCACCATGAACTGCACGGCGATCACCGCCAGCAGCAGGCCCATCAGCCGGGCGATCACCCGGATGCCGCCGACCCCCAGCACCCGGCGCAGTAGCTCCGCGAAATGGAGCGCTCCGTAGATGATCAGGCAGGTGGCGAGGATCGCGGCCACCAGCAGCCCCAGTTCGCTCTCCCCCTGCCCCTGCTGGCGCCACACCAGCACGGCGGTGATGGCGCCGGGCCCGGCCAGCATGGGCACCGCCAGGGGCACCAGGGCGATGTTGTGCTTGCGCAGGCCCTCCTTTTCCTCGTCGAGACTGCTTTTGAGCCCGGTGGGGATCAGTGCCAGCATCTGCATGGCGTAGATGAAAAAGATAAAGCCACCGGCGATCTGGAAGGCGGGCATGGTAATGCCGAAAAACGCCAGCAGCCGGTCCCCGGTGAGGGCAAAGAGCAGCAGAATCGCGGCGCTGGCCAGGCAGGCGAGGGCCGCCATGCGGCGCTGCTCGGCGACGCTGTTGTCGGCGGTGAACATCAGAAACAGCGGCAGATTGCCGATGGGATCCATGATGATCAAAAGCGGCACCAAAATGGTGAGAAAGTCCTGCAAGTTCGCCATCCACACTCCCCCTCAAGCCCCGGGACAGGGGCGATGAAGTCCCTGGCGCCGCGCCGCCATCAGCGGGTGATGCGGGTGCGGTGGGCCGCCACCCGGTCGAGGATCTCGGCGCGGCGCTGATCGAGGCTCACCCGGGGGCTGTCCTCCGGCAACACCTCGCCGAGGTCCTCCAGGGCCACCAGGGTGACGCTCTTCACCAGTTCCTCGATCACCGCCCCGGGCCCGAGGTTCTGCCAGCGCAACATGAACCAGCCCTCGTGGAGGCCGGCGGTATCGATCCAGTTGGCGGCACCCGGGTCCACCAGGGCCACCACGTAGCTGACGGTGCCGTCGGGATTGGGGATGCACTGGGCGATATTGCGGCTGGTGGTGCGGTGCAGGGGGGTCGGGGAAATCATCCAGGGGTCGCTGACCTGGAACCCGGTGTAGTCGGAGCCGCCGCTGTCGGTGGTGATCACCAGGGCCTGGTCGTCGGCGAGGCGGAAGCGGCCCCCCGCCTGGGTGCCCCAGCCCCCTTCCCGGGCGCGGCCGAAGGGGCCGATCACCCGATTGGGGGCGGGGTTGTCCCAGAAGCTGTTCTTGAACCCCACCCAGAACTTGACGAAATCAATGAGGCCCGCGGCAATCTCCGCCGCCAGCTGGTCGTCGGACTTGGGGGGCAGCGGGTCCGGGCCGCCCACCACCACCAGACTGAAGTCGGTGGCGTCCTGGCGCCAGTCGCCGTGGCTGTCGCGGATCGCCAGCTGGAGGGGGCCGTCCACCAGCTCCATGTGGTTGGGGCGGCCGGCGGCGGGGGATTTGTCGAGGGTCACCGTGAAGCGGCCCTCGGCATCGGCGACGATATCCCGGTTGGTGAAGGTGGCGATGGCGTCCCCCCAGCGCAGCTGGCCATCCGCCGCCAGGGTGACGTTGATGTTCATCTGGGCGGTGGGGTTGTCCCCAAAGCGGCCTCGCAACTCATAGCGCCAGGCGCCATCAAGGGGGGCGACCCGGTTGACGTTGTCCGGGTTGTCGATGGCCACCGCGGCGCCCGGAAAGATATGGCCGCACCACTGGCGGGGGGTGTTGTCCACCGACCAGAACAGCACCGGGCGGGACGGGTCGGCATTGATGATGGAGGCGATCTGGCCCATCACCCACTGGTCGAGGGCGCGGTCGAGGCCGGCGGCGCCGTCCTTGCTGGTGGCCGCCGGGTCCGCCAGCAGCAGTTTGCGGGCCTCTTCCCGGGCGGCGCGCACCTCGGGGCGTTCGAACATGGCGAGGGCGAGGCGCTCCATGGCGATCTGGCCATCGGTGGCAAGGCGCGGGGTGGTGTCACTCATGGGATTTCCTTGTTGTTGTGGGTCGGGGTTGATGACAGGGCGCCGGCTCAGTGGCCGGCGTTGGCAAACAGCTCGGCGATGTCCTGGAGCGGCCTGCCCTTCACCGGCGCCCGGTGGGCCGCCTGCATCAGGTTGAGCATGTCGAAGGCGTGGTCCGGCACCTGCAGCACCTCGATGAAGGCGCCGATGCGATCGCGGGCGTCGTAGAAGCAATTGCGGCCCTGGCCCGGCACCTCGAATTTCAGCACCCGGGGCAGGCCCGCCTGCTCGTAATGACGGCAGAGGCTGTCGAAGTCTTCGGCGTCCATGGGGGCAACATTGGTCATGACATGGTGCATGGCGCCCTCGCCATTGGCCTCCAGCACTTCCCGGAAAATGGCCGGGGAATCCACCAGGGGTTCGATGAACTCCACCAGGGTGGTGCCGGAGAATCCCAGCGCCGCCTTGATGCGGCCGCTGAACACCTCGCCGTTGGGCCCTTCGAAGGTCATCTCCGGGGACGGCATGAGGTAAAACGGGCCGCCCCCCACCAGCTCGGCCCAGCGGGCGGCGGCGGCCTCCATATCGTGGGTGACATAGCACACTTCGGTGACGGACCCGTGGGCAAGACTCATGGCTGACTCCGGATTATCGCTGTTATGGGGTTCGGTCGCCGAGGGTATCACTGTTGGCCAGCCACGTCAGCCGAGCAGCGGTGTACATCCCCCCCGGAGTCGGTATCCTTGGGGACCGCTGAAACGTGCGCCATCGCGCGCCTCGCGCCGCCAGCCGCTTCAGCGCTTCCCCTGGACCAAGCCCGCATCGGAGCGCCCATGAAAAGAGCCGTCAAACTGGTATTGCAGGGCCTCGCCGCCGTGCTGCCCCTGGGGCTGACCCTCTACTTCATCGTCTGGCTGCTGACCAACATCGAGGGCCTGGCAAGGCCCGTCGTGCTCTGGCTGGTGCCCGACCGCCTGTACTTTCCCGGGCTCGGCGTGCTCGCCGCCCTGGTGGCCCTGTTCGCCGTGGGCCTGCTGGTCAACGCCTATGTGATCCGCCACCTCATCGCCCTGGGGGAGCGGACCATGGAAAGCATCCCCCTGGTGAAATCCCTCTACGGCGCCATCCGCGACCTGATGCGGGTGTTCAGCCTCGCCGAGCGCAAGGACATGCAGAGCGTGGTGGCCATCGACATCGGCAACGATACCCAACTGATCGGCTTCGTCACCGGGGAGCACGCCGGGAAGCGGCTGTTCCCGGAGGATAAGGGTCCACGGGTCGGGGTCTACCTGCCCATGAGCTACCAGATCGGCGGCTTTACCGTGTACGTCCCCCGGGAGCGGCTCACACCTCTCGACATCGGCATCGAGGAGGCCATGCGCATCGCCATCACCGGTGGCGTCCAGGGCGGACAGCCGACCAAGGAAAAGGACAGCGCCCGAGCCCGGTGAGCGACAGCCACCACTATCCAGTGCGCGAGCGCCGGCGGATCAAAACCACGTGAAGCTCCCTGTCCAGGGCAGCCGGCGCCCTCCTGCCTCCTACACCGGGGATTATTTTCCCTGATACTCCAATGACGAGTGATGGGCCACTATGCGCAGCGCCCCCGCATCGTCCTTCACAAACATCCATGTCTTGTCCACCGAGGTGACTTTCCCGTCCTTGTCGGTAAAGTGAACCTTGCCCATGGTACCTGCGCTGTCACCGGCAACGAAAATGGCGGCGTTTTCTATGTCACATTGTGTCCAGCCCTTGAGTGCGAAGCCCGTATCCCCGGGGAAGGCGGCGTCTCCGCCCACAAAGTAGGACAGTGCGCCTTCAGGGGTGGTGCGAAATGTTTGCGGGTTCACGGTCAGCGTCGGCTTGAACAGCACCACCCCCATCTGGTAGCCATAGGCGGCATCAATAACCTTTTCTGCCAGGGCTTTTGCCGCGGCCTGTCCGCCCTCCTCGTGGGCCGCACTGATGTCGACCAGTGCCTTGCACCAGCCCTGTTGAGCCGCCAGCACTTCCTGCTCGGAGATTGCCTGATTGACAACCATACCTTTTGCAAACCCTTGACTGGCGAAAAAGGCAAGGGTTGTAACGCCGATAATATATTTGAGTTTCATTCGTGGCTCCTTTCCGTATCAGTGGTTGGTAGTTGAATGATTAAGACGGGGCAGCCTCCTTCTGCCGTCAGTCCAGAACCTGTCCCACGGCCACCTCGACCACGCCACCCGGGTGCCGCACCACCTTCAAGGTGACTAGCCCGGAGCCGTCAGTGACGAATTGGTGGTATTCCTCCGCCCCGTCCGCGGCAAGCACCTCCTGGGCAAAGCCCTCGGCGGCAAAGCCCTCCACATAGTGAGCAAGCACCGCGTCGAACTCGGCATGCCCCACATAGGTTGCCTGGATCGTCGTCTGGTCACGGGAGAACTGGCTGCGCACCAGCCCAGGAAAGCGCTCCACCGGCCCGGGATCGACGCCGCTGACATCCTCCTCAGGCACAGAATCGCCACCCCCGGGCAGCCATTTTTCCGCCTCCTCCCGCAACCCCGGCACAACGGCTGCCACCCCTACAGCGTCCCCGGGCCACTATTTTTCGGCCTTCTCCTGCAATCCCGGCACCACCTCTTCAACCCGGGACAGCGTATCGGTTGCCAATTGCCAACCAGTTCCTGTGACCTGCGACGTCTGTGCCCACAACCAGGACAACAGGGAAAATGCCGCCCAAACCACAAGCCCGAGCACCGCCAGGGTCGCACCGCCCAACATCAGCCAAGTGCGGGTGCGGATTTTTCCCCAGCGGGAAAAAGGCCGTTGCAATCCGTAATCATGATTAGTGCCCACCTGTTAACTCTCCTTGGTTGAGAATGTTTGTCGTACGCGAGCAACCTCTAGAATCTGCCAGGCAAATGCATCCGGCGAACCACATCGGCATTTTCCGCCCCTGGCGCTGCGACATCGGACAGCGCCCCTGCGCCAGGTAACTGCGCGCCCGCCACAACGCGGGCCCGCGCGATGCGGAGCGCAGAGCCCTGCGGTCAGCCCGAGCAGGAGGAACATCAGGAGGGGATCGATCATGGTCCTGTTACCGCCCTTTTGGGGTCGGTCCGAACCCCTGGCAGGTGCAAGGTGGCATCCCTATCCAGATACGCGGAAGGGAGCACAAGCCCCGAATAACGCCACTCCAGCGCCCGCAATTCATCCACTGCAGCGGCGTCTGTTAGGTCGCCGGGAAAGACGGGGATGAAGCGCGCCGCAAGCCTGGCTGTCTCCGCCTCTTCATGGCCCAGGTACGCCAGCAGGGCCGCCACCAGGTCGCTGCGGGAGATGGCGCGAGGTACCGCCTCCAGCCAGCACAGCATCCAGATGCCGTTGATTCCCGTTGTCTCAAGGATACGAACGGTTCGCCGCGCCCCCTCCGGGTCCGGCATCACCAAAGCCGAGGGCAGGTTTGCCACCCCGTCCTCATCGATCCAGATTCCCTGGATGGCGGAACAATCCCTGCCCAGTGGTCGAGGGGAGCGAAATGATAGATAGGCGGCGAGCCCTTCGGCCGCGCTGGACAGGTCCTCCGTGCGGCGCACCAGCAGGAAGGCATAGCGAGGTTGGCTGGACATATTTCCGTCTCCATTGACCATGCCGGCCATCCTCCGCCCGTTGTAATGGTAATAAAAGTCGATTATTGTTTAGCAACTATTCGAAAAATATTGCGTGTTAGACCTGATGAACCTGAAGCATTTACGCTATTTCTGGGCGACCGCACACGCGGGAAGTGTTGCCGCCGCAAGCAGCCATCTTCACCTGACGCCGCAAACGGTCAGCGCTCAGATCAAACTGCTGGAAAACGAACTCGGCAAAGCCCTGTTCAAGCCCGCTGGGCGCGGCCTTGAATTGACCGAGGCGGGGCGCGTCGCCCTCTCCTACGCCGATGAAATCTATGCCCTGAGTCAGGAGATGGTTTCGTCATTGCGCACCACAGGTACCCCGGAATACGCCGCCACGACATTTCGCGTGGGAATTTCCGATGCCGTCCCCAAGTCACTGGCCCACCGCTTGCTGGCGTCCCTGAGACAGCCGACGAAGCCGGTTCGTCTGGTCTGCCGCGAGGGTTCAATCGAGGCATTGCTCGGCGAGCTGGCTCTCCACCGCCTGGAGATGGTGTTGGCCGATCGCCCCATGCCGGCGGGATTGGCGGTCCGCGCCCACAGCCGCAAGCTGGGGGAAAGCGCGCTTGCCTTCTTTGCCTGTCCCCGGCTGGTGCGGCAGGAGGCGCCCTTTCCGGACTGCCTGAATGACGCCCCCCTGCTGTTACCCGGGCAGAACACCGCGGTACGAGGTGAGATCGATCGCTGGCTGGGGGAGACGCGGCTGTGCCCCCATGTTGTCGGCGAGTTTGATGACAGCGCCCTGATGAAAGTCTTTGGCCAGGCAGGTGAAGGGTATTTCCCCGCGCCGGCCATCCTCTCCGGGGAAATCTGCGGAAGATATGGCGTGATCGAAGTGGGGCGAGTGGACGAGGTGCGCGAGGCATTCTGGCTGATCAGCGCCGAGCGGCGGATTCAGCACCCCGAGGTCTGCGCCGTGCTGGAGGCTGCCCGCAGCGCGGTATTCACCATGTCCACTGGCGGCGACTCGACACCCTGAGGTGGCTGCCAAATGGGGCTGAACTTCCCATCCAGAGCAAGCGAGGCCAGGCTCACAGGCCCTTGAGAGGGCCACCTGTACTGGTTCAAAAGGTCCTCAGGCTGTCTTCACAGGCTGACATCGGATTGGCGGCACGCGGGCAAGGAAATACCCCTACCCCGCCACCCCCTTGAGCAGCACCCCCGCGCCGTAGGCGAGGGCCGCCGCGCCGCCGCCGATCAGCAGGGTTTCAAGGCTCGACTTGAACCAGCCCTGGTCAATAACCCGGGCCTTGGCGGCCCCCACCAGGGCAAAGGCCAGCGCCGTCATCACCCCGCTCCACAGGAAGGGATCGGCGATTCGCTCCCCCAGCAGCCAGTTGCTCAGGTACGGCAACAGCGGGATAAGCCCCACCAGGGCGAAGGCGACAAAGGTGGCGACCCCGCCCCGGAAAGCGTTGTGGTCGTCGAGGGCCATGCCGTGCTCCTCCTGGATCATCACGTCCACCCAGCGCTTGTTGTCGGCGGTGATCACCGCCACCACCTGCTCCAGCAGCTCGCCGTCGAAGCCTTTACGGGCGTAGATCTGGCGCACCTCCTCCCGCTCGCCATGGGGGTACTTGCGGATCTCGTCGATCTCCCGCTGGCGGGCCTTGTCCCGCAGCTCGTTCTCCGCCCGGGTGCCGAGGTAATTGCTCACCGCCATGCTGAAGCCGTCCGCCAGCAGGTTGGCAAGGCCGAGGATGATGATCACCGACGACGACAGGCCGGCGCCGGCGACCCCGGCCACCACCGCGAAGGTGGTGACGGCGCCGTCGATGGCGCCGTAGATGAAGTCCTTGAGGTAGAAGCGGTCGGCGCCGGCGTCGAGGCGCGCCGCGATCTGCTCTCGGCTGTGGGTGGCGCGGTAGACTTCCCGGGATTGCTTGCGGGTGATGTTGTTCATGCCGACCTCGGGCAACTTTCAATTTGGTGGCGCTGACAGCATCATAGCCCACCCCAATCAAGACGATCCGCCGCGATGCTCCATGTGGTGCTGTACCAGCCGGAAATCCCGCCCAACACCGGCAATATCATCCGCCTTTGCGCCAACACGGGCTTTGCCCTTCACCTTGTCAGGCCCCTCGGCTTCGAGATGGACGACAAGCGCCTGCGCCGCGCCGGGCTCGATTACCGGGAGTGGCAGGCGGTCAGTATCCACGATCACTGGCAGGGGTTCATTGACGCCGCGCAACCGGGCCGGGTATTCGGCCTCAGCACCCGGGGGCGCCGCCGCCACACCGAGGTGGGCTACCGACCGGGGGACGCCCTGGTGTTCGGCCCCGAGACCCGGGGCCTGCCCGACGGCATGCGCGCGCTGATCGGCGCGGAAAACCTCCTGCGCCTGCCCATGCAACCGGAAAGCCGCAGCCTGAACCTCTCCAACGCCGCCGCCGTGGTGGTCTACGAGGCCTGGCGCCAACTGGATTTTGCCGGCGGTGCCTGAGGCGTTACCATGGCCCACCCCGCCCCACCCCATTGCGCGCCGATAACCCTGGAATGATCGCTGCCCCATGACCGCTGAAATCGGCCTGTTCTACGGCTCCTCCACCTGCTACACCGAAATCGCCGCCGAAAAGATCCGCGACCTGATCGGCGCCGAGCGGGTCGCGGTGTTCAATATCGCCACCACCCCGGTGAGCGCCATGGAAGACTTCCGCTACCTGATCCTCGGCATCCCCACCTGGGACTACGGCGAATTGCAGGAGGACTGGGAGGCGGTGTGGGACGACCTCGACGACCTGGATCTCCGTGGCGCGACCGTTGCCCTCTATGGCCTTGGCGATCAGGACGGCTACCCGGAGTGGTTCCAGGACGCCCTCGGCTTTCTGTGGGCCAAGGTGGTCAACCGGGGGGCCCACACGGTGGGGCTCTGGCCACGGGAGGGCTACCGCTTCGAGGGCTCCCGGGCCCTCAGCGCCGATGGCCGCCACTTCGTCGGCCTCGCCCTCGACGAGGAGAACGAATTCCACCTGAGCGACGACCGGCTCGCCCGCTGGTGCGGGCAGGTCCTCGCCGAGTTCGGTCTCGCGCGGTGAACGAGCCCCCCGCCCCGCTCACCACCGCCGCCCTGGCATGGGCGGACGGCCAGCCCCTGTCCACCACCTTTGGCGACGTCTACTACTCCCGGGAGGACGGCCTCGCGGAGAGCCGCCACGTGTTCATCGAGGGCAACGATCTGGCGGCCCGCTGGGAGGCCCTCGCCCCCGACGGCCGCTTCACCCTGATGGAAACGGGCTTTGGCACCGGGCTCAACTTTCTCGCGGCGATATCCCTGTGGCTGGAGCGCGCCCCCGCCGGCGCCCGGCTGCACTATGTGTCCTTCGAGAAATTCCCCCTGCAACGGGCGGACCTGACCCGCGCCCTGGCGGCCTGGCCCACCCTCTCCCCCCTCGCCCGCGAGCTGGCGGACGCCTACCCGCCCCCCGTTCCCGGCTTTCACCGCCGCTGGCTGTACGGCGATCGGGTGTGCCTGACCCTGGTGTTCGACGACGCCATCGCCGGCCTCGACAGCCTCGCCGGCAGCGACCACCCGGCATTTGGCGACGCCGCCAACCCCCGGGCGGACGCCTGGTTTCTCGACGGCTTCGCGCCAGCCAAGAACCCCGATCTCTGGTCACCGGTGCTCTTTGCCGCCGTGGCCCGGCTGAGCGGCCCGGGCACCACCGCCAGCACCTTCACCGTGGCGCGACCGGTGCGGGACGGACTGCAAGGGGCCGGCTTCGCCCTCGCCAAGGCCCCGGGATTTGGCCGCAAGCGGGATATGCTCAGGGCGATTTTCGCCGCCACCGCCGCGCCCTCGGCAGCCCCGGATGCACCCCGGGCGCCGGCCGGGCCCGGGCGGCGGCGCGGCGCCTTCCAGCCCCCCTGGCATCTCCCCCCCGAGCCCCACCGGGGGCCCCGCCACGCCCTGGTGGTGGGGGGCGGCATCGCCGGCTGCGCCAGCGCCAATGCCCTGCTGCGCCGCGGCTGGCAGGTCACCCTGGTGGAGCGCCACGGCCACCTCGGCGCCGAGGCCTCCGGCAACCCCCAGGGCATCCTCTACCCCAGGCTGTCGGTGGAGGACTCCACCCTCGCCCGGTTTGCCCGGGCCGCCCTGTGCCACGCCCTCGGGGTCTACCCGCCCCTCTGGTCCCTGCCGGGCCAGGGCGCCCCCTGCGGAGTACTGGTGCTGCCCGAATCCGACCGGGACCGGGCCCACATGGCCGCCATCGCCGAGCGCTATCGGTTGGCGCCGGAGCTGGTGCGGCAGGTCGCGGGGGAGGCCCTCGACACCGTCGCCGGCATCCCCCTCGCCGCCCCGGAGGGGCTCTATTTTCCGCGCCTCGGCTGGGTGGTACCCCCGGCCCTGTGCGCCGCCCTCGCCGCGGGTGCCACCCGCGTTCAGGCGGAGGTGGAGCGGCTCGACTTCGACACCCACACCCGCCGCTGGCAGCTCGTCGACGCCAACGGAACCGCCATCGCCAGCGCCCCGGTGGTGATCCTCGCCTGCGCCCAGGGGCTCGGCCGCTTCGCCCAGACCCGCCACCTGCCCCTGCGGGGGATTCGCGGCCAGATCAGCGCCGTTGCCGTCAACGATCGCTCCCGGATGCTGAAAACCGTGATCTGCGGCGCCGGCTACCTGGCGCCGGCAAACGATGGCCTGCACACCCTCGGCGCCACCTATGACCTGGACGACCCGGACACCGGGGTCCGCCCCGGCGACCACCGCCGCAACCTCGCCACCCTCGCCGCCACCGACGGGGCCCTCGCCGATCTCTTCGGCGAGCCAGCCCAGGGCGGACGGGCGGCGCTGCGCTGTACCACCCCCGATTACCTGCCGGTGGCCGGCCCTGCTCCCCGGGCCGCCGAACTGGTGGCCACCTACGCCGAACTGGGCCGCGACGCCCGGCGGGATATTCCCGTCGCCGGCCCCTGCTGGCCGGGCCTGTGGATCAACGGCGGCCACGGCTCCCGGGGGCTCACCTACGCGCCCCTGGCGGCGGAGCTGATCGCCAGCGGGATCTGCGGCGAGCCCCCGCCCCTGCCCCGGGGGCTGGCCATCGCCCTGCACCCGGCGCGCTTCCTGATCCGCGACCTGAAGCGCAATCGCCTGGCGGATCGGGACGCTGGAAAGGAGCCTCGATGAAACGCCTGATTCTGTGCAGCGACGGGTTGTGGTTCAGCCGCGAAGGCCAGCAGGATACCCCCGTCGCCCGCCTCGCCCGCGCCATCCTGCCGGTGGCCGCGGATGGCACCTTGCAACTGGTGCTGCACCGCTGGGGGCAGTGCACCGCGAACCCGGCACCGGACCCCGCGGGCCTCGATCGGGACATCCTCGAGCTGTACCGCTTCCTCGTCCACAACCACCAGCCGGGGGACGAAATCTGGCTGTTCGGTGCCTGCCGGGGGGCCTACGGCGCCCGCGCCTGCGTGGGGCTGTTGCGCAATCTCGGGCTGCTGGAGCGAGCCGCTGCCCGGCGCGACGGCGAGGCCCTGCGCATCTATCGCACCCGCTGGGGCGCCGACGCCGCCAACGCCGTGAAATTCCGCGAGGTCCACTGCCGGCCCGTCGCCGTCCATTTCATGGGACTGTGGGATTGCCTGGGCCCTCGGGGCATACCCGATGGGGTTTTTGGCGCGGCGGAGGCGGACCCCTATCGGTTCCACGACAGCGCCCTGAGCGGCATCGTCGGCACTGCCTGCCACGCCCTCGCCATCGACGAGGGCAAGCGCCACCTGCCGCCGGCCCCCTGGACCACGGGCCCCGAGCGCAGCCGCACCGAACAGTGCTGGTTCAGCGGTACCCACGCCGACCTCTGCGGCGGCGGGCGCCCGGCCCTCGCCACCCCGGCCCTCGCCTGGATCGCCGCCCGCGCCAGTGCCGCCGGCCTCGCCCTCGACCGGGACGCCCTGGGAGACTCAGGGGCGGCGGAGGACGCCGGCGCCATTCCCCAGGGCGGCTCGCGCCCCCGCGAGCTCGGCGTCACCAATCAGGACGAAACCCTGCACAGCTCCGCCGAGCAGCGCTTCCTGCGCGATCCCCGCTACCGGCCAGCCAATCTGGCGGCCTTTCTAGGGCGCGACGAACAAATCCGGCTACCCCTTTGACACGCACAAAAAAAGGCCAGTAAAAACTGGCCCTTGCAACGCATTCTTGAGAGATGATCAGAGCATGGATTGCTGGTAATTCTGGATGCCGACACGGTCGATCAGCTCCAACTGGGTCTCCAGCCAGTCCACATGCTCCTCCTCGTTCTCGAGGATATGGGTGAAAAGATCCCGGGACACATAGTCGGACACCGACTCGCAGTAGGCGATGGCCTCCCGCAGGGGCGGAATGGCCAGGTGCTCCAGCTTGAGATCGCACTCCAGGGCCTCGCGGACATCCTCGCCGATGAACAGCTTGCCCAGCTCCTGGAGGTTGGGCAGGCCTTCGAGGAACAGTATCCGCTTGATGAGCAGGTCGGCGTGCTTCATCTCGTCGATGGATTCCTCGTACTCCTTGGCGTTGAGTTTGGACAGGCCCCAGTTGTCGAACATCCTGGCATGGAGGAAGTACTGGTTGATGGCGGTGAGTTCGTTCTTGAGTGCCTCGTTCAGGTAGGCAATTACCTTTCTGTCGCCTTTCACGGCCTTCTCCCTCGGTGAATGTGGCTTCATTGTAGCCAACCTTGGCGGCGATAACCAAGGCCGCGACTGACCTGGATCATCACCGCGGGGAGCATTTTCGGGGTATAAAAAACGCAACTTGGTTGATGAACGCAATTGACTATAATTCTCATTAACTTCTACAATGCGCCCATCGAGGAGGTCCCATCCATGTACGTGTGTCTTTGCAAGGGCGTCACCCAGAAGCAGATCCGCCGCGAAGTGATGAACGGCGCCGCCACCTATGACGAGATCCAGGCGCGCCTCGAAGTGGGCACCTGCTGCGGCACCTGCAAGGACAGCGCCCTGGAGGTGATCGACGACACCCTGCGGGAAAACCTCGCCCGCGAGAGCAACATCATCCAGATGTGGAGCCCGGCGGGCCGCCGCGCCGGCTGACCCACCCCCCCTCAATTCCCGGCGGCGATGGCGGCCACCGCATCCCCCACCAGGCCCGGCCCCCGGTAGATGAAACCCGTGTAAACCTGCACCAGGCTCGCCCCGGCGCGGATCTTCGCCGCCGCGTCCTCCCCCGCGCAAATCCCGCCGACACCGATGATCGGCAAGCGTCCCGCCAGCTCGTCCGCCAGGGTGCCGATCACCGCCGTGGATCGGTCGCGAAGGGGCGCGCCGCTCAGCCCCCCCGCCTGCGCCGCCAGGGGCAAGTGCTCTACCCCGGCACGGGACAGGGTGGTGTTGGTGGCAATCACCCCGTCGACGCCCTGCTCCACCAGTACCCGGGCGGTGGCGCGGATCTCCTCCTCGTCCATGTCCGGGGCGATCTTCACCGCCAGGGGCACCCGCCGCCCCCCGGCGGAGTCGAGCCGGTCCCGGGCGGCCACCAGGGGCGAGAGCAGCCGCGCCAGGCTGTCGCCGAACTGGAGGGTGCGCAACCCCGGGGTATTGGGGGAGGAAATGTTCACGGTAATGTAGTCGGCGTGGGGGTGGACCTTGCCGAGACAGGCCAGGTAATCCTCCACCGCCCGCTCCACCGGCGTGTCGGCATTCTTGCCGATATTGATGCCCAGCACCCCGCCGTAGCGGCGGCGCTTCACCCGATCCACCAGGTGATCCACCCCCAGGTTGTTGAAGCCCATGCGGTTGATGATCGCCTCCCCCTCCGGCAGGCGGAACAGCCGGGGCCGGGGGTTGCCGGGCTGGGGCCTCGGGGTCACGGTGCCGATCTCCACGAAGCCGAAACCGAGGGCGCCGAGGGCGTTGAAATAGTCGCCGTTCTTGTCGAGCCCCGCCGCCAGCCCCACGGGGTTCGGGAAGCGCAAGCCCATCACCTCCACCGGCAGATCCGGCAGCGACCGGGTCCCCCAGGGCAGGATCCGCAGGCGCTCGGCGACGCCGAGCAGGTCGAGGGAAATCTCGTGGGACGTTTCGGGGGGCAGCGCGAACAGCGCCTTGCGAAGCAGTGAATACATGGTCGGGCTACCGGCTCGGGACGGCGGCAAAGGATACTGGAAGCACCGGGGCAAGTCATGCCAAAGCCCGGGAAAACAGCCTCCCCAAGGCATGTGGCTTAGCCAGCAGCCAATGAGCTCCCACCCTCTGTTCCCGTCAGCCCGGGCATTTGGCCCCACCGGCAAGAACCAGTACACTCCGGCGCTGTCCCTGGCGTATCACTCCGTATCCCATCAAGGCGAACTCCATGTCGGTACAGCAACAGTTCCTCGCCCTCCACGAATTCATGAACGGCCACATCATCGGCCAGCCCCACCTCACCCAGCGGCTCTTGGTGGCATTGCTGGCGGACGGCCACCTGCTGGTGGAGGGCGCACCCGGACTTGCCAAGACCAAGGCCATCAAGACCCTGGCGGAGGGCATCGAGGGGGACTTCCAGCGCATTCAGTTCACCCCCGACCTGCTGCCTGCGGACATCACCGGCAGCGACATCTACCGCCCCCAGGACGGCACCTTCAGCTTCCAGCGCGGGCCCCTGTTCCACAACCTGGTGCTGGCGGACGAGATCAACCGGGCCCCCGCCAAGGTTCAGTCGGCCCTGCTGGAGGCCATGGCGGAGCGCCAGATCAGCGTCGGCTCCACCACCTACCCCCTGCCCGCCCTGTTCCTGGTGATGGCCACCCAGAATCCCATCGAGCAGGAGGGCACCTACCCCCTGCCGGAGGCCCAGATGGACCGCTTTCTGATGCACGTGAAAGTGGGCTACCCCTCCGCCGAGAGCGAGCGTCAGATCCTCCGCCTCTCCCGGGACGAAGCGAGCGGCGCCGCCCCCGGGCTGCCCGCGCGGCTGTCCCAGGACGCCATCTTCAGCGCCCGCCGCGAGGCCATGGCGGTGCACATGGCGGACGCCGTCGAGGAGTATCTGATCCAGCTGGTGCTCGCCACCCGCGACCCGGGGCGCTACGGCAAGGATCTCCAGCACTGGCTCGACTACGGCGCCAGCCCCCGGGCCACCATCGCCCTCGACCGCTGCAGCCGCGCCCTGGCCTGGCTCGCGGGGCGGGATTTCGTCACCCCTGACGACGTGCGCGGAGTGGTCAACGACGTGCTGCGCCACCGCCTGATCCTCAGCTTCGAGGCGGAGGCCAACGGCGTCGATGGCGACCAGGTCATCGACAGCCTGGTGAACCTGGTGCCGAGCGCCTGAGGGGGAGCGCGCCGTGAGCGAACCCCAGCTTCCCCCCGGCATCGCCGTCCCCGACCCGGCGGCATTGATCGCCCTGCGCCACGGCGCCCGGGAACTCAGCCTCTTTCCCCGCCGCCACGCCCTCGCCGGCAACAGCGGCGGCTATCGCTCGCGCTTTCGCGGCCGCGGCATGGAGTTCGACGAGGCCCGCCCCTACCAGGCCGGTGACGATGTGCGCAGCATCGACTGGCGCGTCACCGCCCGCACCGCCACCCCCCACACCAAGGTGTTCCGGGAGGAACGGGAGCGCCCGGTGTTGATCGCGGCGGACCTGCGCAGTGCAATGTTTTTCGGCAGCCAGCGCCTCAAGGCCCTGGCGGCGTGCGACATCGCGGCGCTGCTCGCCTGGGCGGGGCTCGCCGCCGGCGACCGGGTGGGCGGCCTGGTGTTCAGCCCCGACCATCAGTGGGACAGCCGCAGCCACAAGAGCCACCAGAGCGTGCTGCGCCTGATCCAGCACCTCGGCGAGGCCTCCGCGGCCCTTGCTGCTGCCCAGGGAGACGACAGCCTGCGCCTCGCCGCCATCATCGAGGAATGCCGCCGGGTGGCGACCCCGGGGGCCACCGTGGCCATCATCAGCGACTTCCACGACCTCGACGAGGACTGCGAAAAGCACCTCTTCCAGCTCGCCCGCCACTGCGACCTGACCCTCTGCCAGGTTGCCGACCCCCTCGAAATGGCGCTCCCTCCCCCCGGCATCTACCCCATCGGTGACGGCAGCGACGAGCGTCTGCTCGACAGCCGCGACCGCAGGGCCCGGGAGCGTTTCGCCAACCTGTTTCGCCAGCGCCAGGGGGCGTTGACGGACCTCGGCCGCCGCCTCGGAATGCCGGTGCTGGCGTTCAGCGCTGAGCGGCCAGTACTGCCGGTGCTGCGCCGCGCCTTCGGGGCCCGCCGGCGGGGGAAGGGCGCGCCGTGAACCCCCTCGACCAGCTGAGGGACATCCAGCTGCCGCCGCCCCCCGACGGCTGGCCCCCAGCCCCCGGCTGGTGGCTGCTGGCCCTGGCGGCCATCGCCCTCATCCTCCTCGCCCGGTGGTGGACGCGCCGCCGGCGCCGGGACCACTACCGCCGCGCCGCCCTGGCAGAGCTGGATGCGCTCCGCGCCCGGGGCGAAGTGCCGGTGGCGACGCTGCTGGCGCTGATCCGCCGCACCGCCCGGGCGGCAAGCCCCGCCAGCCCCTGGCTGGCGCTGCCCGCCTCCGACCTGCTGGCGCGCCTCGACGCCGGGGTCGGCGGCGATCTCGGCCGCGAGCTCGCCACCGCTGGCGCGAACTTGGCCCTGCTGGTCGACAGCCAGTACCGCCCGGGGGGCGGGGTCGATCCCCGCCACGGCGAGATCCTCGCCCGCCACGCCGCGGCCTGGATCCGACGCCACCGGAGGCAGTCCCTGTGCTGACGCTCGCCTGGCCCTGGCTGCTGACTCTCCTGCCCCTGCCCTGGCTCTACCGCCTGGCGGCGCGGCCCGCCCGCGCCCGGGGCGCGGCGCTGCGCTCCGCCCACTACGCCCGCCTGACGGGCCAACTGGCCACCACCGGCGCCCCCACCCACACCTGGCGTCACGGGCTGCTGGCCCTGATCTGGCTGGCGCTGCTGCTCGCCGCCGCGCGACCCACCTGGACCGGCGAGCCGGTGACCCTGCCCACCTCCGGGCGGGATCTGATGCTCGCCGTGGACATCTCCGACAGCATGCGCATCGCCGACATGGCGGCGGGCAACGAGTGGCTGCCCCGGGTGACGGTGGTGAAGGCGGTGGTGGGGGATTTCGTGGCGCGGCGCGAGGGGGATCGCCTCGGCCTTATCCTGTTCGGCAGCCAGGCCTATCTCCAGGCGCCCCTCACCTTCGACCGCCGCACCGTCAAGACCCTGCTGGACGAAGCCCGCATCGGCTTTGCCGGCCTCTCCACCGCCATGGGGGACGCCATCGCCATCGCCATCAAGCGCCTCGAGGGGCGCCCCGCCACCAGCAAGGTGCTGATCCTCCTCAGCGACGGCGCCGACACCGCGAGCGAGGTGCCGCCCCTGAAGGCCGCCGAGCTGGCGGCCCGCCACGGCGTGAGGATCCACACCATCGGCGTCGGTTCCGGGGAGCTGACCGCCCGGGGCCTGTTCGGCGAGCGGCGTTTCAATCCCTCCGCGGACCTCGACGAGGACACCCTCACAGCCATTGCCGAGGCCACCGGCGGGCGCTACTTCCGCGCCCGGGACCCGGCGGAGCTGGCGGAGGTCTACGCCGCCCTCGACGCCCTGGAGCCGGTGGTCCAGGAGGGGGAGACCCTGCGCCCAACCCGGGCGCTGTTCCACTGGCCCCTGGCCGTGGTGCTGCTCGGCTGGGCACTGCTGCTGGCAACCGCGCAGCGGCGGGGTGACCATGGCTGAGTGGCTCGCTCCCCTTGCGGATTTCCACTTCCTAAGGCCCCTGTGGCTGCTGGCCTTGGTGCCCCTCACGGCGCTGCTCTGGCTGGCCCATCGCCACCGGGAGCGGGGCGGCCCCTGGCGCCGGGTGATCGCCCCGGCGCTGCTGCCCCTCCTGGTGGGGGACGGCGATGGGCCTACGTCGCGCGGCCGCCGCCTCGGCGCCGCCATGGCGGCGGCAAGCCTGCTGGCCTGCGTCGCCCTCGCCGGCCCCACCTGGGAGCGCATCCCCCTGCCCGCCAACAAGCAGAACAGCGCCCTGGTGATCCTCTTCGACCTGTCCCCCTCGATGCTGGCGGAGGACCTGAAGCCCAACCGCCTCACCCGCGCCCGCCTGAAGACCATCGACCTGCTCAACCGCCACCGGGAGGGCAGTGTCGCGCTGGTGGCCTGGGCCGGGGATGCCCATGTGGTGGCCCCCCTCACCGAGGATGCCGGCACCCTCATCGCCCTGCTCCCCGCCCTTGAGCCGGACATCATGCCGGAGGCCGGCAGCAACCCCGAGCTGGCCCTGGAGAAGGGCCTGGAACTGGCCATGAACGGCGGCCATCTGGCGGGGGACATACTCTTCGTCACCGACGGCTTCACCCAGCAGGCCCTCGAAAACCTCAACGCCACCCTGCGCAGCTTCCCGGACTTTCGCCTGTCGATTCTCGGGGTCGGCAGCGACGAGGGGGCGCCCATCCCCCTCGGCGGCAGCGCCTTCGGCGACGGTGGCTTCGCCCGGGACGGCCGCGGCGCCATCGTGGTGGCGGGGCTCGGCAGCGCCGGGCTTCGGGGCCTCGCCGAGCGCCACGGCGGGCGCTTTACCCCACTGCTGGCCGATGACAGGGACATCGACTACCTGCTCGCCCCCCTCGCCGCCCGGGATGCCGACCAGACCCGCGCCCTCGAGCGCACCCTCGACACCTGGCACGACAGGGGCCCCTGGCTGCTGCTGCCCCTGCTGCCCCTGATGGTATTGGCGTTTCGCCGGGGCCTCTTCGCCCTGGTGCTCCTCGCGCCCCTGCTGCACAGCCCGGAGAGCTGGGCGTCGCCCTGGGAAGCCCTGTGGCAGAACCGCGACCAACGGGGCTTCGAAGCCCTGGAGAACCATGACCCGGCCGGCGCCCGGGAACTGTTCCGCGACCCCCTCTGGCAGGGTATCGCCGCCTACCGGGCGGGGGATTTCGCCGCCGCCGAGCGGGCCTTCGCCGACGACCCCAGCCCCCGGGGGCACTACAACAGGGGCAACGCCCTCGCCCGCCAGGGCAAGCTCGACGAGGCCATCGCCGCCTACCGCGAGGCCCTCTCCCTGGACCCAAGCCACGCCGATGCCAAGGCCAACCTGGCACTGATGGAAGCGCTGCGCCACCAGGAGGCGGACAAAGCGAACGGGCCATCCAGCCAGGATGGCGGTCAAGATCAGCCCCAGGACAAGGGCGGCGAAAGCACCGGCCAACCCCGGGAGGGGGAGGGGAATACCGGGGAAGCACCCGGGGCCAACCCACCGTCCGAGGGACAGGCCGGGCAGTCACCGGGGGATGAGACCAAGGCGGGGCCGGAGAGCGGGAGCCGGGAGGCCGGCGATTCCCAAGCGAACGGCGGGGGCGAAGAAGGCGCCCAAAGGGACGGCTCTCGGCAGGACGATGCCCGCGGGGGAAAAGCCCGAGGGCAGAGCCCGTCGGCTGACGGCGCCGCCAAAGATGGACAGAAATCCCCTGATTCACAGCCGAACCCCGACCAGGGCGGGGGGCAAGGGACAACGGCCCCGCCGGACGGCCCACAGGCTGACGCTGCCCCCGGCAACAAGACCGCCGAGCAGCAGGGCCGCGAGGGGGTCGCCGCCGACGTCACCCCCGGGGACGCCCCGGACCCCGCCCTCGAACAATGGCTGCGCCGGGTGCCGGACGACCCCGGCGGCCTGCTGCGCCGCAAATTCGAGTTTCAGGCCCGCCAGAACGCCCTGGAACAACGCCAGAGCCGCAACCTGCCACCGGACAGCACCCAGGAAGAACGATGGTAACCCCCGCCCTCCGCCACACCCCAGCCGGCCAGCGCCTGTGCCGCCTGGCCATTGGCCTGCTGCTGGCCCTCCTCGCCGGCGCCGCGCTGGCAAGCGAACTGACCGCCTCCGTGGACCGCACCCGGGTGGGCGAGGGGGAGAGCCTCACCCTCACCCTGCGCTATCAAGGCCAGGCCCTGGGCGATCCGGACTTCTCCGACCTCGGCCGGGATTTCGACATCCTCTCCACCCAGCGCCAGAGCCACCTCTCCCTCGGCACCGGCAGCAACAGCTCGTCCACCGAATGGCGCCTTACCCTGATGCCCAAGGGCCCGGGCCAGCGGGTCATCCCCTCCTTCCGCTTCAAGGGCGAGGTCAGCGACGCCTTCGAGATCACCGTCAGCGACCAGCCCCCGAAGGCCGATGACCGCCGACCGCTGTTCGTCGAAACGGAACTGGACCAACCCCAGGTGCACGAGGGCGAGCAGGCCCTGCTGACCCTGAGGGTCCACAGCGCCCTGCCCCTGGCGAGCCTCGGCGCCCCGGAGCTGGAGGTGGCCGGCGCGCGGGTGCTGAGGGTTGACGAGAACCAGTACCAGCGCACCCTCGACGGCATCGACTACAGGGTGGTGGAAATCACCTACGCCCTGTTCCCCGAAGAGCCCGGGCAACTGGCCATTCCCGCCCTGCGTTTCAGCGGCGAGGTGCCGGATGGCCGCGACCCCTTCCGCGCCTTCGGCGGCTCCCTCTTCGGCCAGGGCCGCAAGCCGGTGGCGGTCTCCTCCGCGCCCCGGGTGCTGGAGGTTCGCCCCCGCCCGGCCCATATCCCGCCCGGCGACTGGCTGCCCAGCAAGGGCCTCAGCATCGCCCAGCGCTGGAGCCGGGAACCCACCCGGCTGGTGGTGGGCGAACCCATCACCCGCTCCCTGATCATCTCCGCCCAGGGCCTCGAGGGGGCGCGCCTGCCGCCCCTGAAGCTCCAGGGCGGCGACGGCTACAAGCTCTACCCCGACCAGCCCCGGGTGGAGGACGCCACCAGCGCCAGCGGCGTGCTCGGCACCCGCATCGAATCGGTGGCCATCGTCCCCACCCGCCCCGGCAAGCTCACCCTGCCGGAACTGCGGGTGAGCTGGTGGGACACGGTGTCGGGCAAATCCCGGGAAACCCGCCTCGCCCCGGTCACCGTCGAGGTGGTGGCGGCGCCGCCCACCCCCGGCGCGCCGACCATCGCACCCGAGGTGACGGCGGCGACAGAAACACCGAGCGCCGACCCACGCCCCCCCTGGCTGTGGTGGCTGGTGGGCACCAATGCCGCCTGGGCGATCATCGCCGCGCTCTGCGGCACCCTCTGGTGGCGGCAGCGGCGGCGCGCACCGAAGGGGATCAACGAGGCCGGCGACGACGGCCTCGCCCACTCGGAACAAACCGCCTTCCACCGGGTGCGGGATTGCCCCAGGGGCCAGCTCGCGGCGTTTCGCGAGGCGATCCTCCACTGGGCGCGGATTCACGCCGGCAACCGCCAATTGAAAACCCTGGATGAAGTGGTTAGCGTAACGGGCGAAAAGGCACTGGCCCGCCACTTCGCCGATCTCGACGGTCACCTCTATGGCGAGAGGGCCAGCGCCCCGGACCAGGGGGCCATCGTCGAGCTGCTCGCCCGGGCCCGCCAGCGGCGCAAGTCCCGGGCCGACGGCGCGCCACTGCCGCCCCTCTATCCGGCGGAATGACACGGATATTGCATACCGGACACTGATCCCAAACGACCCATAAGCGAGGCACAGCATGCGCAGAGTGGTTTTCAACCAGAAAGGCGGCGTCGGCAAATCCAGCATCACCTGCAATCTCGCCGCCATCGGCGCGAGCCTGGGGCGGCGGGTGCTGGTGCTCGACCTCGATCCCCAGGCCAACAGCACCCACTACCTGCTCGGCACGACGCCGGACAACCTGGAAACCAGCATCGCCCACTTCTTCCGCGACACCCTGGAATCGGGGCGCCGCAAAACCGCACCCATCGAATACGCCTACGAGACGGAATTCGACAACCTCTACATCATCCCCTCGAACCCCGACCTCAACGACATCGAAGCCAAGCTCGAATCCCGCAACAAGATCTACAAACTGCGCAACCTGCTCGACAAGCTCGACGACGACTTCGACGAGATCTACATCGACACTGCGCCCGCCCTGAATTTCTATACCAATTCCGCGCTGATCAGCGCCGACCGCTGCCTGATACCCTTCGACTGCGACGCCTTTTCCCGCCAGGCGCTGTACAACATCCTCGATGTGCTGGCGGAAATCCGCGAGGACCACAACGAAGATCTCGCCGTCGATGGCATCGTCGCCAACCTGTTTCAGCCCCGCGCCAATCTTCCCACCCAGATCATCGAGGAACTGAAAGCGGAGAATCACCCGGTGCTGCCGGTCTATCTCAACCACTCGGTGAAAATGCGCGAGTCCCACCACGCCAACAAGCCGCTGATCCACTTCGCCCCCAGCCACAACCTGACACAGCAGTTCGTTGCGCTCTATCAGCTGCTCGACCAGAAGGGCGTAAAGCGCTGAAGCCGATGCCGGCCGGGGAATGAACAGAGCGCCGGCGTCGCCATGGAGAGGTAAATCCGCGCCCGATCAACGCCGGGGCAAAAAATTCACATTCCCGCAACATGATAAAAAACCGGACTTTTTATCGTTTCAAACACCGCGGCGGAGAGTGCGCGATTTGACCCGGGCAGCAGGCAGCTGTTAGATTGGCCTGATTCACAAAGACACATATCCCGAATACAAAGAGGAATTACCATGCCCTGGAAAGAACCCATCCGCGAGCAGATCGACCCCAGCAAGCTCGATCACCTGACCGCACGGCAGAAGCAGATCGCCCAGGTGTGGGTTGATAATCAGGAGACCCTGAACCGCGGCGAATTCGACAAGATGGACCAGTACTTCCACAAGGATTTCACCTACGGCAACCCCAATCGCCCCGATCTCGGCACCTACGACCAGTGGAAAACCTCACCGGTGGCGCTGTACAAGACATTCTTCCCCGCCGCCTACAAGACCATCGACATCGTCGGCAAGGGCGACAATGAAATCTGGATTTACGCCACCCATTACTGCAAGCACGTCGGCGGCCCCTACATGGGTGTGCAACCCACCGGCAACGAATTTCAGGTGAACTGGTTTTCCATCGTGAAATTCAAGGATGACAAGATCGTCCATATCTTCAGCATTTCCGATGTACTCTCCATGCTGATCGACATCGGCGTGCTGCCCGAGCGCCAGCCGGTAGACCCTTACAAATAAGGCTCCGAAGCCGGTCCGGCGCCGAGGCAACTCCGCCGGGCCGGCCATTTACCACGCCGACCCCTCCCCTGTCATTGCCCCCTCTCGCTACAACCCGTAACCCCACAGCGCCGCAAGATCCCGCTCCAGCGCCTCGCGAAACTGTGGCGCGGCGATGGCGATCAATGCCCGCGCCCGCTCCTTGATGGATTTTCCCCGCAGATTGGCAATGCCGTACTCGGTCACCACGTAATGGGCATGGGCCCGGGTGGTCACCACGCCGGCCCCCAGGGTCAGCGCGGGGCTGATGCGCGACACCGTGCCGTTGGCCGCCGTGGCGGGCATGGCGATGATGGCGCGGCCGCCCGCCGAGAGGGCGGCACCGCGCATGAAATCGATCTGGCCGCCGACGCCGGAATAAATTTTCGGGCCGATGGAGTCGGCGCACACCTGGCCGGTGAGATCCACCTGCAGGGCGCTGTTGATGGCCACCACGTTGTCGTTCTGGCGAATCACCATGGCGTCGTTGACATACTCGGTATCGAGCAACACCACCTCGGGATTGTCATCGACAAAATCGTACAGCCGTCGGGAGCCGAGCACGAAGGTGCCGACGATGCGCCCTGGATATTTGCGCTTCCGGCGATTGCTGATGGCCCCGGCGTTGTACAGGTCGATAAGCCCGTCGGAAAACATCTCGCTGTGGATGCCGAGATCCCGATGATTGCGCAAGCACTCGAGTACCGCGTTGGGAATATCACCGATGCCCATTTGCAGGCAGTCGCCATCGCGAATGAGGGACGCCACGTTCTCGCCGATGCGCCGCTCCACCTCCCCCGGCGGCTTGCCGATCACTTCCGGCAGGGGCGTTGCGGCCTCCACCACCGCGTCAAAGCGCGAATGGTGGATAAAACTTTCGCCGTGCACCCGGGGCATGTTGGGGTTGATCTGGGCGATCACCCGGCCCGCCATTTCCACCGCCGCGCGGGTGGCCTCCACGGAAATGCCGAGGGAGCAGTTGCCATGGGCATCCGGCGGCGACACCTGAATCAGCGCGGTGTCCACCCGCTGCTCGCCACGGCGAAACAGTTTGGGAATTTCCGACAGGAAGATCGGCACGAATTCGTCGCGGCCTTCGTTCACCGTGCGGCGGGTGCAGCCACTGACGAAAAAACAGCGGTTTTTCAGGTGCCCCTGCAAATCCGGCGCGGTCAGCATCTCGGAGTGCTCGGTGTGCAGCTGCATCAGCTGAATGTCGCGGCGGCGCCGGGCGTGGGCCACCAACCCCTCCAGCAACACATAGGGGGTGGCACCCATGGAATGGCACCAGACGAATTCGCCGTCGGCGATGGGGGAGACAGCGTCCAGCGCGGCGCGCTGGTATTGGCTGGGCTTATCGGGGATGGCGGTCATTGTCCTGTGGTCCTGCTTTTGTCGGCCTGACGTCGGATGTGTGGTGTCTGACGTCTGATGCTATTGGGCTGTCACTGCGGTCTGGAGATTGATCAGGCTGAACCAAGGGTCGCGGAGACGATGCAACAGCCACTGATCTCGATGCCCCTTGCGTCGCACGTCAGACCCCATCACTCAAAAACGATCTCCGGCCCGGCGGTGTCGAGTTCCGCCAGGGCGGCGAGCACCTTGCTGGCCACTGCCCTGTATTCGGCGGCGATGGGGCCATCGGGGTCGAGGGCAACGGTGGGCGTGCCGGCGTCGGTCTGCTCGCGGATACGGCGGTCGAGGGGCAGGGAGCCGAGCAGGGGGACTTGGTATTCCCCCGCCACTCTTTCGCCGCCGCCCTCGCCGAAAATATGCTCCACGTGGCCGCAGTTCGAACAGATATGCATCGCCATGTTCTCGATGATGCCGAGTACCGGGATATTCACCTTGCGGAACATTTCGATGCCTTTGCGGGCGTCCAGCAACGCAATGTCCTGGGGTGTGGTGACGATCACCGCACCGGACACCGCCGCCTTCTGGGCCAGGGTCAGCTGGATATCGCCGGTACCGGGGGGCATGTCCACCACCAGCACGTCGAGCTCGCCCCACAGGGTCTGCTCCAGCATCTGGATCAACGCGCCACCGGCCATGGGGCCGCGCCACACCATGGGGGTGCTGGCGGTGCTGAGATAGCCCATGCTCATGGAGCCGATGCCGTGGGCGCGCACCGGCTTCATGTACTTCTGGTCGACGATGCGGGGGCGTACGTCCTCGTCGAGGCCGAGCATCTTGGCCTGGCTGGGGCCGTAAATATCGGCGTCGAGCAGGCCCACGGACTTGCCGAGGGCGGCGAAGGCGAGGGCCAGATTGACGGCGGTGGTGGACTTGCCCACCCCGCCCTTGCCGGAGGCCACCGCCACGATGTACCGAATACCGCCGAGACCTGCCGCGGATGCTGCTTCTGTCATTGCCTGCTCCTGATGAAAACCGGGGGGAAAACCGCTATAGTTGCGCACTTTTATTCGGCGGGCAGGGGAGTTACGCCTCGCGCCCGCCGCTTTCTGGAACCCGACGGACCGCACTAGACCGGCAGCGAAACCATGACCGAACCCCGCAAGATCCTCGTCACCAGCGCCCTGCCCTACGCCAATGGCGACATCCACCTGGGCCACCTGGTGGAATACATCCAGACCGACATCTGGGCCCGCTTCCAGAAACTGCGCGGGCACGAATGTTACTACGTCTGTGCCGACGATGCCCACGGTACCGCCATCATGCTCAAGGCCGAGCAGCTGGGCATCAGCCCCGAGGCGCTGATCGCCCAGGTCAAGGAGCAGCACCAGCGGGATTTCGCCGGCTTCCTGATCGAATTCGACAACTACCACAGCACCCACTCCGAGGAGAACCGCCACTACTCGGAGCTGATCTACAAAGCGGTGAAGGCCAACGGCAACATCCTCAGCCGGGAGATCACCCAGGCCTACGACCCGGAAAGAAACCTGTTCCTCGCCGACCGCTACATCAAGGGCACCTGCCCCAAGTGCAAGGCCGACGACCAGTACGGCGACAACTGCGAAGCCTGCGGCGCCACCTACGCCCCCACCGACCTGCTCAATCCCCGCTCGGCCATTTCCGGGGCCACGCCGGTCAGCAAGGAGTCCACCCACTATTTCTTCAACCTGCCGGCGTTCACGGATTTTCTCAAGCAGTGGACCCGCGCCGGCCATGTGCCCGCCGAGATCGCCAACAAGCTGAGCGAGTGGCTCGACGCCGGCCTCCAGGAGTGGGACATCAGCCGCGACGCCCCCTACTTCGGCTTCGAGATCCCCGACGCCCCCGGCAAGTACTTCTACGTCTGGCTCGACGCCCCCATCGGCTACATGGCCAGCTTCAGAAACCTGTGCGACCGCGAGGGCATCGACTTCGACCAGTTCTGGCGCAAGGACAGCCGCGCCGAGCTGTACCACTTCATCGGCAAGGACATCGTCAACTTCCACGCCCTGTTCTGGCCCGCCATGCTGGCGGACGCCGGTTTCCGCACCCCCACCCGCATCTGTGTCCACGGCTTTCTCACCGTCAACGGCAAGAAAATGTCGAAATCCCGGGGCACCTTCATCAATGCCCGCAGCTACCTCGACCAGCTCCACCCCGAGTACCTGCGCTACTACTTTGCCGCCAAGCTGTCGGGGGGCATCGAGGATCTCGACCTCAATCTCGACGACTTCGTCGCCAAGGTCAACAGCGACCTGGTGGGCAAGGTGGTCAACATCGCCAGCCGCTGCGCCAAGTTCATCGAGAAGGGCAGCGACGGCATGCTCGCCGCCGAGGTGTCCGAGGCGGCGCTATGGGAGCGGGCGACCGGTGCCGCCCCGAGCATCGCCGAGGCCTATGAAGACCGCGAATTCGGCCGCGCCATCCGCGAGATCATGGCCATCGCCGATGCCGCCAACGAATACATCGCCGCCCAAGAGCCCTGGAAGCTCGCCAAGGAAGCGGGCCGCGAGGACGAGGTCCGGGCCATCTGCTCCCTGGGGGTCAACCTTTTCCGGGTGCTGATGATCTATCTCAAGCCCGTGCTGCCCGCCATGGCCGCCAGCGCCGAGGCGTTTCTCAACGACACCCTGGCCTGGCCCGACACCATCGAGCCCCTGACAAACCACCGCATCAATCCCTTCACCCCGCTGATGCAGCGGGTCGAGAAGGAGCGGGTGGACGCCATGCTGGCGGCGAACCGTGAGGCCCTGCCGGCGGCGCCAGCTGAGGCGAAAAGCGGCCCCCTGGCGGAGGAACCCCTCGCCGCCGAGATCGGCTACGACGATTTCATCAAGGTGGATCTGCGGATCGCCCGCATCGTCAAGGCCGCGCCGGTGGCGGGGGCGGACAAGCTGCTGCAACTGACCCTCGACCTCGGCGGCGAGACCCGCAACGTGTTCTCCGGCATCAAATCGGCCTACCGGCCGGAGGATCTGGAGGGCCGCCTCACGGTGATGGTGGCCAACCTCGCCCCCCGCAAGATGCGCTTTGGTCTGTCCGAGGGAATGGTGCTGGCGGCCGGGGACAAGGGCGGCATCTACCTGCTGGAGCCGGATTCGGGGGCGGTGCCGGGGATGCGGGTGTCTTGATGATGTTGGTCTGACGTCTGACGCTTGGGGGTGCCACTTCGGTGATTGAGGGCGTTTTATCCCGACACCACGGAACAGAGAGCCTGGTACATTCTCGAGTCGGGCCTCGGAGTAGCGTCAGACGTCCAGCGTCAGACCCAAAACCCAACACCTTATCGCCCACACCGCAAACAGATATCACCTTTACAGATTTTTCCAATAAGCTCTCACCCTCGATAATGGGGTGAGTCAGACAGGATCCCGACCATGCAGGACATCGCCGTCATACTTCTCAGCGCGGTGCTGGTGAACAACTTCGTGTTGGTCCAGTTCCTCGGCCTGTGCCCCTTCATGGGGGTGTCGAACAAGCTGGAAACCGCCATCGGCATGGGCAGCGCCACCACCTTCGTGCTCACCCTGGCGGCCATCTCCAGCTACCTGGTGAACAACTTCATCCTCATTCCCCTGGGGCTTGAATACTTGAAGACCATCGCCTTTATCCTGGTGATCGCGGTGGTGGTGCAGTTCACCAAGATGTTCATCGAGAAGTCGAGCCCCCTGCTGTACCGGGTGCTCGGGGTGTTCCTGCCCCTTATCACCACCAACTGCGCGGTGCTCGGCGTTGCCCTGCAGAACACCGCGAAAAACCACGGCTTTCTCGAGGCATCCCTCTACGGCTTTGGCGCGGCGGCGGGCTTCTCCCTGGTGCTGGTGCTGTTTTCCGCCATGCGCGAACGGCTGGCGGTGGCGGATGTGCCGGTGCCGTTCCGCGGCCCCGCCATCGCCCTGATCACCGCCGGGATGATGTCCCTGGCATTCATGGGCTTCAGCGGGCTGGCATGAACATGGTCGACCTGATCGCGCAACAGCCGCTGCTCGCCGCCCTGGTGGCCCTCGGGGGCCTCGCCATCGTCTTCGGCGGCATACTCGGGTTTGCCGCCGTCAAGTTCAGGGTGGAGGGGGATCCCATCGTCGAGCGCATCGACGCCCTGCTGCCCCAGACCCAGTGCGGCCAGTGCGGCTACCCCGGCTGCCGGCCCTACGCCGAGGCCATCGCCAACGGCGACATCATCAACAAATGCCCCCCGGGGGGTCAGGCCACCATCAATGCCCTGGCAGATCTGCTCGACGTGCCGGCCCCGGAACTCGACGGCGAGGCGGTGGAAGTGAAGAAGGTGGCCTTCATCCGCGAGGCGGAGTGCATCGGCTGCACCAAGTGCATCCAGGCCTGCCCGGTGGACGCCATCCTCGGCGCGGCCAAACAGATGCACACGGTGATCGCCAGCGAATGCACCGGCTGCGACCTCTGCGTCGAACCCTGCCCGGTGGACTGCATCGAGATGCGCCCCGTGGCGCAAACCCTCGCCGACTGGAAGTGGGACGTTCCCGCCCCCCTCGGCGAGCGCCTCAAGGGCCTGCGATCCGCCGACCTGATCGCCACCGACCGCCCCCGCGCCACCACCGGGAAAGACCGCGCCGCATGAGAAAGATCTGGGATATTCCGGGCGGCATCCACCCCCCCGAAAACAAGACGCAGTCCCTCGGCCAGGGCATCGCCACCCTGCCCCTGCCGGACATCCTCATCCTGCCCCTGGGCCAGCACGCGGGGGCACCGGCAAAGCCCCTGGTGGCGGTGGGCGACCGGGTGCTCAAGGGTCAGCTGCTGGCGGAGCCCGGCGGCTTCATCAGCGCCGCCCTCCACGCCCCCACCTCCGGCACCGTCAGCGCCATCGAGGACCGCGCCATCCCCCACCCCTCGGGGATGAGCGCCCGCTGCATCGTCCTCCTGCCGGACGGCAACGATGAGTGGTGCCCCCACCACGGCGTGGCGGACTACCGGGCCGCGAGCCCGGTGGCCCTACTCGGCCTGATTCGCGACGCGGGGATCGCCGGCCTTGGCGGCGCGGGGTTTCCCAGCGCCGTCAAGCTCGGCCCCAAACAGCCCATCGACACCCTCATCATCAACGGCACGGAGTGCGAGCCCTACATCACCGCCGACGACATCCTGATGCGGGAACGCGCGGCGGACATCGTCGAGGGGGTGGCGATTCTCGCCCATATCCTCGGCAACCCGGCGACCCTCCTCATCGGCGTCGAAGACAACAAGCCCCAGGCCTTTGAGGCCCTGGAAGCCGCCGCCCGGGGCACCGCCATCGAGGTGGTGGAGTTCCCCACCAAGTACCCCTCCGGGGGCGAGAAGCAGCTGATCCAGATCCTCACCGGCAAGGAAGTACCGAGCGGCAAGCTGCCCGCCGACCTCGGCATCGTCTGCCAGAACGTCGGCACCACCTACGCGGTGCAGCGCGCCATCGTCCACGGCGAGCCGTTGATCAGCCGTGTCACCACCGTCACCGGACGGGCCTGCGGGCGCAACGGCAACTACGAGGTACCCATCGGCACCCCCATCCGCCACCTGCTGGCCCACAATGCCTTCGACGCCGCCCGCTGCGCCCGCCTCATCATGGGCGGCCCGATGATGGGCTTCGCCCTGCCGGACATCGACGTGCCGGTGGTCAAGACCACCAACTGCATTCTCGCCGGCAGCCACGACGAATTCCCGCCCGCGCCACCCGCCCAGGCCTGCATCCGCTGCGGCCTCTGCGCCGAGGCCTGCCCCGCCTCCCTGCTGCCCCAGCAACTGTACTGGTACGCCCAGTCCCACAATCTGGAGCGGCTCGAGGCTCACAACCTGTTCGACTGCATCGAGTGCGGCGCCTGCGCCTATGTGTGCCCGAGCAACATTCCCCTGGTGCAGTACTACCGCGCCGCCAAGGGGGAGATCCGCCAGCAGGACGCGGAGAAGAAAAAGGCCGACCACGCCCGCCAGCGCTTCGAGTTCCACAAGGCGCGCCTGGAGCGGGCCGAGGCGGAGAAGGCCGCCAAGCGGGAGGCGCGGCGCCTCGCCGCGGAGGAGGCCCAGGCGAAGGTGGCGGGCGACGCCATCCCGGCCAGTGGCCCCGGCAGCGCCGACGACCTGATCCAGGCGGCGATGGCCCGGGCCGCCGCCCGCCAGTCCTCCCCGGAGCAGCAGCAGGCCAAGCTGGAACGGGGCCTTGAAGCGGCGAGAAATCGTCTCCAGGTGGCCGAGGCGAAGCTCGCCGAGGGCGAGGGAGAGGGCCTCGACACCGAACCCCTCGACCGGCTCCGGGCCCGGGTGGAGGAAGCCCGGGTGAAGCTCGCCGAGGCGGAGAGAAAGCTGGCGGAGTTCACCCCGGCGACATCCCCCGCCCCGTCCGCGACCGCCGCCCGGGTCGTCGACAAATTGCAGGGGGCCCCCCGCGACCAGCTGGAAAGGAGCATCACCACCCTGCGGGAGCGGATCGCCACCACCGAGGCGAAGATCGCCGAGGCCAGCGACGAGACCATCGCCGCCGCCCTGCGCAACGGCCTCGACAAGCAGCGGGCCAAATTGCGGGACGCGGAACGGCAACTGGCGGACCTCGGCCCCGCCGACGCCAGCCCCGAGCAACCAGCCGCCGACGCCCCTACCCTGGATGCCGCCGCCCAGGCCATCGCCCGCGCCCAGGCCAAGGCCGAGGCCATGGCGGCCATGAACCCCCTGGAGAAACTCGATGCCGCCCTCGAGGGCCTCGACCAGCGCATCGCCAAGGCCCGGGACAAGGTCGCCGCCGCCGAGGCGGAGCAGTCCGAGCACCTCGACACCCTGCGCGCCGCCCTCGACAAACTCGAGGCCAAGCGCGCCGACACCGCCCGGCAACGGGCCGAACTCGCCGGCCAGGGAGCACACTGACAGATGGTTTTCGCCCGTTCGTCCTCGCCCCACGGCCACGCCCCCCTCGACACCGGCGCGGTGATGCGCTGCGTGCTGCTGGCCACCCTGCCGGGGCTGGTGGCCCTCACCTGGAACTTCGGCTGGGGCAGCCTTATCAACGTGGTCCTCGCCAGCCTCGTCGCGTTGGGACTGGAGGCGGCCATTGTCGCCGCCCGCGGGCGGCCGGTGCTGTTCTACCTGCGGGACTACAGCGCCCTGGTCACCGCCGTGCTGCTCGGCCTCGCCCTGCCGCCCCTGGCCCCCTGGTGGCTGGTGGTGATCGCCACCCTGTTCGCCATCGCCATCGCCAAGCACCTCTATGGCGGCCTCGGCTACAACCCGTTCAATCCCGCCATGGTGGGCTACGTGGTGGTGCTGATTTCGTTCCCGGTGCAGATGACCACCTGGATCACCCCCCGGGATCTGCTGGCGGAGGGCGTCAGCCTGCCGGGCCTTTGGCAGTCGTTGCAGATCGTCTTTCCCGCGCTCGGCACCCCTGAGCTCAGCGACGGCTTCACCGGCGCCACCCCCCTCGATGCCTTCAAGCAGTACAGCGGCCTCTTGGTGGAGCAGATTTACCAGCGCGAACCCCTGTTCAACCAGGCGGAAATTGCCAGCTACGGCTGGGAGTGGGTCAACCTTGGCTTTCTCGCCGGCGGGGTGTGGCTCTTGTACAAGCGTATCTTCACCTGGCACGCGCCGCTGGCGATGCTGGCGGCACTGACCCTGATGGCGGCGCTGTTCCACGACGGCGGCAGCTCCACCAGCGGCGGATCGCCGCTGCTGCACCTGTTCAGCGGCGCCACCATGCTCGGCGCCTTCTTCATCGTCACCGACCCGGTGACCTCCGCCGCCAGTACCACCGGCCGGCTGATCTACGGCGCCGGTGTCGGCATCCTGGTGTACTGCATCCGGGTGTGGGGCAACTACCCCGACGCCGTGGCCTTCGCGGTGCTGCTGATGAACTTCGCCGCGCCGCTGATCGACAACTACAGCCTGCCCCGCAGCTACGGCCACAGCCGGCGGCGCAAGGCCACGGAGAAAAAGCCATGAGCCCCGCGATCGCCCCCGGAGCCTCGCCATGCTGAGCCAGTCGATCCGCTTCAACAGCATGGTGCTCGGCCTGTTCGCCCTGGTCACCGCCCTGCTGCTGGCGTCCACCTACCTGGGCACCCGGGACACCATCGCCGCCGCCGAGCGCGCCGCGGCCCAGAAGACGCTGCTGGAGATATTCCCGGACGACCAGCACGACAACAACCTGCTGGACGATACCCTGCCGATTCCAGGCCCGTACCTGAAAACCCTGGGGCTCGGCAAACCCGCCGATATCCATGTGGTGAGGAAGGGCGGCGAAGTCACCGGCTTCATCCTGCCCGCCGTGGCGCCGGAGGGCTACAGCGGTGACATCCGCCTGATCGTCGGCATCCGCGTCGACGGCAGCCTCGCCGGGGTGCGGGTCACCGGCCACAACGAGACCCCGGGCCTCGGCGACAAGGTCGAACTGCGCAAGCACCCCTGGATCCTGTCCTTCAACGATCGGGGCCTCGGCAATCCGCCCCGGGAGCAGTGGGAAGTGCAAAAGGACGGGGGAGTCTTCGACCAGTTCACCGGCGCCACCATCACCCCCCGGGCGGTGGTGCGCAAGGTGCGGGACACCCTGCAATTTTACCGCGAGCACGGCGATGAGCTGCGCAAGGCGGCCAACCGGCGCCCGGATGTGGCGGCACCCGAGGTGGAATCATGAGTGAGCTGAGCTACCGCGAAATCGCCCGCAACGGCCTGTGGACCAACAACCCGGCGCTGGTGCAGATCCTCGGCCTGTGCCCGCTGCTGGCGGTGTCGAGCTCGGTGGTCAATGCCCTGGGGCTCGGCCTTGCCACCCTGCTGGTGCTGGCCGGCTCGAACCTCGCCATCTCGCTGATCCGCAGGCAGGTGAGCGACGCGGTGCGCATCCCGGTGTTTGTGATGATCATCGCCACCTTCACCACCTGCGCCGAGCTGCTGATGAAGGCCTACACCTACGAGCTGTACCAGATCCTCGGCATCTTCATCGCCCTCATCGTCACCAACTGCGTGATCCTCGGCCGCGCCGAGGCCTTCGCCAGCAAGCACCCGGTGGGGGCCTCGCTGTTCGACGGGGCGATGATGGGGCTCGGCTTCTGTCTGGTGCTGGTGGTGATCGGCGGCATCCGCGAGGCCCTGGGCAGCGGCACCCTCCTGGCCAACATGCAGCTGCTCTTCGGGCCCGGCGCCGCCGCCTGGAGGATCACCCTGTTCGGCGACGGTCAGGGCCTGCTGCTGGCCATCCTGCCCCCCGGGGCCTTCATGGTGCTGGGCTTTCTGATCGCCCTGAAGAATGTCATCGACGCCGGCATCGAGCGCCGCCGCGCCCGCACGGCGGTGGCGGTGGAGAAAGTCTCCCGGCGGGTGCGCACCACCGGCGCCATCAGCTGACCGCGGCCATCAACCGACCATGGAAAGCTACCTGGCGGTCAAGCTCGCCCATATCACCCTCGCCCTGGTGAGCGTCGGCTACTTCATGGTGCGCGCCACCTGGTCGGTGTTCGAAAGCCCCGTGCTGAACACCCGCTGGGTGCGCATCTCGCCCCATGTCATCGACACCCTGCTGCTGGCGAGCGCCGCTTATCTCGCCGTGGCAAGCGGCCAGTACCCCTTCCTGCAACCCTGGCTGAGCGCCAAGCTCGCGGCCTTGGTGGCCTACATCCTGCTCGGGGTCGTCGCCATCCGGCGCGGCCGAACGCCCCTCGTCCGGGGCCTCTGCGCCCTGCTCGCCATCGCTGTGTTTGCCTACATGGTGGCGGTCGCGTTCTACCGCTCGCCCCTGCCGTTCTCGTAAATCCCCGTCATCAGGGCGCGGGGTTCGGGTGCCGCTGGTGGATGGCCTCGATCCCCGCCAGCACCTCGTCGTCGAGCACCAGATCCGCCGCGTCGATGTCCGCCCGCAGCTGGTCAAGGCTGGTGGCGCCGATGATGGTGCTGGTGACGAAGCCGCGACCGCGCACATAGGCGATGGCCATCTGGGCCGGGTCGAGGCCGTGCTCCCGGGCCAGGGCCAGGTAACTCTCGGCGGCCTTCAATGAAGCCTCGCCGGTGTAGCGGCCAAACCGCGACCACAGGGTCAGCCGCGCCCCCTCGGGCCGGGCGCCGCCGGCATACTTCCCGCTCAACAGGCCAAAGGCGAGGGGCGAGTAGGCGAGCATCGCCACCCGCTCCTCCACCGCCATCTCCGCCAGCCCCACCTCGAACACCCGGTTCAGCAGGTTATAGGGATTCTGGATGCTGGCGATCACCGGCAGGCCCCGCTCCCGGGCGAGGGTCAGGTATTTCATCAATCCCCAGGGCGTCTCGTTGGATACCCCGATGTGGCGCACAAGGCCCTCGGCCACCAGCTCCGCCAGGGCATTCAGGGTCTCCTCGATGGGGATGGAGCCGTCGTCCGGCTCCTGGCTGTAGCCGAGGGCGCCGAAATAGTTGGTCCGGCGCTCCGGCCAGTGGACCTGATAGAGGTCGAGGTAATCGGTCTGCAGGCGCGTCAGGGAGCCCTCGATGGCCTGGCGGATATGGTCCCGGGAGAGCCGCGGCCCGCCCCGCATGGTGCCGCGATCGCCGCCCCGCACCCGCCCCGCCACCTTGCTGGCAAGGATGATGTCGCCGCGCCCGCCCCGCGCCTTCAGCCAGCGGCCGATGTAGTCCTCGGTGCGGCCCTGGGTCTCGGCCATGGGGGGTACCGGGTAGAGCTCCGCGGTGTCGATGAAGTTGATGCCCCGTGACAGGGCGTAATCGAGCTGCTCGGCGGCGTCCTCCGCCGTGTTCTGCTGGCCCCAGGTCATGGTGCCGAGGCAGATGTCGCTGACCCTGAGGCCGGTGTTGCCAAGTGGTTTGAAATCCATCGCGGGCTCCTTCGCTGTGCCGGTGGTCGGGGGATGGTAACAAACCCGCGCAGGGAGTGGCCCTCAGTCGGCGGGATCGGCCTCGTCCTCCAGTGTCTTCAGGGCCTCGAAGGCACCGTGGGTGGAGAGAAACAGCTCCCCGGAGAGGCGCGCCGGGAAGCCATCGCTCTCCAGCTGGCCCAGCACCGGCCCCTTCACCTCCGCCAGGTGGAGCCTCATGCCCTGGTCCATGAGCCGTTCGTTGAGCATGTCGAGCATGGCGAGGGCGGTGGCATCGATGCTGCTGACCGACGACATCACCAGCACCAGGTGGCGGGTCTCGGGCTGCTGTTCCAGGGCCTTGAGGATAAAGCGCTCCACCGCCTCGGCGTTGCCGAAAAACAGGTTCTCGTCCACCCGCAGCACCAGCAGGTCGCGGCGGGTCTCCACCTTGTAGCGCTTGACGTTGCGGAAGTGCTCGGTGCCGGGTACCCGGCCGACCACGGCGATATGGGGGCGACTGGCGCGCCACACCAGGGTGGCCAGGGACAGACCGATGCCAATCCCGATGCCCACCTCCACCCCCGCCGCCAGCACCCCGAGGGCGGTGCCGGCCTGGGCGAGGCCCTCGGCCCGGTCGTAGCGCCAGTTGTGGCGCAGGGAGGCGACATCCACCAGGGCGAAGGCGGCGACGATGATGGTGGCCGCCAACACCGCCATGGGCAGGGCGCTGAACAAACCGGTGCCAAACAGCAGCACCAGGGCGATCAACAGGGCGGCGAAAACACCGGCGAGGGGTGTGTTGGCCCCCGCCTCGGCATTGACGGCGGTGCGGGAGAACCCGCCGGTGACCGGCAGCGCACCGGACAGGCCGCTGACGATATTGGCGGCACCGAGGCCGAGCAGCTCGGCATTGGTATCGATGCGCTGGCGGTGGCGGCTGGCGAATCCCTGGGCGATGGACACCGTCTCGACAAAGCCCACGAGGCCGATGATCAGCGCCGGCAACCAAAGCGCCTCCACCAGGGCGAGGCTGATGGCGGGCGCCACTGCCCGGGGCAGGCCCTCGGGTATGGGCCCCACCACCGCCAGGCGTTCGCGCCAGTCGAGGGCCACCACCAGCGCGGCGCTGGCGAGCACCACCACCATGGGGACGAGGCGGGTGGCGAGGGACGCGGCTTCGACGCCGAGCCCCATCCGCGCCAACAGGGGCCGAAGACCCAGCCGCGCCAGCACCAGAATCAGCATCGCGCCAAGGCCCACCGCCGCGGTGAGGGGTTGGTAGCTCTCCGCCTGCTCCACGATGCCCCGCAACAGGGCCAGCGCCGTGTCGCCGTCACCGGCGATCCCCAGCAGCGGCCGCAGCTGGCCAATGATGATCAGCAGCGCCGCGCCGCTGATGAAACCGCTGATCACCGGGTGGCTGAGAAACTGCGCCAGGGCGCCGAGACGCAAGAGCCCCAGGGCAAACAGCATGATCCCCGACAACAGGGCCAGGGTGACGGCGCCGGCGATGTAGTCCGGCGTGCCCGGCGCCGCCACCGGGGCGAGGGCCGCGGCGGTCATCAGCGCGATCACCGCCACCGGCCCCACCGACAGCACCATGGAGGAGCCAAACAAGGCATAGGCCACCAGGGGCAGCACGCTGGCGTAGAGGCCGAGCTGGGCGGGCAAGCCCGCCAGGGCCGCATAGGCGAGCCCCTGGGGCACCACCAGCAGGGTGACCACCAGGGCCGCCGTCAGATCCCCCGCCAGATAGCCCCGCCGGTAGCCGCGAAGCCAGGGGGGCAGCACGGTGCCTGCCCGTATCCCCATCGCCGGATCAGCCCCACGCGGGGCGCTGGAGCACTTCGTAAACCCCCATCCCCGCCAGCATCGCCAGGGTGAAGACCGCGGCCTTCAGCTCCCCCGCCCCCAGGGCCACCAGCGCCGGCCCCGGGCAGAATCCCGCAAGGCCCCAGCCGATGCCAAAGCCCAGGCTGCCCAGCACCAGGGGCCGGTCGATGTCCCGCCGGGTGGGCACCTGCAGGGGCGCCCCCAGCAGGGACAGGGCGCGCTTGCCGGCAAAGCCGAAACCCACCAGGCCCACCGCCACCGCGCCACCCATCACCAGCGCCAGGGAGGGATCCCAGGCCCCGGCGAGGTCGAGAAACCCGAGCACCTTGGCGGGATTGGCCATGCCCGAGGTGAGCAGCCCGAGGCCGAACAGCAGCCCCACGGCGAACGCCGATACCAGATACCTGTTCATGTCAGCCTCCCAATACATGGCGGATGATGTAGACGGTGACAAAGCCGCTGGCCATGAAGGCCAGGGTCGCCACCAGGGAGCGGGGGGAGAGCCGCGACAGGCCGCAGACCCCGTGGCCGCTGGTGCAACCGGCGCCGTAGCGGGTGCTGATGCCGACCAGCAATCCCGCGGCGATCAACAGCGGGTAGCCGGCGTCGACGGTGATGGCCGGCAGGGCACCGGCCAGCCCCCAGAGCAGCGGCGCCACCAGGATGCCGGCCACGAAGGCCAGGCGCCAGGCGATGTCCCCGGCCCTGGGCCGCAGCAGCCCGCCGAGGATGCCGGAAATCCCCGCGATGCGGCCATTGAGAAGGATGAACAGCACCGCGGCGAGGCCTATCAAAAGGCCCCCCAGCAGCGAGGGCAGCGGGGTGAAGGCGGACCAGTCAATTGTCACGGGTAACTCCTTGCCCCTCGGGGGGCGTGGTGGCGGTGGGCATGGGTGAAGAGGTGTCGGCGCTGGCGGGCCCGCAATACAGGGCGTACAGCACCTGCAGGATCGCCAGGGCGCGGGGATCGGCGACGCTGTAGTAGACCCGGCGGCCGTCGCGCCGGCAGGCCACCAGGCCCTCCCGGCGCAGCACGCCGAGCTGCTGGGAGAGGCTCGGCTGGCGGATGCCGAGGCGGGTTTCGATCTCCCCGACGCTCAGTTCCTCCCGGCTGAGCTGACACAGCAACAGCAGCCGATCCCCGTGGGCGAGGCCGCGCAGCATGGCGCAGGCCTCACCGGCGGCGGTGCGGAGGGTATCGACGTCGAGGGCGTGGGTGTCGGCCATTGCTGGGCAATCCGGGGTGGATGCCCATCAATATAGGTCTGGATATTATATTTTCAAGTAGATTGTTTGCCGGGCCGGGCCTCGGCTGCCGATCATCAGCCGCCGATCATCAGATCCGGGCCCAGGGTGATGCCGGGCTCGAACTCCCAGGGGGCGGCGTGGCGATTTTCCTCCTTGGCGTCCCGGCTGGGGCTGGCGATGCCCAGGTGGCGGGCCGCTTCCCGGTAGAGATCGGGGCGGTAGCAACGCTGCACCAGCGCCTGGCAGACATCGTCCCCCACCGGCTTGCCGAGCATGGCGCAGCCCTCCCGCAGCAGCCATTGGGCGTGGGAGCGCCAGGGAAACCCCGCCTGGTAGCGGTGAAATACCAGAAAATCCGCCAGCCACCGGGGCGGCTGGTTCTTGGCGAAGCCGAACTCCCCGGTCAGGGACGGCACCAGCACCCGCACCGGCAGGTCCAGGTAGCGGGGATCGCTGAGCACCTCCGCCGCCTCCCGGCGCCGCGCCGGCTCCGCCAGCTCCCGGCAGGCCTCCATCAACGCCAGCCGCAGCCGCAGGTGGGTGGCCGGGTGGTGGTTGTGCCAGTGCTCGGTGACCCCGAGGACCTTCTCTGGGGCGTTGTTCCAGATGTCGTGGCCGGTGGCGGCCACCACGCCGATGCCCTGTTGTACCGCCACGCTGCTCCAGGGCTCGCCGACACAAAAGCCGTCGATGATGCCCCGCGCCAGGCTGTCGCACATCTGCTCCGGGGGCAGCACGATGATGCGCACATCCCGGTCGGGGTCGATGCTGCCGGCCTTGAGCCACAGGCGCAGCTGAAAGCTGTGGGTCGAGAAGGCATGGACAGTGGCGAAGGTGAGGGGCTGGCCCGGCTCCCGCTCCAGCCGGCCCTTGAGGGCCCGGGCGGTGGCGAGGGCAGCGGGGCGACTGGCATCGCCGAGACCGAGCTGGTCCCAGAGGGCGCTGGCGAGGGTCAGGGCATTGCCGTTGAGGCTCAGGGACAGGCCGGTGAGCATATTGGCGCGGATCCCCCCGGCCCCCAGGGTGGTCATCATCGGCAGGGGCGAGAGCAGATGGGCGGCGTCGAGCTTGCCCACCACCAGCTTGTCCCGCAGATTGGCCCAGGACACCTCCCGCACCAGGGTGACATCGAGCCCATGGCGGGCAAAAGTGCCCCCTTCCAGGGCCATGATCAGCGGTGCGCTGTCGGTGAGGCGCATGAAACCGACGCTGATGGCGGCCTTTTCCGGCGGCGCCAGTTGGCTGTTGCTGGTCATCAGGTGCTCCTTTTGCCCTTGTCGCTGGTCTTGGGTGAGAGGGTCGCCAGTACGGTTTTCGCCACCGCCGGCAGGCGTTGATTGGTGTCCATGGCCAGCTTGGTGAGCAGGCGGTGGGCATCGTCCTCGCCGATCTTCTGGTGGGCCATCAACAGGCCCTTGGCTTGCTCGATGAGCTTGCGCTCCTCCAGCTGAACGCGGGTGCTGTGGAGTTCGTCCCGCAGGCTCTGGAAGGCGCGGAACTGGGCGATGGCCACGTCGATGATGGGTTTCACCTGGTCGGGGTTGATGCCCCCCACCAGGTAGGTGCTGATCCCGGCGGTGACCGCCTGGCGGATATAGTCGGGGTCGTCCTCCTGGGTGAACATCACCACCGGGGTGGGGTTGTGGTGGCTGATGATGGCGAGGCTTTCGAGCACGTCCCGGTCGGGGGATTCCAGGTCGATCAGCACCACGTCGGGGCGGATGCGCTCGATCTGGAACAGCAACCCCGCCGCCGAGGGAATCACCAGGCTGACCTCGAAGCCACACCCCCATAGCCGCTCCTCCACCATGGCGGCCCGGGCCGGATTGTCGTCCACCAGCATCACCCGCACCGCGGGCGCGATCTCCGCCGTCAAAGGGGGGCCCTCCCCTCGGCGCTGTTCAGGGTGACGATCATGTTGTTCTCCGTTGACAGGTTGGCGTTGTCGAGCCCCTCCCGGGATGCGCGGGCCAGGGCCCGCGCGCCCATAAAAAATGCCCACCCGGACAGGGGCAGGCATCGGCGCCGAAGGGTCTCTCGCCAGGGTTATACAAATTCCGTACCAGAGCCTAGCAGGGGCAAAAAGTGGGCGCCCGCCACAGGGCAGGCCGCCCCGGGCACCAAAGTCGGGCGCGGTACCGCCATCCGCGCCCCTAAACAGCCCGGGAAATGCCGGCTGACCGGGGGCGGCATTGGCGCTGGCAGCCTGTCGGACTTAGGCGTTCGTCACGAGGAGAAGTCCGGTTTGAGTCATGTTTTGGGCAATTTTGAGGATAATTGTGGTGCTATTTGACGAAGAATTGCTCAAAAAGTGGCCAAATCCGGCTTTTCCGCAGTAGAACAGCCCTGAGCCCGACAGGCTGCTAGAATGGACCATTGCCCAGCGATTACCCCATGGCCCCAGTCACCGCCCACTCCGCCGCCCATCAGAACCTGCGCACCCTGTGCCTGATCCGCCTGATTCCCTTCGGCGGGCAGACCCTCGCGGCCCTCTACCTCGCCCTCGCCGGCGGCTGGCAGCTGCCCTGGCCGCCCCTTGCGGCACTGCTGGCGGCCTTCGCCGCGCTGATCGCCCTGTCCTGGCGTCGCGCCCAGAATCCCCGCCCCATCGCCGACGGGGAGTTCTTCGCCCAGCTGGTGGCGGATGCGCTGATACTCACCCTACTGCTCTATCTCTCCGGCGGCGCCACCAACCCGTTCGTGTCCTACTACCTGGTGCCCATCACCATCGCCGCCATCACCCTGCCCCGGGGCCTCACCCTCGCCATCGGCCTGCTGTGCGTAGCGGCCTACGGCGGGCTGCTGTTCTGGCATGTGGCGGTCCCCGCCCTCGCCCCGCCCGCCAGCGGCCACGGCGGCCACGGCGACGCCGGACTCAACAGCCATGTGCTCGGCATGTGGGTGAACTTCGCGGTCAGCGCCCTGTTGATCATCGTCTTCGTGACCCGCATGGCGGCGGCGGTGAAGGCCCGGGACCAGGCCCTGCTGCGCCAGGGGGCGGAGGCCCGGGCGCGGCAGCTGGAGGACGAGCAGTTGCTGGCGGTGGCCACCCTCGCCGCCAGCGCCGCCCACGATCTCGGCACCCCCCTGAACACCATCCGCCTGATCGCCGACGACTGGCGCTCGCCGCCCCCCGACGGCGACGTCGCCGCCTGCCGGGAGGACATGGCGCTGATCAGCACCCAGGTGACCCGCTGCCAGGACAGCCTGCGCAAACTGAGCGCCACCGCCCGGGCCTTTTCCCGCCAGGAGAGCGAGGAGCAGGACGCCCATAGCTATTTCACCGAGCTGGTGGATCGCTGGCTGCTGATGCGCCCGGACGTCAATGCCCGCTGCGAGATCGCCGACGGCGAGGCCGTCGCGGTCAACTTCCATCCCTCCCTGGCGGCGTCGATCCACAACATCCTCAACAACGCCGCCGACGCCAGCCCCGACCACGTGGCGATCACTGTCCGCTGGGACCGGGAGCAGGCCACCGTCGCCATCCGCGACCGGGGCCCCGGCATCGACCCGGCCCGGGCCGACGGCGGCAACGGCCCCCAGGCCAGCGACAAGCGCGACGGCCTCGGCCTCGGGCTGTTCCTGTCCCGGTCGATCCTCGCCCGCCACGGCGCCAGCATCGACCTCAGCCCCCACCCCGAGGGGGGCACCCTGGCGGTGATCCAGCTGCCCCTGGCGGCCTCCCGCCACCCATCCGACGAGCCATTGCCATGAATCCCAGCTACCTGATCGTCGACGACGACATCACCTTTGCCGAGACACTGGCCCGCAGCCTCCACCGCCGGGGTTTCGCCGCCACCATCGCCACCAGCGAGGACAGCGCGCTGTTCTTCTGCGTGAAGCACCGCCCCGACCGGGTAGTGCTGGATCTAAAGCTGGACAACCGCTCCGGCCTCAACCTCATCGAAAAGCTGCTGGAATTCGTCCCGGAGTGCCGCATCGTGATGCTCACCGGCTATTCCAGCATCCCCACCACGGTGGCGGCCATCAAGCTCGGCGCGGTGGACTACCTGTGCAAGCCGGCGTCGGTGGACGACATTCTCGCCGCCTTCGCCCGGGGCGAGGGGGAGGACGGGGGCAGCGTCGAGCCGCCCGCCTCCCCCACCTCCGTGGATCGCCTGGAGTGGGAACATATCCAGCGGGTGCTGAGGGAGCACGAGGGCAATATCTCCGCCACCGCGCGGGCCCTCGGCATGCACCGCCGCACCCTCCAGCGCAAGCTGCAAAAGCGCCCGGTGCGGGACTGAGGCCCTACACCTCCAGCCGCCACCAGGGGGCGGGTGCCGGTTCCGACTCCCGGGCCAGGCGCGCCCCATCCAGCCGCTTCCACAGCCGGTCGTGGAAAAAGAACGCCACGGTGTTGACCGCCGGCTCCACCAGGGCCACGGCACCCCCCACCACCAGGCTGCCGGTCATCAGCCAAGCCACGGTGAAGGCAATGGCGAAGTGCATCAGGGCGAAGGTCAGGGTCTTGGTCATGGCAGGCTCCGGGGTTGCTCGCTTTTCACGAATGATAACGATTCCCATTAATAGGGCCAATTAATCCACTTCATCTCAACCATTGGGTTTGGCTATATTGGCCCCCGCGCCGTCGACAGGGAGTATCATCCCGATCCGCCCCTTTGGAGGAATTCCATGCGCCCAATGTCCACCCAACCCCTGTCCATCCGCCATCTCCTGACCGGTCTCTTGCTGATCCTGGCCGCGGCCCAGGCGCCCCTCGGCCTCGCCGAGGGCGACACCCTGACCGTTTACAAAAGCCCCACCTGCGGCTGCTGTGGCCTGTGGATCGACCACGCCAGGGATGCAGGGTTCGACACCCGGGTCGAGCACCCCGCCGACCTCAACCAGCTCAAGGCCGGCCACGGCATCGCCCCCCGCCACCAGTCCTGCCACACGGCGGTGAGCGCCGACGGCTTCGTGTTCGAAGGCCATGTGCCCGCCCATCTGATCAAGCGCTTCCTGGCGGAAAGGCCCGACGGCGCCATCGGCCTCGCGGTCCCGGGCATGCCGGTGGGCAGCCCCGGCATGGAGATGGGCGAGCGCTTCGATCGCTATGAGGTGCTGTTGCTGATGAAGGATGGATCGAGCCGGGTCTACAGCGCCATCGAGACCGCGGCAGAGCAGTATCCGTGAAGACGGGCGCGATCAGCGCCCCCGCTTGCGGCGGAAGAACTCGCTGATCAGGGCGCCACAGGCGTCCGCCAGCACCCCTTCCCGCCATTGCACCCGGTGGTTGTAGTGGCTCTCGTCCAGGAGCCGCAGCCGACTCACCACCGCCCCCGCCCGGGGCTCCCGGGCGCCGAACACCAGGGTGTCGACCCGGGCGTGGATGATGGCCCCCACGCACATGGTGCAGGGTTCGATGGTGACGTAGAGGGTGGTGCCCGGCAGCCGGTAATTGCCAAGCGCCCGGGCAGCGGCCCGCAGGGCCTGAATCTCGGCGTGGGCGCTCGGGTCCTGGCCGGCGATGGGGTGGTTGTAGCCCTCGGCGATCAGCTTCCCCTCCCGCACCAGCACCGCGCCCACGGGCACCTCGCCGAGCCCCGCGGCGCGGCGGCCCTGGTCGAGGGCGAGGGCCATCCAGTGCTCATCGTCGGGCAAGGCAGGGGCGGGGGATTGTTCGATCATCGCGGGGGGATTCCGGGGCATGGAATTTGCTGTGGCTATTCCGCCACCAGCTACCTAAAATGCCTCTCCTGACAGCGGCAAGGACAGGCGGGCACATTGTCGTTGATTTCAGCGCAATCACAAGACCAGCATATTCCGGACAAGAAACCGATGACCTATTGTATTGGCATGGTCCTCAACGAAGGCCTGATCATGGCCGCGGATACCCGCACCAATGCCGGGATCGACCACATCGCCACCTTCCCCAAGCTGTTCACCTTCGAGAACATCGGCGAGCGGGTGATCATCATCGCCACCTCCGGCAACCTGGCCACCTCCCAGCGGGTCATCAGTGTCCTCAAGCAACAGATCGACCGCGCCGAGCCCCTCAACCTCCACAGCTGCGACAGCATGTTCCAGGTGGCGGAGCTGGTGGGGGAAGTGCTGCTCAACAGCGAGAGCCACTACCGGGTGACCAACCCCATGAGCGCCGTGGACTTCACCAGCAACCTGCTGGTGGGGGGCCAGATCAAGGGGCAAAAGGCCGAGATGTACCACATCTACCCCGAGGGCAATTTCATCCGCACCTGCACCGACACGCCCTTCTTCCAGATCGGCGAATCCAAGTACGGCAAGCCCATCCTCGACCGTATCATCACCACCGAGACGCCCCTCAACCAGGCGATGAAGTGCGCCCTGATCTCCTTCGACTCCACCATGCACTCCAACCTGTCGGTGGGCATGCCCATCGATATCGTGATCTACCGGCTCGACAGCCTGGAGGTCAAGATCGAGCGCCTCGAACAGGACGACCGTTACTTCACCCGCCTGGCCAAGGCCTGGGGCGGCGGTATCCGGCAGTTGTTCGACCAGCTGCCCTAGGGCCTACAACACCTCGAACCCTTGCGGCGCGGGCATCTCCCCCGCCGGGCGCCACGTCACCGACACCACCCGCGACCGGGGCGGCCCCTCCTCGACAGTGGCGCGCACCCGCGCCACCGCCCCCTCGGCCCCCGCCAGCAACACTTCCACCGAGCCGTCGGGGAGATTGCGGGCATGGCCGCTGACCCCTTCCCGCAGGGCGGCGTCCGCCACGTGGCGGCGAAACCACACCCCCTGCACCTTGCCCCGGACGTGGCCGACGATCATCACGGCTGCCGCGCCCCCGTGGCGAGGGCAAGTGCCTCCTCCAGCTGTTCCAGGGTCTGGGGGCCGCGCAGGATGGACACCAGCTTGCCGCCGGGATCGATCACGAAGGTCTCCGGCAGGCCCACCGGTACCGGTACCCCGAGAGCCTCCCGGGGGTCCACGGCGAGGGTGGGAAACTCGATGCCAAGGCTTGCTACCTGACCCGCCAGCACCTTCCCTTCGAGGCGATCGAAGTTGACCCCCACCACCCGCACCGTATCCCGGTGGCGCTTCTGGAAGTCGTTCAATTCGGGCACTTCCTCCCGGCAGGGAGCGCACCACTCGGCCCAGTAATTGACGAACACGGTGTAGCCCCGCAGGGTATCAAGGGTGAGGGGTTTATCCCCCTCTTCCTGGCCGCAGCCGGCGAGGATCGCCACCAGGAGGACCGCCAGCGCCCCTCGGGCGAGGCGGGCAAGGGACGGCAACGGTCGGATGAATGACGTGGTCAAGGTATCGGCGCTCCTCTCTTGTGACGGACGGGATTAGGCAACGGACAGGGCTCGGCGGCGAAGGGTCAACTGGCCCTCGCGGGGGCCTTGCCCTTACAATGGAAAACCCGTCCATTGTACACAAACCCCCATGATCACCATTTATCACAACCCCCGCTGCTCCAAGTCCCGGCAAACCCTGGCACTGCTCGAGGCCCGCGGCCTCGAACCCCGGGTGATCCCCTACCTCGACACCCCCCCGGACGCCGCCACCCTCAAATCCCTGCTGAAAAAACTCGGCATCGGCCCCCGGGACCTGCTCCGCAAGGGGGAGGAGGAATACAAGGCCAACGACCTCGGCAACCCCGATCTCGACGACCAGGCGCTGATCGACGCCATGGTCAAGTACCCGCGACTCATCGAGCGCCCCATCGTGGTGAACGGCAACCGCGCCGCCCTCGGCCGCCCGCCGGAAGCGGTGCTGGATATCCTGCCATGACGGCCCCCTACGTGCTGGTGCTCTACTACAGCCGCCACGGCAGCGTGGCGGCCATGGCGCGCCATGTCGCCCTCGGGGTGGAGGCCGCCGGCCTCGAAGCGCGGCTGCGCACCGTGCCGCCGGTGTCCGCCAGCTGCGAGGCGACGGAGGACGAGATCCCCGCCAGCGGCCCCCTGTACTGCACCCTGGATGATCTGCGGGACTGCGCCGGCCTGATCCTCGGCAGCCCCACCCGCTTCGGCAACATGGCGGCGCCCCTCAAGTATTTTCTCGACGGCACCAGCAGCCTGTGGCTCAACGGCCAGTTGATCGGCAAGCCCGCCGCCGCCTTCACCTCCACCGCCAGTCTCCACGGCGGGCAGGAGAGCACCCTCCTGTCGATGTTGCTGCCCCTCCTGCACCACGGCATGGTGATCGCCGGCCTGCCCTACAGCCACCCGGAGCTCACCGCGACCCAGAGCGGTGGCACCCCCTACGGCGCCTCCCACCACGCCGGCACCGACAACCGCCCCGTGGACGACACCGAGGCGCTGTTGTGCAAGGCCCTCGGCAGGCGGATCGCGGCGCTGGCCCGGAAACTCGCCCCATCCCCGGGGGACCCGATATGATCCCCGCCCTCGCCACCAAACTCACCTGGGCCCGCCGCCTCACCTGGGCGAGCTATGTGCTGTTCCTCGCCAGCCTCGTTATCGGCGGCTACCTCGCCGGCACCCCGGGGAGCCTCATCATCATCGGCACCCTGCCCCTCATCCTCTTCCTGCCGGGGATGGCCCGGGAGAACCACCGCAGCCTGTCGATGCTGTGTTTCGTCACCCTGTTCTACTTCACCGTGATCGTGGTGCGGCTCGGCGCCCCCGGCCACTCGGCCATGGACTGGGTGGCGGTGGTGCTGATCAGCGTGCTGTTCTGCGCCGCCATGATGTTCAGCCGCTGGAAGCAGTACGATCTGGCCTACCGCCAGGGACGGGGCGAAGCGCCCGACTGACCCCCCGCCAACCCACCCCCAAGGGACCACCATGAGCAAGGACAAACCCGGTTTCATCCGCCGCCTGTTCGGCCTGATCGGCAAGCTGTTCACCGCCCTGCGCTGGCTCATCAACGCGGTGTTCGCGCTGATCCTGCTGGTGGTGCTGGTCAATCTCTTCGGCCAGCAGACCAAGCCACTGCCCGCCAAGGCCGCCCTCACTCTCACCCCCGCCGGCGTGCTGGTGGAGCAGCGCAGCTACGCCGACCCCCTCACCCAGATGCTCGAGCAATCCGCCCCGGTGGACGCCGAGACCCCGGTGCGAGACCTGGTGGAGGCCATCGACAGCGGCGCCCGGGATGCCCGCATCACCGCCCTGGTGCTGCACCTCGACTACCTCCAGGGCGGCGGCATCAGCAAGCTGGAGGAGGTGGGCGCCGCCCTCACCCGCTTCAAGCAGAGCGGCAAGCCGGTGGTGGCGGTGGCCGACAGCTACAGCCAGGACCAGTACTACCTGGCCAGCTACGCCGACGAGATCCACCTGAACCCCATGGGCGGGGTGATGATCACCGGCTACGGCTACTACGGCACCTACCTGAAATCCGCCGCCGAGAAACTGAAAATACAGGTCAACGTGTTCCGCGCCGGCCAGTTCAAGAGCGCGGTGGAGCCCTTCACCCGGGACGACATGTCCCCCGAATCCCGGGAAAACACCACCGCCTGGCTGGCCGAGCTGTGGCAGGCCTACAGCCGCCAGGTGGAGACCGCCCGGCAACTGCCCCCCGGCGCCGTCGACGATTACGTCAACGGCATGCACGCCGGGCTCGGCGAGCTCGGCGGCGATCTCGGCCGGCTCGCCCTTGACGCAGGCCTCGTGGACCACCTCTCCACCCGCCCCGCCATCGGCCGCCGCCTCGCCGAGCTGGTGGGAGAGGACGAGGACGGCTATCTCAACATCGACCACAAGACCTACCTGGCCCACCTGCGCCTGCCCGGTCTCGATCGCGCCGGCGACGGGGATGCCATCGGCGTGATCGTCGCCGCCGGCACCATCCTCGATGGCGACCAACCGGAGGGCTCCATCGGCGGCGACACCCTCGCCGCCCTGCTCCAGACCGCCCGCAAGGACAAGCAGCTCAAGGCCCTGGTGCTCAGGCTCGACAGCCCCGGCGGCAGCGCCTTTGCCTCCGAGGTGATCCGCAACGAAATCGCCGAGACCCGCAAGGTGATGCCGGTGATCATCTCCATGGGCTCCCTGGCCGCATCCGGCGGCTACTGGATCGCCGCCGGCGCCGACGAGATCTGGGCCATGCCCACCACCCTCACCGGGTCCATCGGCGTGTTCGGCATCGTGCCCACCTTCGACGAGAGCCTGAAATCCCTCGGCATCCACAGCGACGGGGTGGGCAGCACCCGCCTGGCGGATATCGGCCACCTGGACCGACCCCTCTCAGAGGAGGCCAGGGTGATCCTGCAACTGGGGGTCGACAACATCTACCAGCGCTTCCTCGCCCTTGTGGCGGAGGGGCGCGGCACCAGCGTCGACCGGGTGACGGCGCTGGCCGGCGGCCGCGTCTGGACCGGCCGCCAGGCTCTTGAGCGCGGCCTCGTCGACGGCCTCGGCACCTTCGCCGACGCCATCAACGCAGCGGGGCTGCGGGCGGGGCTGAAACGCTGGGAGGTCAAGCACATCGAAAGGCCCCTGAGCTTCCAGGAACAGCTGCTCAAGCAACTGGCGGGCAGCGCCGTATCGGCGCGCCAGTGGCTGGCACCCGCCACAGGCCTCCCCGCCCCCCTGTCGCCGCGGCTGCGGGACCTGGCGGAACAGATCCTCACCGTCGGCCGCCTCAACGATCCCCGGGGGATCTACCTGCACTGCTTTGGCTGCACTCAACCCTGAACGCCGCCCATCCGACAGGAGCCGTCATGAGCGATCATTCTAGCCAACATAGCCGCCAATCCCGGGGCCCTCTGCGCCGCCTGCTGCTGGCCTGCGGCCTCGGCACCGCCTCCCTGCTTGCCGGTGCCGCGCCACCGCCGCCCCTGCCCGCCGAGGCGAGCGCGGCGGGCCTGGTGGCGGTGGATAGGCTGATCCCCGATCTCCACTTCGATGTACGCTACGCCACTGCCAACAACTTCGTCGGCCGCCCCCTCTACCCCGGCCCGCGCTGCTGGCTGCAGCAGGCGGTGGCGGAACGCCTCGCCCGGGTGCAGGCTGCCCTCAAGGGCGAAGGGCTGGGGCTCAAGGTGTTCGACTGCTACCGGCCGTTCTCGGTGCAGGAACAGCTGTGGACCCTGGTGCCGGACGAGCGCTACGTGGGCAAGCCATCCCGGGGTGCCGACGGCGCGCCCCTGGAGGGTTCGCGCCACAATCGCGGCGCGGCGGTGGACCTCAGCCTCGTCGACCTCGCCAGCGGCGAGGAACTGGCGATGCCCACCGACTACGACGACTTCAGCGAGCGCGCCCACCGGGACTACCGCCAGCTGGACGCCGCCGTGCTCGCCAACCGCGCCCGCCTCGAAGCCGCCATGGCCGCGGAGGGTTTCAGCGGCCTGCCCACCGAGTGGTGGCACTTCGACGCACCGGGCTGGGAGCGGTATCCGCTGCTCGACATCCCCCTGCGCTGATCAATCCTCCAGCTCGCCCCGGAAGGTATTGCGGTAGCGCCGGGGCGACATGCCGGTCCACTGGGCAAAGGCGCGGCTGAAGGAGCGCGCCTCGGAAAACCCCAGGTAGGCGGACACCTCCTCCACCGCCAGGCGCTCCCGCACCAGCTTGCGGATGGCGGTTTCACGGCGGATGTCATCCTTGATCTTCTGGTAGCTGGTGCCGCTGGCCCGCAGCTGGCGGTAGAGGGACTGGGGGCTGAGCCCCAGCCCCGCCGCCACCTCCGGGAGGGGCGGAAACACCAGGCCCTCGCCGCTCCCCGCCTCGATGATGCGCTCCACCTGGCGCTCCAGGCTGTTGTCGCTGCCGGGGATGGTCATCACATCGGCGGGCGCGTTGCGCACGAAGTAGGCCACCTCGGCGCGGCTGCGGATAAGGGGCTTGTCCAGGTAGGCGGCATCGAAGATCAGTTCGTCCCGGGGCTGGGAAAAGGTCAGCTTGCCCGGGAACATCACCTGCAGCTCGCCGTGGTGGGCCGGGCGCGGGAACGAGAAACGGGTCTCCCGCAGGCGGATCGCCTCGCCGATGTACCAGCTGGGAAAGCGGTGCCAGATCACCAGCAGGAACTCCCGGAGGAAATGCCCGGGGTCGAGGTCCGGGCGGCGATGGCTGATGCCGAACACAGCGTTGCCGCCGCCGGTGGCGATATCCAGATGGATGTCGTCGCCGAGCAGCCGGTAGAAGTCCACCGCCTTGGGGAGCAGCTCCCCCAGGGTGCGGCACTGGCTCACCAGATCGCACATGATGCGGAAGGCCCCCACCCGGCAGGCCCGGGCGCTGAAGCCCATGAACTCGTCGTCGAGGCTCAGCTGGACGCTGCGGAACAGCCGCGCCACCTGGTCGGTGTGGATGCGCCCGTCGGGGTCGGCGGTCACCTGGGGATTGATGCCGGCCCGCGCCAGGAGGCTCTCGGCATCGCCGCCCCGCTGGCGCACCGCCGCCAGGGAGCCGAGTACGTGGTGCATGCGGATGGTGGCCATGGGCCCGTCCTTTCCTGTGACTATTGGCGGGAATTTATCACCAAAGGCGGGAATATATGATTGTTTTTGTGCTTTTCACTGATAAATTCCGTCCTTCCCCTCGGTTTTTCCTATGGTTATCGTTTCGCGCCTTCCAGTACAATGGCCGGCCCATCCGCGGCGGGCCTCGCAATGCGCGCCGCCGGCCCACTGAAACGCGCAATTTCCTCCACCACGGGAGACAGAATCCATGTCCGAGTTTTCCAGCAAGACCCTCAATGACTGGCGCCAGGCCGCCGAGAAGGAACTGAAGGGACGCTCTCCCAATGAACTGACCTGGCAAACCCCCGAGGGCATCCCCGTCAAGGCCCTCTACACCGCCGAAGACCTGTCCGGTATCGACAACCTCGACAACCTGCCCGGCTTCGCCCCCTTTAAGCGCGGGCCCCGGGCAACCATGTACGCCGCCCGCCCGTGGACGGTGCGCCAGTACGCCGGCTTCTCCACCGCCGAGGAGTCCAACGCCTTCTACAAGCGCAACCTCGCCGCCGGCCAGCAGGGCCTGTCGGTGGCCTTCGACCTCGCCACCCACCGGGGCTACGACTCCGACCACGAGCGGGTGGTGGGCGATGTGGGCAAGGCCGGTGTCGCCATCGACACCGTGGAGGACATGAAGATCCTCTTCGCCGACATCCCCCTCGACCAGGTGTCCGTGTCCATGACCATGAACGGCGCCGTGCTGCCGGTGATGGCCATGTACATCGTCGCCGCCGAGGAGCAGGGCGTGACCCCCGACAAGCTGGCGGGCACCCTGCAGAACGACATCCTCAAAGAGTTCATGGTGCGCAACACCTATATCTATCCGCCGGCGCCGTCCATGCGCATCGTCTCGGATATCATCGGCTACACCGCCGACTTCATGCCCAAGTTCAACTCCATCTCCATCTCCGGCTACCACATGCAGGAAGCCGGCGCCACCAACGTCCAGGAACTGGCCTTCACCATCGCCGACGGCATCGAGTACGTGCGCACCGCCATCGAGAGCGGCCTGGACGTGGACAAGTTCGCCCCGCGCCTGTCGTTCTTCTTCGCCATCGGCATGAACTTCTTCATGGAGATCGCCAAGCTGAGGGCCGCCCGCATCCTCTGGGCCACCCTGATGAAGGAGAAGTTCGACCCCAAGAACCCCCAGTCCCTGATGCTGCGCACCCACTGCCAGACCTCCGGGGTGAGCCTCACCAGCAAGGACCCCTACAACAACATCATGCGCACCACCATCGAGGCCATGTCGGCGGTCCTCGGCGGCACCCAGTCCCTGCACACCAACGCCTTCGACGAGGCCCTGGCGCTGCCCACCGACTTCTCCGCCCGCATCGCCCGCAACACCCAGCTGGTGATCCAGGAGGAGACCGGCATCACCAAGGTGGTGGACCCCCTCGCCGGGTCCTACTACATCGAGAGCCTTACCGACCAGCTGGTGCGGGAAGCCCGCAAGCTGATCGACGAAGTGGAGGAGATGGGCGGCATGACCCGCGCCGTGGAATCCGGCATGCCCAAGCTCAAGATCGAGGAGGCCGCCGCCCAGCGCCAGGCCCGCATCGACCGGGGTGAGGAAGTCATCGTCGGCGTCAACAAATACCAGCTGGCGGTGGAGCCGGAGATCGACGTCCTCGACATCGACAACACCAAGGTCCGTGAAAGCCAGATCGCCCGCCTCACCCGGGTACGGGCCGAGCGCGACGGCGCCGCCTGCCAGGCCGCCCTCGACCGTCTCAGCCAGGCCGGCGAATCCGGCCAGGGCAACCTGCTGGCCCTCGCCGTCGACGCCGCGCGCCTGCGGGCCTCCGTGGGTGAAATCTCCGATGCCCTGGAGAAGTCCTGGGGCCGCCACCGCGCCCAGCAGCGCACCATCAGCGGCGTCTACGGCGCCGCCTACGAGGGAGACGCCATGTTCAAGGGTATCCAGGATCAGGTCGAGGCCTTTGCCGAGAAGCACGGCCGCCGCCCGCGCATGCTGGTGGCCAAGATGGGCCAGGACGGCCACGATCGCGGCGCCAAGGTGATCGCCACCGCCTTTGCCGACATCGGCTTCGACGTGGACATCAGCCCCATGTTCCAGACCCCGGAAGAGGCCGCCCGCCAGGCGGTGGAGAACGACGTCCACATCGTCGGCGTATCCTCCCTGGCCGCCGGCCACAAGACCCTGGTACCCCAGCTGATCGCCGCCCTCAAGGCGCAGGGCGGGGACGACATCCTGGTGGTGTGCGGCGGCGTGATCCCGCCCCAGGACTACCCGATCCTCAAGGAGATGGGCGTGGCGGCGGTGTACGGCCCCGGCACCAACATCCCAACGGCCGCCAGCGAAGTGCTGGAACTGATTACCAAGAACTGATGCGGCCCCGCCGCGAACCCTCTGTCAGGAACATGAACCATGCATGAGATCATCCAGCAACTGGAAGAAAAGCGCCTCAAGGCCCGCGTGGGCGGTGGTGAAAAGCGCATCGCGGCCCAGCACGCCAAGGGCAAGCTCTCCGCCCGCGAACGCATCGAACTGCTCCTCGACCCCGGCTCCTTCGAGGAGTGGGACATGTTCGTCGAGCACCGCTGCACCGACTTCGGCATGGAGCAGGAGCACATCCCCGGCGACGGCGTGGTGACCGGCTACGGCACCCTCAATGGCCGCCTGGTGTTCGTGTTCAGCCAGGATTTCACCGTCTATGGCGGCTCCCTGTCTGAAACCCACGCGGAGAAAATCTGCAAGATCATGGACCAGGCCATGAAGGTGGGCGCACCGGTGATCGGCCTCAACGACTCCGGCGGCGCCCGCATCCAGGAAGGGGTCGCCTCCCTGGGGGGCTATGCTGACGTGTTCCAGCGCAATGTCATGGCCTCCGGGGTGATCCCGCAGATCTCCATGATCATGGGCCCCTGCGCCGGCGGCGCGGTGTACTCCCCGGCCATGACCGACTTCATCTTCATGGTCAAGGACAGCTCCTACATGTTCGTGACCGGCCCCGACGTGGTGAAGACCGTGACCCACGAGACCGTCACCGCCGAGCAGCTCGGCGGGGCCATCACCCACACCAGCAAGTCCGGAGTTGCCGATCTCGCCTTCGAGAACGACGTCGAGGCGCTGTTGATGCTGCGCCGCTTCGTCAACTATCTGCCGGCCAACAACCGGGAGAAGCCGCCGGTGTGGCCCACCGACGACCGCGCCGACCGCATGGATCTGTCCCTCGACACCCTGGTGCCCGACGACACCAACAAGCCCTACGACATCAAGGAGCTGATCCTCAAGATCGCCGACGAGTACGAGTTCTTCGAGATCCAGCCCGATTACGCCCGCAACATCGTGGTGGGCTTCATCCGCATGGAAGGCTCCACCGTGGGCGTGGTGGCCAACCAGCCCATGGTGCTGGCCGGCTGCCTCGACATCGATTCCTCGAAGAAGGCCGCCCGCTTCGTGCGCTTCTGCGACGCCTTCAACATTCCCATTCTGACCCTGGTGGACGTTCCCGGGTTCATGCCCGGCACCACCCAGGAGTACGGCGGCATCATCAAGCACGGCGCCAAGCTGCTCTACGCCTACGCCGAGGCCACCGTGCCCAAGGTCACCGTCATTACCCGCAAGGCCTACGGCGGCGCCTACGACGTGATGAGCTCCAAGCACCTGCGGGGCGATGTGAACTTCGCCTGGCCGTCGGCGGAAATCGCCGTGATGGGCCCCAAGGGCGCGGTGGAAATCATCTTCCGCAAGGACATCGGCGACGCCGGGAAGATCGCCGCGCGCACCGAGGAGTACCGGCAGAAGTTCGCCAACCCCTTCATCGCCGGCAAGCGGGGCTTCATCGACGACGTCATCATGCCCCACGAGACCCGCAAGCGGGTGTGCCGCTCCCTCGCCATGCTGCGGGAGAAGAAACTGGAGAATCCCTGGCGCAAGCACGGCAACATTCCGCTGTAAGGGGCCCCCGCCCCCGCGCACCGTGCCCCGAGCATTCATTCACGCAACTCAACCTGCGAAGACGAAGACATGGCCATGTTCAACAAAATTCTGGTAGCCAACCGCGGCGAGATCGCCTGCCGGGTGTTCAAGACCGCCAAGCGGCTCGGCATCGCCACCGTGGCGGTGTACTCCGACGCCGACCGCGACGCCCTCCATGTGCAGATGGCGGATGAAGCCGTCCACATCGGCCCCGCGGCATCCGCGCAAAGCTACCTGGTGATCGACAAGATCATCGCCGCCTGCAAGCAGACCGGCGCCGACGCGGTGCACCCCGGCTACGGCTTCCTGTCCGAGAACCGCGCCTTCCAGGAGGCCCTGGTCAAGGAGGGCATCACCTTCATCGGCCCCGAGGCCCACGCCATCTACGCCATGGGGGACAAGATCGAATCGAAGAAACTGGCCCGGGAGGCCGGCGTCAACACCGTGCCCGGGTACCTCGGGGTGATCAAGGATGCCGACGAGGCGGTGAAGATCGCCAACGACATCGGCTACCCGGTGATGCTCAAGGCCTCCGCCGGCGGCGGCGGCAAGGGCATGCGTCTGGCCTGGAACGATCAGGAGGCCCGGGAGGGCTTCATCTCCGCCACCAACGAGGCGAAGTCCTCCTTTGGCGATGACCGGGTGTTCGTCGAGAAATTCATCCAGGAACCCCGCCATATCGAAATCCAGGTGATCGCCGACAGCCAGGGCAACACCCTGTACCTGGGGGAGCGGGAATGTTCCATCCAGCGCCGTCACCAGAAGGTGATCGAGGAGGCACCCTCCCCCTTCCTCACCCCTGAACTGCGCAAGCAGATGGGCGAGCAGGCGGTGGCCCTCGCCAAGGCGGTGAACTACAAATCCGCCGGCACCGTGGAATTCATCGTCGGCGGCGCCACCGGGGAATTCTACTTCCTGGAGATGAACACCCGCCTGCAGGTGGAGCACCCGGTCACCGAGATGGTCACCGGCCTCGACCTGGTGGAACTGATGATCCGCGTCGCCGCCGGCGAGACCCTGCCCCTCACCCAGGACGACGTCAAGCTCACCGGCTGGGCCATCGAGAGCCGCGTCTACGCCGAGGACCCGTTCCGCAACTTCATGCCCTCCACCGGGCGCCTGACCCGCTACCTGCCGCCCAAGGAATCGAAGAACGTCCGGGTCGACGCCGGCGTCTACGAAGGGGGCGAGGTGTCGATGTTCTACGACCCGATGATCGCCAAGCTGATCACCTACGGCAAAACCCGCGAGGAAGCCACGGAGTTCATGGTGGAGGCCCTCGACGCCTACTACATCCGCGGCGTCAACCACAACATCAGCTTCCTCAACGCCCTGATGATCCATCCCCGCTTCCGCGCCGGGGAGCTGACCACCAATTTCATCGCCGAGGAATTCCCCGACGGTTTCCACGCCGAGAACATCGTCCACAACGATCCGGACCTGCCGGTGGTGGTGGCCGCCGCCGTCAACCAGAACTACCGGGACCGCTCCGCCGCCCTGTCCGGCCAGGCCCGGGGCCTCGGCTACGCCGCCCCCACCACCTGGAAGGTGATCATCGGCGAGCGCGAGGCGGATGTCAGCGTGGTCACCCATGGCAAGGGCTATTCCCTGGTGGTGGACGGCAAACCCTATGAGGTGGTCACCCGCTGGAAACGAACCCAGCCCCTGTTCACCGCCACCATCAACGACAAGCCGGTGTCCATCCAGGTGGACCGCGAGGGCATCCACTTCCGCCTGTTTCACCGGGGCGCCTCCTTCAAGGCCCTGGTGGTGCCCCCGGAGACCGCTGCCCTCAACCGCCACATGATCGAGAAAGCGCCGCCGGATCTGTCGAAATTCCTGCTCTCCCCCATGCCGGGCCTGCTGACCTCGGTGGCGGTCAAGGCGGGAGACACGGTGAAGGCCGGCGAGGAACTCGCCGTGGTGGAAGCCATGAAGATGGAGAACAGCCTGCGCGCCACCCAGGACGGCGTGGTCAAGGCGGTGCTGGCGGAAGCCGGCGCCAGCCTCACCGTCGACCAGCCCATCATCGAGTTCGAGTGACGGTCGTCCGGAGGAGTGTCAGCTTTCAATGGATAGCGCAGCGATCCGCGCCATGGCCGACGAGCTCCGGGCCGGCAATCGCCGGGCCCTGGCGCGGGCCATCACCCTGGTGGAATCCACCCGCCAGGACCATAGGGAACAGGCCAGCGCCCTGCTGGAACTGGTCACCCCCGACGCCGGCAACTCGGTGCGCCTCGGCATCACCGGGGTGCCCGGGGTCGGCAAGTCCAGTTTCATCGAGGTGTTCGGCAACCATGTGATCGACCTGGGGCACCGGGTCGCGGTGCTGGCGGTGGACCCGAGCTCTTCCATCAGCGGCGGCTCCATCCTCGGCGACAAGACCCGCATGGAGACCCTCACCCGCCGCGAGGAGGCCTTCATCCGCCCCTCCCCCGCCGGCCGCACCCTGGGGGGCGTCGCGCGCCGCACCCGGGAGACCCTGCTGCTGTGCGAGGCCGCCGGCTACGATGTGATCATCGTCGAGACGGTGGGGGTCGGCCAGTCGGAAACCATGGTGTCGGAGATGACCGACATGTTCCTGCTGCTGTTGCTGCCCGGTGGCGGCGACGAACTGCAGGGCATGAAGCGCGGCATCACCGAGCTTGCCGACCTGCTGCTGGTCAACAAGGCGGACGGCGACCAGAAGAAAATCGCCAACCACACCGTCTCGGATTACCGCTCCGCCATCCACTTCCTGCCCCGCAAGCACCGCGCCTGGACGGCCCGGGTGGAGGCCTGCTCCGCCGCCGAGGACAGCGGCATTCTCGCGGTGTGGGAGCGGGTGCAGGAGTTCGTCGCCAGTCTCAAGGCCAGCGGCGAATGGAGCGAGCGCCGGGCCCGCCAGGCCC